>Ga0315328_10001458_pt1 | contig 10903 bp, 14 predicted proteins | sample M120032315metaG_FD_203462 | JGI IMG/M metagenome (GOLD analysis project Ga0315328, IMG submission 203462) | Ammonia-oxidizing marine archaeal communities from Monterey Bay, California, United States - M1 200m 32315 | ecosystem: Environmental > Aquatic > Marine > Intertidal zone | place: USA... | reverse complement strand
TCGGCGCAGCAGTCGTCGTCGGCGCAGCAGTCGTCGTCGGCGCAGCAGTCGTCGTCGGCGCAGCAGTCGTCGTCGGCGCAGCAGTCGTCGTCGGCGCAGCAGTCGTCGTCGGCGCAGCAGTCGTCGTTGGCGCAGCAGTTTCCGAACCAGAACCACAGGACACCGCCAAAACGGCCGCTACACAAAACACCCACAGAGAACGCACAACCACTTCCTTGCCCCTAGCTAGTCCGGAACCCCTGAGAGTATCCGCTTATCCAACCCAAGGCAGCCCACAACTAAGGTGCTCCGGGGAATCTCACCACGGACAAAGCCGCAACTCTCGGAGTCAAGCGACAGCGACGACCAGGGCGCTGTCTAATTAGTTTTTGTTGGGCGCTCTAAAGAAGTTGACGTGCAGATGTAGGCCTCAGTCAACGAAATGCTCAGAAAACCCTTACCCCTCTGCGGTGATGGGATCAATCCGAGCCTTTACCTCGGTAACAATGGAAGCGGGGAATCCACTGCGCTCCGCATGCTCATCAATCATTTCAGGAGCATCGGCGTGATAAATGCAGAACGTTTTGTCTTGAACTACATACGACTGTTCCCACGCAATGTTCTTACCTTCAGAGCGCATTGCAACCAAAACGTCATTGGACGCGGCTGCTGCACCTCTCAATTGGTCACGCTCCGAAGAGCCGATCTCGGGTATATCTCGTTCAATTACGAATCGAGGCATAGCTGCACTCCCCCATCATCGGCTGTGAATTTCAGCCGTTACGGCAAGATTGTATCCATCAAGCCCGCGCTACGCAGAGGGCAAACTAGCCGGGCTTCAAAACTCAGGTGGCGCACTCCTCAGACCAACTCAGAATAGATCGGAGCCACCTCGATTTAGTCTGTTTCGGCAAAAGGAACTTTGTTTACCACTCCCGCTTCTTCGCAAGGGTCATGTCCCTCTGGATGAGTAGCTTCGAGCATCTCAGCAAATTCGTCAGATGTCACATGACAAAGGAGATACAGGCCTGACTCTTCTAAAAACTTCATGACGTCATGATGGATATCTTTTCCATTGGGCTTTTTTGCGAGTTCAAAAATTCCATCTCTGCCGTAATAGTTCTGCTTTGGGGTCATGCCGTCTGTAAAAGTTGTTTCCTTAATTCCTCTTTCCGCGAGGGGCACCGAATACGAGTCCCATGTCTCTTTGTCTAAATCTTCAATGTCGTACATCAGTTGATTTCGGATCCCAAACATGATTGCCATGACACGGTGGAAAGCCTTTTCGTCGTTAGTCATTCCTGTTTGAGGGTTCGCTAATAATTTGTCGCCATCGAAGGCAGGGGTGCCTCTTGCCTGCAGAATCTCACTTTGGGAATTTGTGGCGGCAGCCTCATCAATTGAGAAGAGTTCCGCGCCATCGAGATTGACGATCATGTTGCTGTGAGGCTTTAAGAAGTTTGGGTGGCGTTGACCTGTGAAAACGCAATAGCCCGCGCTGTTGATGATGCAGGAATAGCTATCTACTGGTCTTGTGGGTGGTTCTGAATCTTTGGAAACATTTGGTGAGGTTGTGCTGCTAGCAGGGACAGCGGTCGTCGATGGTGCCATGGTCGTCGATGGCGCCAAGGTCGTCGATATCGAAGCAACGGTCGTGGTTGACGGCGCCGCTGTCGCAGTAGAAGCAGCAACGGTTGTCGTAGATGTAACGGGCAAGGTATTGGTTGACGGCGACTCTTGCTGCTGTCCCCGCCGTTCTTCGATTGGTTCCTCAAAGGCCTCCTTCTCAGAGGAGCTCGAACCCCCGCACGCTGACACCACCAAACACAAACAAAGCAAGACCGCTCGGTAACGCACCTAGGAAGTTTGGCATCCCTGCCCCTTTGGGGTGGGCGCCGTATAGGTCAGTCGTTAACAGGCCACTACTGCCCTACCGCAGCAGCACATCTCATACTCTCAACCCCAGCTCTGACGGTGTATGTCGAAAGGCCCTGGAGAGGTCTTCTTCCAGATGTTTCGCTTCCTGTGGACCGTAAAGAGGAGTCCCACCGTTACGGATGAGACTCCCCTACTCGGAAACTTCTAGGTATCGAGTGCCCCCAAGTAGTACCGAACCTTGGGTCCTAACTAGGGGACCCAGCCTCAATCAGTCAATCTATGTAGGGCGAGCACTCGCCACATCCCGGCCAGCGTCGGCGCTTGTCACGGCTTTTCAGAGCGACTCCTTCTCTCCCATTGAAGTGGGTGAGCTGGAGTACTTCCGTGCCTCGTTCTTTCAGCCGTATCACCCCGTACGCTTAAGGTTGATGAAGCCGAAAACGGCTTCAATTTATGAAGAAGGGGGCCCAGTGGCCCAAGGCACGGTTAAATTTTTCAACTCACAGAAAGGGTTCGGCTTCATCGCTCCTAGCGATGGCGGCGATGACCTTTTCGTGCATTATTCAAATATCGATGGCGGTGACGGCTACAAGTCGCTTGAAGACGGTCAAACCGTTTCCTTCGATATTGGTCAAGGACGCAAGGGTGATGAAGCTCAGAACGTGCGAGCTCTTTGATCTGAACAAAATCTAACTACGGACGCGACCGGTAGCGCTGCCTTCACTGTCGGCCTGCCGGTCGTTTCGTTTGTTTTGTCGCCGGAGCGGTGCCTACAAAGCTTCGGGGCTACGTCAACCGTGCCATCCGCCGTCGACCACGAACTCCTGGCCGGTGACGAAGCTGGCAGCGTCGGTGACCAGGTATAGGACCATGTTCGCAATGTCGTCAGGCACCCCGATACGCCCAACCGGTGCCGACCTAGCCATCCTGGCTCTCTGCTCGTCGTCAAAGTTTCCTTGGGCCAACATGTCGGTGTCGATAAAGCCAGGGTGAACAGAATTCACCCGGATCCCGTGACGGCCCAACTCTTTGGCCGCGACCTTGGTCATGCCTCGCACAGCCCATTTAGACGCCCCATAGGCAGTTGACCCGAATAGGCCCTCAATGCCCGCTACCGAGCTGATGTTGACAATCGCTCCACCGTCGCCAGCCTCGATCATGGCCCGAGCTCCAGCCCGCATCCCTAAAAAGACACCGGTCTGGTTAACCGCCATCGTCAAGTTCCAGTCATCGATGGTTGTGTTGACGAGCCGGCCCATCAGGGCAATGCCCGCATTGTTGACAAGCACGTCGAGTCGGCCGTGTCGGCCCATCACATCGGCGACCACGTCATCCCACTCCTGCTCAGACGTCACGTCGAGATGGGCGTACTCGGCTCTCTCGATCTCGCCCGCAGTACGTTCGCCCTCCTCGTCGAGCACATCGGCCAGAACCACGGTGGCGCCCCTTGAGGCAAATAATCGACCCTCGGCTGCGCCCTGTCCCTTCGTTCGGGCACCCCCGGTGATCAAAGCCACCTTGCCCGCCAATTCATTGCCGATCTCGGTCATCTTTCCTCCGGTCAGATTCGAGACCCCGGTCTAGTCCAGGACCGCGGCCCTCGGTGCCACAACCGAGCGCTTGTTCGGCAGTGGCACTATTGGACATCGAGCCTCACACACCAGCTCAGTAGCCTCTTTGTGGGTCATGGCTTCACGTTTGGTCACGAACGTCGGAGTTTTCGGTTTCTCGTCGCCTGAGCGTTAGCTCACTACTTTCAAGGGTTTCGGACTGGTGGGCGATACAGGAATTGAACCTGCGGCTTCTTACGTGTCATGCATCCCATGACAAATCGGCTAACCCCATAAACACACTGGGGCAAGAAATAAAAAGCTTGGGGGCGGTTTGGTCGTTTTGGTCCCTTTTGACTGTCAACTTGGGTGATGATTAACAGTTAGGCAGGGGTGCCTCAGTTCTAAGGCTTGTAGATAAAGGGGGAACGAAATAGTGGGTTCAAAAGATTTGTCTGATGGTCCGCTCACCGGACTGAAAGTTTTAGACATGACTGTCGCCGTTCAGGGGCCCCATGTTGGAGCATTTTTAAGTGATATGGGCGCTGAGGTAATAAAGGTTGAGCCTCCAGGCGGTGAGTTAAACCGGTACGCGCGGGGACCGGGTTTTGACTATGGAATGGAAGTAATGGGCAGCCAGCAAGTGGCGATGAACCGTGGGAAAAAATCAATAGCCCTAGATGCTCATACAGACCTCGGGAAAAGAGTTCTTAACGAATTAATAAAAAAATCTGATGTGTTTGTAACAAATTATCGGGCGGAAGCTCTGGATCGAATGAGTTTGAGTTATGACCACCTGCGGAGAATAAATGAGCGCCTTATCTACGGAAGAGTTTCCGGGTTTGGACCAAAAGGGAAAGACGCCGATAAAGCAATGCTGGATGGTGCGGCGCAGGCGCGTGGCGGTTTAGCAGCAGTATCGGGTCCCGTTGACGGACCTCCGATGCCACCTGGTGCAGCAATCGCCGACCATTCGGGCGCTATGCAACTGAGCTTAGGAATCATGACCGCGTTATTCGCCCGTGAACAAACCGGAAGGGGACAGGAAGTAAATACTTCGGCTCTGGGAACCATGATGTGGTTGCAATCTTGGGAGTTGACTCACACAGCGATGACCGGAGTCTCTTTGACACGCGACGGTCAATACAACCCCAGTATTGCTAGTCCCTATGGGGTCTACCAAGCATCCGACGGTGGTTCGTTTCTCTTGGCGGTTGCAATGTCAGATGAGTCATGGGACGAATTTCTCGTTTACGGCGGGAAACCTGACCTAGTTCTCGACACCAGATGGAATACAGCAGCGAAACGAATCGGAATTCTTGGCGATGGCGATGGGGTCATCGAAGTTCGAGCTGAGCTTCGAGAAGCTTTTGCGTCGCATACAACAGCTGAATGGGAAGTCTTTTTGGGTGAGCAACCAGAGATTATTTATGAACGAGTGCAGAGCTATCAGGAGATCCTCGTTGACCCTCAAGCAGCCGCAAACAACTATCTTGCCGAAGTCGCAGTCCCGAACTATGGCACAACTCAAGTCGTTAGTAATGTCGTCCAGTTGAGTGAGACGCCTGGTTTAGGCGCGAGACTTCCACCGCCATACCTTGGCGAGCACACGTCGGAAATAATGATGGACCTGGGTTTCTCCGCCGCCGAGGTAGACCAAGCACTGGCCCCAATTGAGGCCGCTGCGGCGCAAATCATCGGTTTGGTAATTTCCTGAGGTTGGTTTAAGTGTCTCTTATGTCCAATAAGGAGTAGGTGGGTGTGTCTCGGTGGTTCTACACCCGTAACAACCTCTTTGAAGCGGGTCCAGTTGTTCGCGTTCTGATTATTGGGTCGATGATTGCTGGCTTCGTTGTTGGTGTGGTGGCGCTACTGCTAGCGAGCTAATTGCTCTTCGGGTTAATAACTACTTACCCGGCACAGGTTCTGTGCGGAGGTAGCGATCTGCAGGTCTATGGGTTTGCAGCGGTGGGCGATACAGGACTCGTACTGACAAGTGTGACGAAAAACTTCCTTCTGATAGGCGTCAGGACTGACGCGCTTATGCGGAATGACCCATAGCCCACCGGATGCCCCGACGAAGCAGTTCGTAATACATCGGTTGCTCCCAGGAACACCGTTCGATGACCGGGTAGAAGTCCATGATGGGCCGCATGTCCCAGTGGCCGCGGCAATGTCCAAGGGTGTTGTACAGCACCGCGCCGGCACCCAGGGGACGGAGGTACTGAACTAGGTGCCGTTCGGTATTGCTCCAGTCCTTCTCCGCGAAACCCGTCGCCTCACCACTCCAGTTGGTATGCAGGAGAGGTTGCAAATCGTTCAAGTCGCAGTGCTCCATCAGATAGAGCTCATCGTCGGTTTCGAACTGCTCAATATCTGTAACAAGCCAGTGATCTGGATTGCTGAGTTCCACTCGATAATGATGAATTGGTGGATGCGCGATGAACTGACTTCCCAGCAGCTCTGCCCAAATCGGAAAGCAGCGTGGCGCCTCCACCCCATTCGGGCGGGGGAGGTCGAGCGCTGCGTTCGTACCGTGAAGCGCCAACCACCGTCCACCGCTGTCAACCCAATCACGTAGGGCAGCTTGTGCTCCTTCACTCGGTCGAACATCACACGTGTAGCTGATTAGAAACGCCGAATCTGTAATCGCTGTGGTCGCTTCGTAATCTGGACCAACGGTGACACGAACGTGAGGGTGCTCTGCGAGCAGGCCAAGTAGCTCGCCACGCGCATAATCAATGTCGTGATATTTGCCTCCGGCGACTAGGTAAGCGTCAACCCGTTCACGGTGTTCAGTCATTGCTAGTAGTTAACCCGTTTGGTGAAGCCTCCATCAACGGTCAGATTGGTGCCATTGATGTGGCTAGCGGCGTCGCTAGCAAGGAATACAACGGCGTTCGCGACGTCTTGCGCAACTCCTAGTTCGCCTTGGGGGTGGGCTGCTTGGGTGGCGGTATAAAAGTCTCCCATGTGGTCTTTGATCATGTTCCAGTCACCACCCTCAACGAAGATTGGCCCAGGTTGGACCACATTGCATCGAATTCCCTTGCTTCCAAGCACTTGTGCTTGCCCAAGTGTCCAGTTCGTTACGGCAGCCTTCATCGCCGAATAACTCCCTGAACCTGTCGCAAAATGCTCGGCCGTTGCTGTAGTGCCGATGCTGATAAGCGAACCTCCCCCCTCCATAAGGTGTTCTTGGGCGGCTTCTACACCCCCGACCAAAGCCCGCAGGTCGACATTGAAGTTATTGACCCAATCATCTAGAGAACGCTGCGGTTTGGCACTTGTGTTATGGACATAAATATCGATACCGCCGAGTGTCTCCGCTGACTCAGCAATCCATCCTTCAAGGCTGCTCAGGTCCCCCGCGTCTACTGAAGATCCCCAAACCGTTCCCAGGCTTGAGAGTTCTTCGACCGCCGCATCGACTCCTTGGCCATCGCGTGCGCAAATCGCGACCGCCGCTCCTTCGGCCAGCAAAGTCTCGACTATTGCTCGCCCGATGCCCTTAGTCGAGCCGGTTACTAAAGCCTTCTTGCCTGTAAGTCCGAGATCCATGGAGTGCTCCTTGATTCCGCCGGACACAAATGTGTCGCCGAGACATATCATCGCCCACACGGGCGGTTGAAGGAAACGCTACGCCGTTCTTTACCTGCTGACATTCGGTTTCCCTTGGTGGATGTGTACTCAGTTCGCTCGGTGAACCGCAGAAGAACGAACTCGGCCTCTACCCATCTCGACAGCTCCTGACTTTTGGTGTCAGTTTCGGCATCAGCGAACTGAACCGCTCCGTGTCATGTGAGATGGCATCGATGTCGTCGTAGCCCCGTGCTCACCCAGATGCCCAGCTTGTCGCCGTGGTGCACCGGTGAGGTGTCCCGCGGCTTAGCGAAGATCGGATACGGATTGGCAATGGCGCGCTGGCCGGGGTTGATGAGTTCGTTGAGCCCGGGTTCAGTCTCGTTCACTGTTGGCAATCTCCAGCGTGCTATATCGGCGGGAACGGCCCCGGATAGCCGTCCGACGTATTCCGTTCGGGCCAGATGAACTGAAGTCGGCACTCGGCGATCTTCCAGGCGCCATCGACCTTGACATAGTCCTCGTCGTAGACACCGAGCACGACCAGCGGGTGATCCGCGGGTGGGCGATCAGTGACGACATCGATCAGATAGGCCCGACCGACGGCCGAGTCGGATCCGGTGAGTTCAACCCAATGATCGCAGGTGTTGTGGATAGCCCGGTAGGTGTCATGGTCGCCGCCTTCGACGTCCCAGAAGTTGGCACGGATTGTCTCGCGCCCCTCCCATCGACCATACGGACCGAACACACACACCCCATCGGGAGTGAAGAGATCGGCGAGTTCGTCGATACGGTGGCTGTCCATCAGGTGGCTGTACAACAGCCGGACCTTGCGGATTTCCTCGATCTCAAGTAGCTCTCGCAGCTTGGATACTTCTTCAGGCGTGAACTCGCTCATAGTGGTGTTCCCCGTGCGTCAACCTAGTCGGGCCGAAAAGAGCGGGGTATAGGGCACACCGGCGAACCGCTGGGCCCATTCCCTTTGGCCTTCAGGAACATCGTGATCGCCGTGCCGAGGCCCTTGGCGCGTGCGGCTGGCAGAGTCAACGACCCGGACCGTCAACATAACGCTCCTAGCTATCGGGCATCGACTCAGCCATTCGAGGGTTCGCCATCTGCGGGCCGGCCACCCAGTTGCAGAGCTGCGGATCGCACTCCCGGAGCTCGCCGCTGACCCACGCGCCTTCACTCGTGAAGATGCCGTTACGGTCGCCGTCGGTGACCTTGATCTGGTCATCGCCGTGGCGCTCGTACAGAGCCCGGCTTAACGGGTGGTGGAGGCCGGCGGGCATTAGTTCGCTACTTTCGTCGAGATCGACACGGCCTGCTCGCGGCCGCGATCCACCCACTCGCCAAGCTTGTGGTGCAGCCATCGCACCTTGCTCTCCTGGTAGTTCGCCAGGGTGACACCCGGCTTGCGTGTCATTTCAAGGCCGATTTGCACTTTGGCCATGTTGAATAGGTCCTGGTTGAAGACCTTGCCTAGCGTGCCGAGCTCGAGAGCGTCGGAGAAACTTTCGTGTTCTCCCAGCCAGTGCACCTCACACGGCGGTGGCTTCTCGCCCTGGTATGGGGCAACGAAGATGCACTCCATGATCGCCGAGCGGTGATCGTCGCCGTTCGGACGGAACCGGTAGACGATCCGATTGAACGCGCCCCACGGATGGAAATTTGGGAACACCGTATAGTCGATGCTGTCCATCATTTCGGCGTCGGACATCGAGTCAACCCACTCATCGCCGACCACCTTGCGCCAGCGGTCACGGCCCGCCGCGGCACCGATCGTACGCATTTCAGTCTGATCAGGCAGCTCGAACGACATGTCCTGATCGTGGCGGATGTCCATCATCGAGCGCATCATCTCTTCGACCGTCGGCTCCCAATCAAGCAGTGGGCTCGGAGTGCCGCCTGGAGTGATGACACGGGCGAAGTTCTCCCAGATGTCGACCTGGGAGTTGGTGTCGCCGAGGTACGGCATGATCTGTGGGTGCGTGCCGCTGACATGGTAGGCCTCGCAAAACGCCTCCTGAGCGATCTTCCAGTTGGCATGGATGACCTTGGCCACGTGCGCCTGCTTGAAGCGCTTCTCGAGGTCCCACACCTCAAATTGGTCGACTAGTTCGCCCAGGAAGTCCTTCAGTGACTCGGAGTTATCAGGGTCGGGGTTAATGAATACGAAGCCAGCCCACTCACCAACCTGGGCTTCAGGAAGCGTGAAATCCTCGGTATCCACGTGTGGGAAGTCCCACTCGGCGGGGATGTCCTGGAGTTCGCCGTCAAGCGTCCATGCGAAGCCGTGGAACACGCAGCGGATCTCACTGCACCGGCCGTTGTAGTCCTTCAATCGGCGACCTCGATGTAGGCACGCGTTGACGTAGCACCGGATGCCGTCCTGGGTGCGCATGACGATGTAAGAGTCGCGGACAATCTCGTAGATGTAGTAGTCCCCCACTTCAGGGATCTCGTCGCTGCGGCAAGCGTACTGCCAGCACTTGCGCCAGAGGTGCTCGACCTCAGCCTCGTGCCATTCGCGGCTGGTGTAGCGACTGGCCGCGACATCTTCACTGCCTAGGTACTGCGGGTGGTAGAGCCGAAGGACGTCGGGGACATTGTGTGTGTCGCTGTCAAGCAACTGTTGGTAAGTGATCCCCGGCGAGCGAGCCTCGCCCCACTTGAGTCTGGCGTTGTCGGCAGATGTCACGTGCGAACCCTCTCGTTTTCCTCGTGCAACACTAACTGCCCGTTCAATTCTGTGGTGTCTCCGCGAGACGATACCGGTAACTACGGTGAGTCATGTCGGCTCCTGGGCTCGGGCCTCGACGCTAGCCTTCTCTTATGGCGACGATTCTTGCTCACATCACCATTCGTGCGGGTAATGAGGCAAAGTTCGAGGCCATCGCCCGCGAGCTCTACTCGGCCAGTCACGACGGTGAACCGGGTCTAAGGCGATACGAATACTGGCGCGGTCAAGACCCGCGGACGTACTACACCCTGCTCGCGTTCGACGACCACCGTTCGTTCATCACGCATCAGGTCAGCGACCACCACGAGGGGGTCTCGCCAGCACTTGGTCAGTTGATCGAGAGCATCCGCCTTGAATACGTCGATCCGATTCATGGCGCCTCGGACCTCCCGCCGACCGAACACCAGACCGCTCCCGATGGCGCCGACGAACTAACTCGCGAATACACCAATCGCTTCGCCGCTACGATCGCGACCTGGTGGCACAGCATGAGGTGATGCGCCCCCAGTCGGCGAACTTTCATCTTGAACCTTGGCCGGTGCGGGGAGGACCTGCGATACGACCAGCCGATGTTTTTCTTGGATCGAACAAACCGAAATCGGCAAATCGAAAATATCGGCAGTGGGCTTTAGGGTAATCGTCTCGTCGTTCTTGCCCGGTTCCCTCAGGTTCCCGCCAGCTTGGCTACTACGGGTGCGAACGCCTCCATGTTCGCGGCTCCGACCGTGACGTAGTTGATGCCGTACTCCTCGCGACGCTGGATGAGGGTCTCGCAGATCTCGTCCGCGGACCCTATAAGCGCGTGCGGGTGGTGAGCCAGCTCCTCGGGTGGTATGCCCAATGCGCCCGACATGACTTCGAGCGTCCGTTGCGTCGCGTCGGTGACGGCAGTGAAGTATGCGCCGATCTCGAACTCGAGTTGACCGAAGCGATCGCCGGCGCCTTCGCGGATCCAGTTGACCTTGTTCGTCGTGCCGGCAGCGGTGCCCGACCTGATGCCATGCGCGCCGATCTTGCCATCGGAGTTGTCAAAGTTGATCGAGACGATGTCGGCCATGGCGCCTGCAGTGCGCAGGATCCGCGGGCTCCCCCCGCCCATCATGATCCGCGGGCCACCGTCCTGGACCGAAGCCGGCACGGCGGCCATGTTTTTGACCTGAACGTGTTGTCC
>Ga0315328_10001456_pt1 | contig 10907 bp, 12 predicted proteins | sample M120032315metaG_FD_203462 | JGI IMG/M metagenome (GOLD analysis project Ga0315328, IMG submission 203462) | Ammonia-oxidizing marine archaeal communities from Monterey Bay, California, United States - M1 200m 32315 | ecosystem: Environmental > Aquatic > Marine > Intertidal zone | place: USA... | reverse complement strand
CGTTGCCTGTATAAGCATTTTCAATAGTGCTATAGTCATCTATAGAATCATAGTGTGATATTGTCTGAACACCCTTGTCTAATGTTACACCAACATCTGCGATTCGTTGATCATAAAAAACTATGCGACACTTACTAGTATCAGGTAGTAAGTATAAAGGAATTATAACACTTTTGTAAGGTATATTTTCTTTTTCCCAAGCACCACGCTCTGGGGTGTCAGTGTGTATTCCATATTGTTGAGAAGTATGAAAGAAGTTGCCTTGGATTGCTGTAGCAATATCTACATCAACATATGGTCTTAATCTTTCTTTTAACATCTCAAATAGTTGGTCAAAGTTCCCTAATAGTTGTAATAATCCTGCTGTATTACCTAAATGGTAATCATTTGTGTTATTAAACATATATTCAGTTAATTCTTCTAATTCTTTAGGCGAGAATATATTATCATAACATTCAGATGATGAAAAGTGTTTTATTAATTCTTTTTGAGAAATGTTACAGCCTTCTGGGCCTGTTTGTAGTTCTGAATTATGTTTTATCGCCATGCTAATTCCTTTTGCTCTATAGCATTATTTAATGTCCATTTTTTACCCTTACAAGTATTCCAACACACTTTATATTCGCAATCGCTTTTCTTTTCCCACGCTTCGTTGAAGTCTTCCCATACTGCGTGTTGTAGTATAAATTGTAGTGTATTCTTTTCTACTAAATTAAATCCTTTATTGTAATGATTAAACAAATAAGGATTATTGTTATTAAATGTTTCAGGATAACCAGCATGACTCTTACAGTAATGTTGACTAGTATAACAGCAAGGCCATATTCTACCTTCACCGTTTAAGTATATTCTGCTATGTTCTAATGATTTACAATTAATATCTTCAGTAGGTGCTACTGTATCTATTTCAGTTGCCCGTAGGTCTTGTGCTTCTTTCATCAGGTAATCAGTTTCTTTGTCACCTGTTTGTTTGATATAAGTTTGATACAAATCAGGTGGTTCCCTCATACTCATTCTAGCATCAAATCTAGAAAACCCATAAAACTTTGCCATGTACCCTGCTTCTTTTGTTTGATGTTTGTTATGATCAAATATTAAGTATTTCCACGTTGCTTTGCCACCTTCTTCAATAAATGCCATAAAGTTTCGTTCAAGTTTCTTCCAATCTACGTTGACTCTGTATATGTGGTTAGTATCTTCTAATCCATCTATGCTAAATGTACAGTCAACTCTTGGTATCTTAGCAAGTTCACGCCAAAATTCTTCACTTCTAAGTCCACCATTGGTATCAATAAACACTTTTCGAACACCCAAGTCTATCCACTCTTGGATTCCTTCTAATATCCTAGGGTTCATCATAGGATCACCTAAGTTACCACATAGTTCTATTTCTAATTCTTTTATATTAGGTATTTGTTTAATTACTTTTGTTACTGAATCAACATCTAAGTGCTCTTCAACTAATTCGGCTCGCTTGTCACTTGTACCCCAATAGTGTCTACTACAACCAGGACAGGCCGCATTACAGTAAGTTGATAGTTCTACTTCTAAATATTTTATTTTATCTAATTCAATAAACATATCATTTTCTATAGTTAGGTGGGTAATTAGTTGGTAACATATTACTCTTGCGACTAGGTATCCTTGCAAATTTACGTTTTTTCGGTTTCTTTAATAATTTTTTCAATAACTCTATCATCAAATAATTCCTTGTACTGCGGCGTAACCATTAATATATTTTGTTTTCTTTCTTGGTCTAGGTATTTTGTAAATCTAATAAATTCAGGTATTTTCTCTGAATAGTCTTCAGCATCCATATAGTTTGTTACACTATCTAATATTTTATTAAACTTTTCTTTAATATTTGAATCAATTGTTGTGTCTTTTTCTAATTTATCTTTATAATAATTGTAATGATCGTGAACATCTTGTTTTAATTCTTTATTTAATATTCTAATATTAGCACGTTTAGGACCGTGTGCTACGTGATGTGTTATAACAGGTTTAGTACTGCTTGAATTAATCTTTTTATATCCTGATTCTTTTAATTTCCACATCATAAATTCAGGTAAATGAAATATATTATATGCTGTAACAGTAAAGGCTATCCAGGCAACAACATTATTAGGTAAATTATCTACTTTTTCTAAGTTGGCCTTTGCTTGTTTCCATTTAATAGGCCAACGTTGATATTCTAACATATCTCCCATGCCATCTATACTAGCACCTACTCTTATTTGTTTAAATTCTTCCCACATCTTTAATACTCTAGGAGGAACACTTGTCATATTAGTATTATATTCAATCATTATATTCTTAGCACAGCCACTATCAATACAGCGTTGTAGGAATTCATAATGACGCTCAATCATCATAGGTTCACCACCTGCCATATAAACGTGTTCAATATAAGGAATATTCTTTTCTATTTGGTCCCAAAATGTTTCTGAATTATGCCAGTCATAGTCAGTTGTTTCTAGCCTACCTTTAGCATTACGTTTAAGTTCAACAGTTCCGTGTGTATCTTCGTACGATGTTCCTCCGTGGTACCCTAACCATTGTTCGTACCATGTATGACTATCTGTTGGGCCACACATTCTACAGGCTAAATTACATAGGTTACCAAAACGTAAATCGTAATACTGATTGCGAACAGTGATGCTACCATCTGGTGCTGTATCTCTAACAGCATCTTTATATGAATAATCCCAATGTTGTAGTTCATACAGTCGTCTGCTTTGTAGTCCTGCTTCTTCTTCACTCTTACATCGACCGCATTCAGCACTCCATTTACCATCAAGCATATTCATACGAACGTGTCTCATTAAGTGGGCGTTCTTGGCATCATCAAAGTTATCTCGCCCAGCATTAAAACTAGTGCCATCAGGATGTCTTACTACACCTTGATTAGGTGTTACATTTGCTTGACAACATATTCTAATGTCACCATTGTTTCTAACTGCTTGGAAGTTCCAAGGTATTGGGCAAAATGTTTTACTCATAATCTTTTCTTTATTTCAGGAAGTATTAGTTCAGCAAATGCTTTATGGCTTTCGCGGCCAGGATGGCTATACTTGTAATTATCATTCTTCCACGTTGTACTTTCAGGATTTATACCAGCATAAGGAATAAAATGTTCTTTAGTACACAATGTTTTGGCAAATTCGTATGCTTGTTCTATTTCATCTTGGTTTTCAGGACCACCTGGGTTTCCAGTTAATAATTCATCAATAAAACAAGTACTATCCGGTGTACTTGGCTCATAATCTGTTTCTACATAACAATATTTTAATGATTTAGATTCTAATAAATGTTCAATTAATCTAGCATAGGTATGTAATTCTATTATGCGATGACTTCTTTCAGCAAAATGAATATTATGAGCAAGGGTTAATTTAGGATTAATTTCATTAACACTTAAATAGAATTGATCAGATTCAGAGCTCGTCGTTCTTGTAACTGCTATTACTGTATCTTTTAATCTATCCCATGATTCATCAGTTGCTTTGCCGTCATTAAAGTGTGTTTGATATTCTTTAGGATCAGTTGACCACACAAGTCTATCTGATAAAAACTCATTTTTCTTTATTTTATATCCTAAGCCAGCATGATAAGATCTCATTTTATCAACCCAATACTCTTGTCTAAACGATATAGGCAACTGTACAAATACAAAGTCCGGTACACCGTGTATAGGGTTTTCTAAGTATTGATGTAATAATCTAAATATAGTCCTAGGACTTCCACCTGGACAATTTAAATTAATTAATTTCATATTTAATTCTTTAGCAAGTATAACAGTATATGATTCCGCAGGATCTCTATGATAATATAATGCTGAAAAACTACAGCCTACAGTTAATAATATTTTATTCATTTTCTAATATCTCATGGTTACGTCTATTATACTTGGCTATTAATGTAGTAATGTCTGCTATAGTAACAGGACTTTCTACTTTAAATGCTTCTTCAGTACGTTCTACTATTTCTGTTATTATTCTTGGGTCTAATTCGTGGAATAAACTTGTATAGTCGTAAGTATAATCGGCTTTATAACTATTCATGTTCTTTATTTCCCAAGAATGAATTAAATTTCCTTCTTTAATCCATTCTTTTCTTGAATGTTTGGTCTTCTTTTTAATATTTGCTAAAAGATCTAAGTCAATTCGTTGCTCAACACTATCTAATATACATATAATACCATAGTGAGGAATAGAAGGAAGGGTATAGCCTAAATGATGTGTACCTTTGTAGCAAGTATTTAAGTGATCGATGATTTCTTTCTTTGCTTTGCCTTTTTGGTATGTTTTTTTCAAACATTGACGCCATATTTTCTGGGATACAGTATTATCCCATTGTGTTTTATCATAGTAATTATTATTAAAATGAAATGGGGCGTAAATTCCGTCAAATAGATTATTAATCTTTATTTGTTTTTCAATATTCTTTACTGTTTCAACTCCTTTGATAACATCTTGTATTGCTCCAAGGAAGTTCTTTCCTGCTCCATGTGGTATTACATTAAATTCTCGCATAATTGCTGTCCATCCTTTTCTTTAGTATTGGTATTAAAACATCAGCAAAGTTTCTGTGGCTTTGCGGTCCAGGATGTCCATCTGGATAATCATCATTGGCGTATGTAGGACTGCCATTTTGTATTCCTATACCGGGAATAAAATGCTGTTTATGACATAAGTATTGAGCATAGTTGTATGCTGGCTTGTCATAATGGGTATTTGCTAATATGCCTTGGCCGTCCCAGAAATCACTTTCAACATAAGCATAAGGTATCCTCAAGTTACCTAAGTAATTCTCTGCTATGCCTACTTCTTTACATAAACTAACTAATTGTTGACTGTCTTCTACGAATATTCTATCGTGGGCGTCTCTATAACGGTCATCAACAGGCTTGTTCTTTTCAGGTTCAAGATCCCACACTCTAGGATCAACACCGTCCCTCATACGAGTAGTTGATGTCCAAGTATTGTTTGCTATTATTAACGGAGTGGCGTCTTCATCATCTCTTTCTTTGCCTTCTGCCCAACCAAAATGAATCAATCCTTGCTTTATGCTTGTTGTAAGATACATTAAATCTTCACAAACATATTCATTATCCATAAAGTATTCATGTCTATTAGCATTAGGCCATTGTATAAACACAAAGTCAGGTTTACCAAAAACAGGGTTATTTAAATATTGTAATAAGATTCTATTAACTGTGCTAGGACTAGCACCAGGCATACTTAAATTAATTAATTTATTAAACCCTAATTCTTTCATTAAATGAACTGTGTAACTATTTTCTTTCTTATCATAAAGTTTATGATGAAATAGATGACTATACGAACATCCTATAATTAATAAATTACTCATTTAAAAACTCCTTTAATTTAGGGAATACTGTTTCCCAATTCTCTTGTCTTACTACGTCTACAACTCTTTCGTGTTTATTAAATTCTTTTAATATTGTATTATTATTTAATCCTGCCATTATATTACTATGCTCCGGTGTCTTTAAACTATTCTTTAATTGATTTACACTAAAATAAACTTGATTACTCCAGTTAGTGTTTAATGAAAAATCAAATGATTCAAAATCCTTATCAATTAATTCAATTAATCTATCCTTTTGCTTGTCATTTAATGAATATAAACTTAAATGCTTTGGGCCAAAGATCTGTGACGTACTTAAAAAGATATTATTTTTATCGTTTAGTATAGCATCATTTATATTAAATGTACACCAGTTTATAAACTCTCTAAAATATAATACATTATAAAGACTTTGTGTATGACTTATTATTATAAAAATGTTTTTATTTTCTAAGTGTTGTTTACAATACCAATTAATAGTTTCTTTAACTTTATTCCAATTACTCTTTTTACGAATAAACTCGCCACGTTCGTCTATATCATCTATGCTCATGTTAAGGTATACAGTATTAAACTTATTAAAGTTTTTAATATACTTTTGTTTAGGGATAAATGTAGTATTAGTAAAGATGTCTAATGTAATGTTCTGTGCTAAATCCCAATCAACTAAACGTTGTAAGAACTCTGCTAGATATTCACTTAAAAAAGGTTCGCCACCAGTTATTTTTAATTCATTTAAATGTTTACAGTCATCTCGTGATAAGTTAAGCATTGTATCTATTGTTTTAGGTAGTGCTTTATCTTGTTCCCAATTACCAACTGAACCATAAAAGCGAGAAACCAAATGGCCCGAACGTTCTAAGTCTTCATCCCAACTTGTACTTAAATTAGGATCACACATACGACATTTTAAGTTACAATATCGTCCTATTGTTATTTCTAAGTAAGTTAATACTCCTTCTACACTAGGATTGCTAGGTCTAACACCTCTAATAAACTCCGGATTAGGGTGTTCACCATCAAATAGTTCCAAACTGCTAGTTCTCATACTGCTGTTACCGTTGTCTTCCTCTGCTTTACAGCGATAACACCCACTATCCCATATATTGTTAGCCATGTTTTCTTTTGCTTTAATATATAATTCATTAAATTTAATTGGTGCAGTAATTGATTGACTACCGTCTGTATAGCGACAACAAGGACGTATGTTACCATTGGGTTGAATTAACATACCTTGTTCTAGATACTTACATACTATCGCGGCCATGCTATTAATTCCTTATTAACTTGTGTATATTTGAAGTCTTTAACATAGTCATATTTAAGCAATTCAAGGTCGGCGAGCGATAAAAACGGAGTAAAAAAATTTTTCGTGGGTAAACGTATGTGTGTATGTTAGACGGTACCAGGAAGGCGGCACATATTAGGGCGGAGCCTAAAATTTTTTCTGCTTTACAATGTATTGATTAACTAAAGAAGTCAAAGGATACAACATAAACAATTATAATAGTAACAGTAATCATAACTGCTTTAACTAAATCATTCAACGTAGATATCCTTGTCATAAGCCGTAAACTCCATGCCATAAGCATTACCAACATAGACTTTACCGAAGCCAGCGTTATACTTCATTTGAATCCTCTGATTAGCCATAATAATATTCATATACTCGTGCTTCTTGAACTTATCTACTACAGCATCAACTGTATTACCATTGTCAGTACACGTGACCTTAACCTTTTGTACTACACTACTATATTCTGACATAACTCTAACTCCTTGTTATTAAACTGTATTATAACATAACTAGCATCTGATGTCAACTATATTTTACTGTGTACTAAGGATTGCCAGTCGAACACTTATATAATAGCATACACAAATAGCACTATAGAAACACTAATACTAAATGCTAACACTATTAATAGTCTAAAGACTAACTACTTCGTTAACACTCGTAGTTGTAGTTAAGAGTTCGTTGCCGTAGACAACGACTACGTTAAAGAAACGTTGTAAACGGTTAATTGATTTAATTAAAATAATAAATGCTTTTTACAGGACGTTTAAACAACGATTAGTAAATGGAAGGGTTAATAGTACCAAAATTAGTACTACGTTTAGAGTCCAATAATTGGGTATATGCCCTAAAACGCTTGTATAACTCTGGGTCAAATGGTGTGTTGGCTGACCATTTTTTCAGCTCTTCACGTCGCTCAGGAAAGTTTTTTCCGACTAAGTTTAGTTCACGCTCTCTCGCATCATAAGGCACTACAGCCAGCCCTAACCATGGTTGATCCACTGGTTGTATTGTAAGTCCACAATGTCCGTGTGGGCTTTCTGGTGTTACATACTTGTTCTTCATCTTCTCCACGTAATTTAGAACGTCGTTTACACTGGACCAGGACCATGCCTGCAGTACAAAGTGGAATGTAACCACAGTATTAAGCCTGCCCCATTGTTTACTTAATAAGTGTTCTACTGCTGAACTGAACCGGTCCCACTTAGCAGGTGTTCTAATGTATTCATACTCCTGGTAGGTCCCGTCTATACTTACACACCATCCTACTTGCGCAATCTTCTTTAAGTGTGGCTCTATGCTATTAAACTGTTGTGGGTTTGTGGCATTGGTTGTTATATCAACTTTACTATGCTCGTTATATTCCATGTTCTCTAGTATAGTAAATACTTCTTTTTGTACTGTAGGCTCTCCTCCTAAGAGCTTCAAGTTAACGACTTTATTTAATTCTGGTAGTTCATACTGCTTACGTTGTGAAAGTTGTGTTAATTCAGCCTTATCGTAACTGCTATCTAACGTTACATCATTAATAGGGGAGGAGAGTTCGGCCCATTCCCTTGCTACTTCTGTACTATTATCAGGATAACACATACGACACTTTAAATTACATAGGTTACTAGGGCGAATATCAGCCCACCTAGGCTCTGGCATTAGTGTTAAGTGTTCTTCTTCAGCAGGTATTATACCATTTTCTACTGCTGATTTGTACCAAGCATCGTACATATGACGGTCTGACTCTAGTCCTATGTCCTCTCGTTCCTTACATTGTACACAAGAGGGGTGCCATTCGTTGTTTAACATGGCTTCTCTTATGCTTTGTGCTGTGGGATTATTGAATATTTGTGACATTTCATTTGATTCTAACTGGTGGGCACCGACAGCCATACAGCATACACGCGACTCTCTCGAGGATGCTCGTAGGTATACGTTGTAGAATGGAGCATAGCATAGGGGTTTGGATTGGTTTTCGGTTGACATTGGTCGCCTTTTGTGTTATAATATACTTATAAATTTGCGATATACACCGCGCCGAAACTTGGTTGAGCCTATATTCCGTGTAATGAACACTATAGCATAGAGCAGGAATACAACCCGAACGCTGAAACAAAGAGGCGGGACCAATGGTTTGGAAAGATTTAAAGGAATTTGTTGTATTTTTACAACAAATAATAGTTTATTTCGGTTGACAATCGGCTGAAATTGTGCTATAATGTAAGTTAATAATCTAAAAGTCGAGGAGGACTAATGAATATTAAAGAAGGAAAGTATACACATAAGGTAACTCTTGTACATTACAAGGGTAAAGTTGTTACAAGATACACAAATGATCCGGAAACTCGCGGTGAAGTACTGCTAGACCATGGGTACAAACCTATGGAAGGCCAGGATGAATTGGTATTTACTAGGATAAATGATGATCCTATTACAACTGAAACACCAGTTATGCCAGAAACTGACATAGGATCTACTGTAGATCTAGATGTTTTTGACGAAAAAGATGAAGAAGTAGTAGCATAATTACTTCTTAATTGGCAGAAGTACCCGGAAATTTAAACATTTAAGGGTGCTTCCTGCTGACTGATCGGCCCCTAATTGTAAAAAAGATTGAATTACTATATAAATCAACGACTTACAAGAGGAAAAAAGACGTCGTTTTGGTTGACTTTTGGCCTTTTTGGCTGTATAATACATAGTATAATAATTAGATAAGGAACAAAATATGCCAAATACTACACCGTCCGAGGGACATATGAAATATAAGTTATATCAAATCCACCTTACTAAAGAAGAATCCGACCACGTTAACGAACATGGCCATGATTCTGTACATAAACAATCATTAAAATTGGATATGAGTTTCTCTAAAAACGATACAGGACGTGTTGCAGGAGACGCTTTCAACAGAGGTTATTACACACACGTTAGCAACATTACAAGTCCTTCACTAGAAGGTGTATTTGCTATTGGTAATGCCGGTCCAGAAGAGAACATAGAACGACTAGGTAAGATGTACAGTTGTTCAGTCGGCGACATAGTTGAGGATACCGAAGGTAACAAGAGTGTTGTTGCTAATTGGGGATTCAAACCTGTTGTTATGCCAGAGTTTGCTTAATTTAAATTACCAAGGAGATATATGAAATTAGAAAATAACTTAGAATATGGTGAAGTACGATCGCCTGTTACCCCTTTATTGAAATCATTTATGAGTACTTACATGGTAGGTATTCGCAAACGTATTGCTGATAAGTCAGACTTATCATATGTATATGTTAAAGCATTATCAAATGATCATGCTTATGAAGTTGCCAGTAAGATAGTTGCTGAGAAGGATTGGATAGTTAAGTCAATAGACAACCCCGGCGAGGAACTGTACGGTGATACAGAAGGTGCCATAGGAGCACCATACTTCGGCGGCAAGTACTTGAACTACTTACCGGAGCCTGCTTATGTATCTTAAGGACAAAGAGTTTGTTACACTTGTACAGAAGGGTCGTCATATGTGTGTGTATGCTAACGGTACTGATTGGCTATTAGGTAAGTTACGTGGCTATGGTCCTTGGTTCACATATACTACACAGGAATGGAGCAATGACGAACAATGCTTTAAACCTATACCTAAGGTAACACACAAGTGGAGTAAGCAAGACATAGTAGACTACTATAACAATCGTATGGTAGAACACTTTGTACATTGTCATTAGGCTATGACTTTTAATAGTTGCGGACATATAGTAGTGTTCGCAATTCTCTTATGTGTTATAGCAACACATCAATATGTTACACAAGACTTATACAGTGACATACCACTAGGCCCTAGTCGTAAGGCCACAATCACTATACATTAATACACACTAAAGAGCCGGGTATAAACAACCCTCGCCTGGCGATCGTGTGGGTCTATGATCACTGACACACTATATAGCGGACGGAAACAACACATCCGCGTCCGCGTAAGTGCCACGCTACACTAGGGGCCAGCGTATGCTGGCCCAATACCCACACAAAAAGTAAGGGTATTGGCCTTGCTCGAATGGGTGATATGGTTCACAAGAAAATAAAAAATAAAATAAAAATGTCTGGGGGTGGTGGTCACACAGTAGAAAAGTGTGGCAAAAATGCCACGGCGGCTAGCCTGAGCCTCAACTTTTTACCACTGCTCTATAGACCCCTTTAAACCCTTTATCTTTTTACTATAGTCTAAGTTACTCTATAGTGTTAAGTTACTCTCTTATAAGTT
>Ga0315328_10001452_pt1 | contig 10921 bp, 9 predicted proteins | sample M120032315metaG_FD_203462 | JGI IMG/M metagenome (GOLD analysis project Ga0315328, IMG submission 203462) | Ammonia-oxidizing marine archaeal communities from Monterey Bay, California, United States - M1 200m 32315 | ecosystem: Environmental > Aquatic > Marine > Intertidal zone | place: USA... | reverse complement strand
TAATTTTTCCCCTTTGACGAATCATTCGACGAGTATTGTCATCAATAAAATTTCCCACAGCCTCATTTAAATCGACAGCAAAGTCATTCAGTCTAGTGGACCCGATATTGTGATCACGTCTCCAACTTCGAATTAATTCCTTACCCTCAGGTGATAAATCCAGATGATCCAAGATTTGCGATGTCACTAATCCCAGAACGACATTTGTCTCATCCGTATTCAGTACAACGTTCATTGATACCCCCACTATTTGCGGTTCACGATTATGTATTGTTGTAAAGGATAGTACAGACCGGAGAAAAGAAAACCTATCTGCCGACAGGTCGCTCCCTTTATTCTTAGAATAAGATTATTTACCCTCAAATTGAGGCTGGCGTTTTTGCATAAAGGCGCTAACACCCTCAGCTCGATCAGACGTCGACTGCAACAAAATTGTCAAATCTAATTCATATCGCAGGCCTTGCGCAAGAGTCATCTCCCCGCCTCGATAAAGAGCCTCTTTCGCCGCTCTGATTGCCAGAGGTCCCCGACTTGAAATAGTTTTTGCCAGCGCAAGTGCCGTGTCGAAACTATCGTCTGAGAGCGAAGACACCAACCCAACACGCAATGATTCATCCGAATTAATGAGTTCCCCCAGCAACAGCAGTCTAAGCGAACTTGGGCGACCAATCGCACGAGTAAGGCGCTGTCCCGCGCCACTAAGCGGTAAAAATCCGTTCTTAATACCTTGCAAGCCAAATGATGCTGCGCTATCGCACAGACGGATATCTGCTGATACAAACAGTTCCATTCCAGGACCAATAGTTTTTCCGCCGGCAGTCGCGATAACCGGCTGCCGGAAACGTGACAAGAGGTCAATACCAGCAACTAAATCTGAGATTCTACTGTGAATACTGGCGTCCTCAGGGTCAGTGACTAGGTGCCACTCAGTACCATACCTTTCAACATTCTTCAATATAACTACATCAATCTTCTCGTTATGCTCTATATTCTGGAGGACATTAAATAACGACTCAGATTCAGGAATTCCACAGGTAGATGTAGCTTTACTGAAGCTTACGATAGCAATCTGCTCGACGATTTTTATCTCTACACTCATAGAATGAGCGTAACGCAGTCCAACCAGAAAGTCGAAACTAGCATCGAATTGAAAGGATTGTTCTACGATGGACTTAAAACTCAAAGAAAGTAAAGTCGTCATCACAGGCGCATCGCGTGGTATCGGAAAATCGATAGCTATGGCATTTGCTGCTGAAGGTGCAAACTTACTTCTCGTGGCACGAGGCCAAGAAATGTTGGAACAAACAAAAACTGAATTAGAAAGAATCACCTCCTTAAAAGTCGAAATTCTGTCCTGTGACGTGACCGAGGGAACTGCACCGCGAGAAATTTTAGAATTCACAAAAGATCGACTGGGGGGAGTAGATATATTAATTAATAACGCAGGTGCAACTATTCGTAATATGAATATCGAAGCAAATTGGCGAGCTTCGTTCGAACTCAACACGTTCGCACCCTTATTGGTAATGGAGGCGCTCAAAGATGAATTAATGAAATCTACTCACGCCGCCGTAGTAAATATTTCTTCAATCTTCGGTCGAGAGTATGGCGGACCTGCTCAATACCAAACGTCAAAGGCAGCACAAATTGCACTATCAAATGCCTACGCTCGTGATTGGGTGGTTAGCGGAATCAGAGTGAACAATATTGCACCTGGATCGATTGCCTTTGAAGGAGGTTCCTGGGGGAACAGACTGATATCGGATCCAGAAGGAATGGCAGAATTTATTCGCACTGAAATTCCTGGCGGCAGATTCGGTAGACCCGAAGAGGTCGCTGATGCAGTGGTCTGGCTGGCCTCGCCCAGGGCATCTTGGGTCGTCGGCGCAACCTTGCCGGTTGACGGCGCGCAGAGTAGAAGCGGCACGTGAGCTGTTGCACCCACGGGTGCAATCAGAGAGCATGGTAGCAGCAGAGGAGTCTAATTAATGCGCTTTCAAAAACGTGACTTGATCGGGATCTCATTCGCAACAATTGCTCCCATGCTGGCGATGTGGCTGGTCCTTTCAGCCTTCGAACTCTGGGATTTTCATGACACGTCAATGCTAGGAGCTGTGCTCGGCGGGGTTGCAGTGAATATTGCAATTAGCGCAGGGATTCTTGGTGCATTTTCGCGCTTCATCAAGTCTTGGGATTGGATTGGTGGTTTAGGCATCACCTTGTTTGCGGCTATCTCACTAATCGTAATACTTCAACGCACGGGACATGGCTCTGGTCTGCCCGCAAACCTTATAAAAATACTCTGTGTTCCGCTTTTTCTTGGATTAAACATCAACATCGTTGTTCAATTGGTAAAAAATGGAATCGATCCGTGGCTTCTCCGGAAATCTAGTGCTGCGCCTGAATAGAAAAAACCGTCGATACAGTACGAAGAATTATCCATGTCGTTAACACCAATAACTAGTCAAACAGTTCTCCTGCATCTTCTTGCAGCATGGATGAGTGAAAGATTTTACAGGACTTTTCGACCTGCGGACGAGCTTCCCAAAAATGATGACACGATCGGATTTGACGCGCTAATCACTCAACGAAACAGAATGATCGGGGTATTCATAGCTGAGTTGTGGAACGCGCCTAAAATTGCGTCGGTAACTGAACAACTTAGTGCCTTGCTTTCTGACGACGCGGTCTCTGATGAAAGTATAGAAGACGGCGCGTACGCAGTTTGGATCCCTCCAAAGGTCCGACTGCCGTCGACCGAACCCTACCTATCTGAATTGAGGCTCCAACTTGTAAAAGGAATGCGTGGAATTTCAATTGATGAGCGAAGAGAAATTAGGATACCTAGAGCTGTAACGCTTGCAAAGCTTGAAAATACGGGTGCCTACATGTCTGTTACAGGAGGCTTTTCTAAAGAATGGCTTGCATTATCTGAGGGTGTCCAAGGGTCGTTTCATTTAGATTCTCATAAAATATCGAGATTACCTAAAGAGCGAGCAGAAGTCGAATCCATGATGACTCAGATACGTGATAAGGCCATGCTGCTGCGCGAAGGTGAACTAACTGAGTTAGATATCTTTGATCACTGGACTATTTCTCACCTGCCGGAAACAATAAGTTCAGGAGTTACTGTTATTTCACCACCACCTGAATTAGATCCCCATGATGGCACCCCAGTTCGACAAGATCTCCGACGAGTACTAAAGCGTGTACAACAAACAGATATGTCGACCGTTGACATGAGCGTGCTGGTAGTTACCACTGCTGTCACTCATATAGACCAGGAGCTAGTCACCACAGCCATAAAAGGGATGAGCCCCACCATGTATGGAATGCTCGACCTAGTCGTTGTCGTTGCTGATGGGGAGTTACGACAGGTTCTGCAACCTCGAGCACTTCCCTGGGATGCCGGCTAACATCCTAAACAAACTCTTGATAGACCGATGCCTCAAATTTCTCAAAGAGAGTGAGTGCCGATACATCCATCCATGGGCGAAGTTGGGAAAGAAAAACACCTCCGATATTTCTCTCACGGTCTATCCAGAAGTATGTATTAAATATGCCTGACCAACTCAACGATCCTGTGGATCGACCGGTCCGAGTTTTTTGCTCATTAATCTGGAACGTAAGCCCCCATGTTTTTTCCAACCCTGGGAAAAACTCTGCATTATTGGCAATATCTTTATGAGCCGAAATGAGCATCTCTACTCGATTATCTCCCATCGCATTATGCGTCATCAGTTCGATGGTCTCGGGTTTAAATAATTGGGAATCAGCTGTCCTACCACCATTTAGAATCATCCGAATAAATTTCATGTAGTCTCCGACAGTCGAATAGAGACCACCACCACCACCCCAATACTCTCTCTCCCGTGAGATGACATGTTCGTTAGCCTCAAAGCCTTTACTCACTTGAGGTGTATGAACCGATGTCATTCTAGATTTCATCTCATCTGAGGGAAAGTATGTCGTATCGGACATGCCCAATGGCTCAGTGATATGAGTCCTAATATATTCATGTAGAGTAATACCGGTTATTTCTTCAAGTATCAACCCCGCCCAATCAAGACTGATTCCGTATCCCCACTTTTCACCGGGATCAAACACCAAAGGAACTTCCAAAGCTTTCTTTTTTCCAGTAAACATTCTAGGATGCCCAGTGGCCGATATGTACTGATCCAGAAGAGCATTACACCAATCCGAGCTAAAGCCTGATGTGTGTGTTAGTAGATGACGCAATGTTATTGGCCTCTTAGGTGATCGGAAGACCGACTCACCAGTTGCACTAAATCCTTCCAACACTTCGACTTCCCCCAGGTATGGAATAATCGCACTAGCAGGTGTATCTAAATCTAAAAACTCTTTTTCAACCAGCTGCATAACTGCAGCTCCTGCAATCGGTTTGGTCATGGATGCAATATTGAAGACCGTATCGACTGTCATCGGGCTATGCGTGCGAGTCGATCGCATCCCAAATGCAGCCTCATATTGAGTAGACTCGCCCGATGTCAGTCCAACAACAAGTCCAGGTATCTTTCCCGCGTCGAGTGCATCTTCCAGATCCGACTCAAATCGACTTAACATTTAAGCTCTCTCGAAAACGAGCGTTAGGCGTCCGATCGGGACATCATTGTGGAATAACCACCAAACGCCACAGTTGTAGCTCTGGCGTGCTCTTCAACATGGACATTAATACAGGACGGCTTCCCACTCTCAGCAGCTCGCTCCAAAGCATTGTGGAGATCGTTCGGATCGGTAACTAACTCACCGTATCCACCAAGCGCTTCAACCACTTTGTGATATTGTTGGTTAAAGCCCAAACTTCTGCCAGGTGTTGTGTTCTCACCACCAGTCCAACCGCCATTGTTGCTGACGACGGCAATAACCGGAAGGTCATGACGAACCATCGTATCGAATTCCTGGATATTCATTAAAAAAGACCCATCGCCGACAAACGCAACAACCTGACGCCCGGGCGCAGCGACTTGCGCACCCATCGCAAAAGGTATCCCAACACCCATACATCCATTAGGTCCGGAATTCAATCTCGCGCCCTCGACAAATGATGGAATCCATTGTCTCCCAAAGTTAAGCGTCTCCATACCATCAACTGAAATAATCGCATCCCTATCAACAAAATTTACTATCTCCTCAGCTACCCTGAGCGGGTGGATCGGAGTCTGATCGCTTTCCGCTGACATCCGGCTCTGCTCACGTTTCCGGTCATCAAGTTCGGCCAATTGTGCTCGCCAACTATCTGAAGTACCGATCCCAGCATCTTTTGCTGCTGCTGTTAACTTGGTAAGTGCAACGCGGGCATCTGCAGCTATTGGAACGTCAACTGGACGATTATGGCCGAGTTCGCTCGCATCTACATCAATATGAATAACTTTTACATCGGGGGCGAATCGAGGCGCATGCCCAAATGAAATAATGAAGTTAAATCGAGTTCCTACCACGACGATTACATCTGCTTCCCGAAATGCTTGTCCTCGGGCGCCCAGATAGGCCAAATCGTGATCTTCTGGCACAACGCCCCGAGCTTGAGGGGTTGTGAAAAATGGAATCTGGGTAGCCTCAACAAACTCTCGCAGCTGCTCCCCAGCTGCTGACCAAAATACTCCCGAGCCGGCAATCACGACGGGCCTCTCCGCTTTGGATAGAAGCTCAATTGCTCTTTCGATTTCACTCTCGTCAGGATAGGGACGAGGGGCTGGTGTCCCTCCTTTAGGAAACCATACAGATTCCTGCTCAACTCTCCCATAGAGAACCTCGCCCGGTAGATCAAGATAGGTCGGACCCGGTTTACCGGTGATCGCTTTTCGACGAGCCATATTGAAATATTCTGGAAGTCGATCTGTATGATTTACGCGGCCAGCCCATCTTGTCACTGGTCGTGCCATAGCTAACTGGTCATACTCCTGAAACGCGTCCGTGTCATGAGCTCGCAAAGACGCGGATCCGCCCAATGCGATAATCGGAACACAGTCGAGATAGGCGTTTGCCATACCTGTTAATAAGTTGGTGGTTGCAGGTCCCGATGCTGCTAGGCATACGCCTGGCTGACGCTTGACTCTGGCATAGCCGTGAGCTGCAAATGACGCTCCCTGCTCGTGTCGACAATCGATAGTTCTTATGCCTTGATCCGCAGCGAATCCAGCTACCTCAATAATCGGGCCACCCATTATATAAAAGAGATCTTCAACACCTTCTTCTCTCATTTGACGGGCTAACAACTCAGAACCGCTAATTCCGTCTGGAGCAGTACTCATAATCTAATTCCTCCACCTATTGTATATTTTCAAGATGGTAGCTCCGAACGCTCTCACTGTGTTGTTCTAGAAGAAAACATTGACATCAAGTGGCTAATTCCAACTCATCCTGTACAACTCCTGATTGTTTCAGCTGTTTAATTTCATCCTGGCTCAAACCAGCAATCTCCTCACAAATTTCGACCGTATGCTCTCCAAAAAGTGGTGCAGGTCGTCGGATTTGAGGCTTAGTCACACTGAATTTCCAGGGAAATCCATCCCACCGGTAATGCCCAACATCCGGGTGCACGATGTCAACAAAGTAGTCTCGGGCAAATAAATGTGGGTCTGATACTATTTCCCAGTTCTGCAAGACCGGGCCCGCATTTATTCCTCCAGCTTGGAGAATTTTAGTCGCTTCATTGTGATTAAGTCCTGCCGTCCACGCAGAAATCAATTCATCAATTTCTGCGTGACATTCTTTACGCACAGACATGTCAGCAAATTTTGAGATGTACACTGCACTCGACTCATCTCCAAAAATAATCCGACATAAGTTGACCCAGTCAGCATCCGTTTCACAGGCAATTGAAATCCAGCAATCATCACCAACCGTCGCGTATACACCCTGAGGTGCCCATCTGTTTGATTTATTGGCCGCGGGCGCTATGACTTCATTTCGCAGCTGAAAGTTCATGATTGCTTCTGTACTGAACATAATTCCAGATTCTTGCAAAGACATATCGATAAAACGGCCTCGCCGGTCGTCAGCCCCGCTATCCCGAGAAAAAAGTGATGCCACCAGACCAATCGCACCATGTGTGCCACAAATGGGGTCGGCATAAAAAGATCCCGAGGAAAAAATAGAATCCTCAGAATACCCAAGTCTTGCCACAAATCCGCTCGAAGCCTCGATATTTGAACCATATGCCAGATACTGCATTTCTGGGCCACCTAGCCCCATACCTGACATCGAACACATAATTAACTCTTCGTTGCGAGCCTGAAGGTTTTCGTAGTCAAGCCCGAGACTTGGAAACACTCGAGCGCTATTATTTTCGAGCACGATATCACAGTGTTCTACGAGCTCTAGAAATAAATCACGACCAGCTGGATCAGATAAGTCAACACCAATATCACGCTTATTTCTGTTCAACAAGTTGAAATAGGCAGCGCGGTTGTAGGCGGTATCCCAGCCCTGCTGACCGGGATAAGTTACAGCCCTAGTAGCTGGCTTCTTAGCAACTTCAACTTTTATAACATCCGCGCCTAAGTCGCCCAAGTGCCTTCCAGTTAGAGGTCCGGCCCAATTAGCAGTAACCTCCAGAACACGCACACCTGAGAGAGGCAGCTCAGAAGACATGCCAAGCTTGCCGTGAACTCTGGGTGGGCGGTCCTCAAGTTCCAACTCCTGATGTTCACCCAGATAGGGTGCGCGCGACCCTGGACCCAGTTTTACATCGCTAAAATTCCACGGTGGCCCAGGTATCTCAATTTCACCTATGGTCGAATCGGTCGTTCTCCAAAAATTTCTGGCACGAAGCTGCTCACTGTGCATTAGGTCACTAGCGTCATTGACTGGAGTAATTGCAATTCTAAGAGCCTGAGCCTCATGGTAGATATCCTGTTTGTTTCGATTTTTTGCCCAGTCAGAAAAAGCTGCTCGGTATTCCGGAACAGCATCTCGGAATTCAAGCATTGAATTAAGCCGAGGGTCGTCAAGTAAATCTGGTCGGTCTATCATCACAAAAAATTGAGGATCGGGACGAGGCATCCAGAATACATGTCCATCTAAACATTTTGTAATCATTGTTTCTTTTCTGGACTGAACTATCCCTTCATGAGTCCAAGAGCTTGTGAGCCAAGAATGCGCATTGAGCATGCTTTCAAAAGTCGAGACCTCAACCGTCTGGCCTCGGCCTGTCTTTAACGAGTGATATGCGCCTGCCATTGTGCCAAATGCGAGTTGCATCCCCGCATGAAATTCGCCCTGGAATCCGGGTGCCAGCAATGGCTCTCGCTCAGGATCACCTGAGAAATACATGTAGCCGCCCATTGCATAGTCAACTATTTCACTCGAAGATCTGCCCGAATAGGGGCCGTCCGTGCCAAAAGGCGTATGAATGCCTAACACTAATTCTTGATTCCTATCTCTGAGAGCGACTTGCTGATCTAACAAAGTCCTATCAAGTTTGGTCGAGCTCGATAGAAGTAATATATCAACACGAGAGACAAGTTTTTTCAGCCTCGCAACATCACTGCTTTTCTGGAAATCAACAATGATTGATTCTTTGCCGGCGTCAAGCGCCAAGTGCAATCCGCAAGCCTCGATATCGCCTGGTGCAGTGGGTGGGAAAGGCCCAAGTGTTCTCAGTCCAACACCAGTCTTATCTTCGACTTTGACAATACGTGCACCAAGATCACCAAGCAGTCGACTCGCATATGCGCCGGCAACTCCATCAGATATTTCAAGTACCCGTAGTTCCGATAGTGGTCTAATATCTGATTTACTGCCTAGATGTGACATAGACGTTCCGAGTCCAGTGGCTATCGAGCGTCGTATCCGCCATCAACAGGCAGAGCAACTCCAGTCACAAAAGACGCGTCTGCACTTGCGAGGAAAGCTGCAACTGAGGCAATTTCCTCTGGCTCACCCAGACGTCCCATCGGGTGCAAGCTCTCTAAAAATTCTTGGCCGCCTTCTCGATCACGCATACCTGCCGTCATCGGCGTAAAAATATAGCCTGGGCACAATGCGTTCACCCTAACATTCTGCTTACCGTACGTCACTGCAAATTGGCGAGTAAGACCCACGACCCCATGCTTAGCTGCCGTGTAAGCCCCAGGACCATCGCTGGGATTAATGTCGGCAGGTACTACTGCACCCGAACCCCCAACTAACCCGTTGAGGCCAGCCACTGACGCTGTGTTCACGATCGACCCGCCACCTCTCTCAGCCATCATCTTACATCCATGCAATAGCCCGTAGTAGACCCCACTAAGGTTCACTGCGATCGTCTGATCCCAGCCTGCACCGCCTCCAACGCCAGCATTATTCATCAAGACATCAATAGAGCCAAACTCCGAAACTGTTCGTTCGAGCGCGTCTTTCACCGCGTCAGAATCTGTCACGTTTAGTACTATCGCAGCTGATTTACCGCCGTGCTCAAGCACTTCTGCGGCAGTGCTCTCAGTTCCTTCTTGATCTATGTCTGCACAAAGAACTGCACAGCCTTCATCTGCCAATCGGATCGCCATCGCACGACCGATCCCTGACGCTGCACCGGTCACCAATGCACTCATTCCATCATATCTACTCATAAGTATCTCCTACCTTTTATTCTTTTGTTCGCCGCCACAGGGGCACTATACTCCGACCTGAGAAACCTGTTTAGGTTAACCATAAAATACGAACTTGAAAACTTATGAATTTTTTTAAATATGGCTGAAATAGAGACTCCACTCGTGATCGAATCCGAGCGAGGAAACATATCCTGCGTCTGGCAAGCAGCCGAAATAGATAAACCTCAAACCGCGGTTCTTTTCATTGGTGGGGCTGACGGTGGGTTCACGGGTCCATCTGATATTTATGAAATCCTGTCTAAATTATTTATTCCATTACAAATAGGAGTACTTCGGGTAGACTATCGAATCCATCAATTTCCGAACGATGTCGAACAAGGTGTGTATGACACGCAACAAGCTACTAGGTGGCTAATGTCACAAGGTTATGAAAAAATTCTGGTAGTTGGTCACTCATTTGGAGGAGCAGTAGCTATCGAAGCCGCATCCCAAAATCACAATATTCGAGGAATTGTCGCGCTTGCATCCCAGACAGCTGGTGCAATGAATATTGCTTCGTTGGTTGACACGCCAGTACTTCTGATTCATGGTGATTCAGACACCAGACTGCCAGTCACATGTTCGATAATGCTCTATGAAATGACCTCTACGCCGTGCCAGCTTGCAATACTTGAAGGTGGTACTCACTCGCTAAGACAAGTATCTGAGCCAGCCACGAAGCTTATCTTTGACTTTGTGAAAAATCATATCTGATCTAAAGATATCAATCGAAAGTCCACTTACCTTGAAAATCAAACATGCTATTTACTGCAGCGATGAATTCTGAGCGGACAAGTGCGAGCGAAACAGGATGTAGTATCGGGATAATCACAGCTTGTTCAATGAGATAGTTATGAGCCTGGGCATATTCTGAAAACCGCTCATCCATGTTATTCGCCATATCAGCAGATCGCAGAAAAGAATCATACTTAGCGTCTGCGAAACTCAAGAAATTTTCATCGGAATCAGTCTCAAAAGGACGCAACCAATTTGATGCGTCGGGGTAGTCGCCGTGCCAACCTCCAATTGCCAGTTGATAATGCCCAGTTTTTAGATCAGCGAAATACTCTTCTGCCTTTTCTGGTCTCAAATCTACTTGAACCGGTAACCTTTCCTCCCACAACTTCTTGAGCTCGACCGCAAGCTCTGCGTGGAGGGAATCTTCAGAGGAATAAAGCAATTCAACGCTAATACCTTCAGCATTTTGCCCTCTTGCCCAGTAGTCTGTTGCTAGCTCTTTTGATTCAGAGAGCGCTAAGCCAGTTGAATTGTCACTACCACGGATACCCTCCGGAATCCATGAATTTGTGGGAGAGTAACCTCTCTGG
>Ga0315328_10001447_pt1 | contig 10929 bp, 10 predicted proteins | sample M120032315metaG_FD_203462 | JGI IMG/M metagenome (GOLD analysis project Ga0315328, IMG submission 203462) | Ammonia-oxidizing marine archaeal communities from Monterey Bay, California, United States - M1 200m 32315 | ecosystem: Environmental > Aquatic > Marine > Intertidal zone | place: USA... | reverse complement strand
CCCCGGTGCCTCCACCACCGCCGTCGTCGCCAAACACTGAGAAGGACACGTCGCTCGAGCCTCCCAATGATGAAACTGCGCCGGCGCAACAAGAACCAGCTCTTAAATCCATGCAGCTGTCGGCAACTGAAATGTCGGAATTGTGGCAGCAGCGGGTTCTTCCTGGCCTGAGTAAACGTGCTCGAGCTCGGTTCCAAGCCGCAAAGTTGGTCGAGGTCCAAGAGAACACCGTGAAGTTCGAGTTACCGAATGAAACTCACCGGGAGCGATGCGAACAACTCAAGAGCGATGTTGAGGAATCTTTCACCACTACGACTGGCGCCAACGTCCAAGTTGAGCTCGTTGCTTCGTCTGGCTCCCAAGTTGACGACATAGAAAAACCTATGGCATCGCCTGAGGAAGTGGTTGATCCGGCAGACTTCACAACAACAAACAACAGCGGCCCTTCAAGCGTTGAGCGGGTCCTGGAAGCTTTCCCTGGCGCGGTTGCGTCCGATGATGATGGCACCATGTGAGAGTGATTGACCGATGACTGAGAATTGGGCTGCCGGGCCGACTCTCTCCCAGGCACAGGACCTACAAAATCAGATCGTGGAACAACGTCAAGAAATTTCCTCGACTTCGGTTGAAGGCTCGGCAGGTGGCGGAGCAGTGAAAGTCTCGATGCTGGCTGACGGAACGGTAGTGGGCGTCGCTATCGATGCCGACGTTGTCAGCTGCGATGAGGTCACCATGCTTGAAGATTTAGTAACCGCCGCGTTTCGCGATGCGCTGAAAGAATGTGGCAATGCGCAGGCTGCGGTCATTGCTCGGCTAGACGCACTAACGCAATCAGATCGAGGAGGTTAGGGAAAGGTGTATGACGGCCCAGTCCAAGACGTCATTGATGAACTCGGCAGATTGCCTGGAATCGGTCCCAAATCCGCGCAACGAATAGCGTTCCATCTTCTGAAGTTGCCAAAAACAGAGGCTCAGCGATTGGCGGCGGCAATAGTTGAAGTTAAAGAACGGATCGGTTTTTGCAACCGGTGCTGCAATATCTCAGAAAACGAACTTTGCGTCACGTGTGCCGATCCTCAGAGACAGACCGGTGCGTTGTGTGTCGTAGAAGAGCCTAAAGACGTTATCGCTCTTGAAAAAGCGGGATTTCGCGGTACCTATCACGTCTTGCAGGGAGCGTTAAATCCAATGGAAGGTATCGGACCCGAACAGCTTCGAATACGTGAGCTACTTATCCGTATTCCAGAAGAAAATGTTGATGAGTTGATTTTGTGTACTAACCCAAATATTGAGGGTGAAGCAACCGCGATGTATTTAGCTAGACAAATGCAGCCTCTGGGCCTCAAAGTGACACGTATTGCTAGCGGTCTGCCGGTAGGTGGTGACCTTGAATACGCCGATGAGTTGACCTTAGGTCGAGCTTTAGAAGGACGGCGCGAACTTCAGACTTGATTGGCAACGCCGATGGGAGGGCGGATGTCGGAGCTGAGAGCCACTCGACTTGGCGTGTCGCGGGCACACCATGCATAAGTCGATTAGCTGCCAACTCCGACATCCAAAGAGTTGGGACTCTTTGCAGTTATGTTACAAACATTTCAGTTTGATGACAAATCGCTTGATTGGTTCGCGATTTAAGTGACTTCAATCACTAAAGCGTCCCCTTGACCTCCACCGCCGCACAACGCAGCAGCGCCCAACCCACCGCCGCGCCTGTGGAGTTCATTCATCAAGGTGAGAGCTAACCGGCTTCCTGACATACCAATCGGGTGACCAAGGGCAACCGCACCGCCATTGACGTTGACGATTTCATCGCTCACCCCAAGGTCCTCTGTGGCTGCTAAGCCCACTGCAGCGAATGCTTCGTTGAGCTCAAACAGCGACAGATCTTCGATAGCGAATTCAGTTTTAGACAGTGCGTGACGAATAGCTCGAGAAGGCTGCGTTAGAAGCGAAGTGCCAGGGCCTGACACCATGCCGTAGCTCACTACCCGCGCTAAGACATCAAGCTCAAGTTCTCGGGCCTTTTCCGCTGACATCAGTATTAATGCACAACCGCCGTCGGAGATTTGGGAGGCATTGCCCGCGGTCACTGCACCATCGGTTGCGAACGCGGGCCGAAGATTCCCGAGGCTCGTGGCGGATGTCCCCGGACGTACCCCTTCGTCAATGTCAACTAAAAGTGGGTCTCCACCTCGCTGAGGTATTGGGACAGGAGATATTTCAACTTCTAGACGGCCCGCTTTTTGCGCTGCTGCGGCTCTGTCGTGTGACTGAGCGGAGAACTCATCCATTGCTGACCGATGAATCGAAGCCGCCGCTGCGTCTCGTTCGGTGCCGTCACCCATGTGGCCATCATCAAATGCGCACCACAACCCGTCGTGGATCATTGCGTCACGGACTTCCCCGTGGCCCATTTTGAAACCACCGCGGCCTTCAGCCATGAGGTAAGGAGCGTTGGTCATCGACTCCATCCCGCCAGCGACAACCACATCGGCGTCGCCGGCGGTGATCATCTGATCGGCTAGGTATACGGCGTTGAGGCCAGACAAACAAACTTTGTTAATCGTAAGAGCGGGAACATCCATCGGTATGCCGGCGGCAACCGCAGCTTGGCGCGCCGTGATTTGGCCTTGACCTGCTTGAAGAACCTGCCCCATGACGACGTGATCGACTTGATCGCCGGTCAACCCAGCCCGCTCTAATGCCGCCGAGATGGCGTGCGCACCCAACTGGGCACCCGTCAAACTCGCCAGGCCTCCGTTGAAACGACCAATAGGTGTGCGTGCTCCTGAAACAATTACCGAGCCGGGCATGTGTTCCTTTTCATCTGCGTTTTTCGTCTTCTACGTCTGTGAGTGTAGATTTCGTGGCCGGTCAGTGCTTGGGCGAATTGACCAACTCTCGCTACGATTAACCAAACCTACGTTACCGGAGAGTAACTTGTCTTCCATGCAGCACATCCTCGAAGCCATACAGTCAGACGCATCCGGCGAAGACATCGCTGCTCTTCCCATTCCGGAGAGCTATAGGGCTGCGTTTGTACAGCGCGACGAACAAAACATGTTCGAGGACCGTGAATCCTTTGAAAAAGATCCGCGGGAGTCAATACGCGTGGCTGACGTGGCTACCCCCGAACTTGCGCCCGACGAGGTCTATCTCGCAGTGATGGCAAGTTCGATCAACTTCAACACTGTGTGGACCTCGATCTTCGAACCACTACCAACCTTCGGATTTCTTGACCGCCTCGGTCGCGAAAGTAGTTGGGGCGCCCGCCATGCACTCGATTATCACGTCATAGGGTCTGACGCTTCGGGAGTGGTGCTGAAAGTCGGATCCGCCGTACGCAACTGGAACCCAGGCGACCGGGTCGCAGTCCACTGCAACTACGTCGACGATCAAGACCCAGCCGCTCATGAAGATTCGATGCTCGCCTCAAACCAAAGAATATGGGGATTCGAGAGTAATTTCGGTGGGCTCGCTGACCTTTCAATCGTGAAAGCGAACCAGTTGATGCCCAAACCAGCTCATCTGACATGGGAAGAATCAGCCGTCAATGCTCTTTGCGGGTCAACGTCCTATCGCATGCTTGTCGGCGACAACGCAGCCAGAATGAAACAGGGCGACAACGTCCTGATTTGGGGCGCGTCGGGTGGGCTTGGCGGCTATGCCTGTCAACTCGTTCAAAACGGTGGCGGCACACCTATAGGGGTGGTCAGCTCACCAGAAAAGGTTGACTTACTGCACCAACTCGGCGTTGAGCATGTGATTGACCGCAGCGAAGAGGACTATCAATTCTGGGCAGATGAGCACACTCAAGACGAAAGAGAATGGCGTCGTCTAGGCAAGCAAGTGCGTGGCTTCATCGGAGACGACCCCAACATCGTGTTCGAACATCCCGGCCGATCAACAATGGGTGCTTCGGTGTTCGTCACTAAACGAGGTGGCAAAATCGTCACATGTGCCGCAACTACCGGTTACATGATCGAATACGACAACCGCCACCTTTGGATGCGGCTCAAGCAAATTGTTTCCAGCCACTTCGCTAACTACTCGGAGGCATGGGAAATGAACCGGCTTATTGATCAGGGACGAATCCAACCCACTCTTTCGAAGACGTTCTCGCTAGTCGATGTTGGCGAAGCGGCGTACCAAGTGCATCACAATCAGCACGAAGGCAAGCTCGGAGTGCTGTGCTTAGCCCCCGAGTCCGGCCTCGGAATAAGCAATCCCGAAAAGCGCGAAGCTGTTGGTGAGAACAAAATCACATTGTTCCAACGTCATACTGCGTCGCTTGAGAAGATGGCAGAGGGTTGACCATGATCCTTACCGAAATTGATCACGTGGCAATAGCTGTTCATGATCTCGACGCGGCCATCGCCTACTACGAGCACGCGTTCGGGGCCGCAGTGCACCATCGCGAGACGGTCGACAGTGATGGGGTGGAAGAAGCACTCCTAAAAGTTGCAGACAGCTATATCCAACTCACTGCCGCAACCCGTCCAGATTCTCCTATTGCGAAACACCTCGAAAAAAGAGGTGAAGGCCTGCATCACATCGGGTATCGAGTTGATGATTGTCAAGCTGCCATGGACGCAATGATTGCCGCAGGGGCGACCCCGATCGACCAGGCGCCCCGTCCTGGGTCACGCGGTACGACGGTCGCTTTTATCCACCCCAAAGGCAGTTTCGGGACCTTGATCGAACTGGTTGAGGAATAGAACCTAAGGGGACCGAGAGAAATGGCCGATTACCTCGACGCAGAAGTTGGGCTTGGTCCGCACCCTCTTCCATGGCCCGAAGGTGATCACTACGACCCTGAACTCTTACGCGACGGTGACCGGCGCAACGTTTTGGACACCTACCGATATTGGCGACGTGAAGCTATCGTCGCCGATCTTGATTCAAAACGGCACCCATTCCATGTGGCGATTGAGAACTGGCAACACGATCTCAACATCGGGACCGTCGTTCGCAACGCCAATGCCTTTTTGGCATCAGCTGTTCATATTGTTGGTCAGCGAAAGTGGAACCGTCGCGGAGCGATGGTTACCGACCGATATCAACACTTAGAGCACCACCCAACCGTGGAAAACTTCGTCGGATCCATGGCTAACCGAGATATCTCGGTTGTAGGCGTGGATAACCTCCCCGGAGCACAACCAATCGAAACCACTGCACTCCCACGAAAGTGCGTGTTGGTCTTTGGTCAAGAAGGACCCGGATTGTCTCCTGAGGTGCGAGAGAGCGCCAAATTAGTGCTGTCAATCACTCAATTTGGCTCCACTCGATCAATCAACGCTGGAGTTGCTTCGGGTATAGCAATGCACACCTGGATTCGCCAACACGCGATCTGACCACGAAACTTCACGTTGGTCCTCAGAAGGCACCCGTGCGCAACTAGGGTCAGGGGCGGCAATTGTTTCGGGATGAGACGATGCCCCAAGACCTAAGGATGTAAACATGGCTTCGAAGTGGCGACATCTCCTCGCCCTATTGGCGGTATTCGGACTTTTCACCGCTACTGCATGCAGTAGCGATGACGGAGGCGGAGTATCTGAGGGATACACAATTGGGCTGGTCACTGATACCGGCAAAGTTGATGATAAAAGTTTTAACCAGTCGGCATGGGAAGGCGCTCAAAATGGCGCCGGAAATGTTCTCGGCGCGACTGCTAGCTACATTGAAACTGAAGAATCTAAGGATTACGCAAACAACATCCAGCTTTTCCTTGACGACGGGGCGAAAATCATCGTTACCGTCGGCTTCGGCTTGGGTGGAGCAACCATCGAAGCAGCCCAAGCTAACCCCGACGTGATGTTCATCGGTGTTGACCAGTGGCAGAACGAAGCTCTTCCCAATCTCGTAGGGCTGATGTTCCCTGAGGCCAAGGCTGGGTTTATGGCTGGAGCGCTCGCCGGAATGTTGACAAAATCCAACATTGTTGGAGCAGTTCTCGGCACTGATCTAGTCCCGCCAGTTGTGTTCTTCAAAGAGGGTTGGGAAAACGGTGCCCGCTACACCAACTCTGGCGTAGAAACGATCTCCACGTATCACCCAGGTGGTCTTGACGTCGCGTTTGGTGACCCCGAATGGGGTGCTACCACAGCCCGGCAGGCTCTTGACCAAGGAGCCGACATCATCTTTGGCGCTGGTGGCGCCACCGGTAACGGTGCGCTTATTGAGGTAGCCGGCGAAGCTGGGGCTCTGTGTGTGGGTGTGGACTCAGACCAATGGTTTACCGTGCCCGAAGCCCATCCTTGTCTGGTGACCAGCGCAATGAAGCTCATCGATGTGGGAGTAGCGGAACTGATCGCCCAGGCCGCTGCCGGGACGATGGAAGGCGGCAACTACTTCGGTGAAGTTGGTCTCGCCCCATTCCACGATTTCGACGGCACTGTGACCGATGAAATGCGAGCGACTCTGAGAGAGATCATGGCAGGACTGGACGACGGTTCCATAAATCCGATGCCTTAATAGAAATTTCGACTTGAATGGGGGCACTGTCCACTGTGGATGGTGCCCCCGAGTCGCGTCATGAGCCGTTCCATACTCCGTAGCGTTGCCGTTCCTTTGGCAGCAGTAATTCTTGGCCTTTTGATCGGGGCCGTCCTGATCGTCTCTCAGGACGCATCCCCTATCACCGCCTATTCCTCACTCCTCCAAGGCGGGCTTGGTGACGGAGACGCACTGCTACGCACCTTACAAAAAGCCACGCCTCTGATTTTTGGCGGATTGGCTGTTGCGTTTGCCTTTAAAGCCGGCCTATTCAATATCGGAGGTCAAGGACAATTACTGGTGGGCGCAGTGTCCGCTGCCGCTGTTGGTTTCGGCGTTGACGGATTGCCGATGTTCATTCATTTACCCGCTGCGCTCATAGCCGGAGCACTCGCTGGTGCTATATGGGGTGGCATCGCGGGGGCACTAAAGGCAACTACTGGTGCTCACGAGGTGATTGTCACGATCATGCTCAACTTCGTTGGAGGAAACCTCACCGATTGGCTCTCCGCTAATCCGTGGAAAGACAACTCGGGGAACAACATTGTGGCCCGAACTCCATTGGTCGAAGATTCGGCCACTATCCCCACCTTCGGCGCTGTACCGGTGGGGTTTCTCTTGGCAATACTTACCGCTGTCGGATGCTGGATGATCCTTGAAAGAACCACTTACGGATTTGAAGTTCGTAGCGTCGGCCAAAACAGAAACGCCGCGCACTACGCGGGTATCAAAGTGGGCTGGATCATGGCCTCCACAATGGCAGTAGCGGGGATGCTCGCAGCGCTAGGCGGTGCCGTAGAAAGTCTCGGTGTCGATGGCCGATTCGAGGCTGGAGTGAACGTCGGCCTCGGATTTGAAGGCATCACTATCGCGCTATTAGCTCGAGCCAACCCACTGGGTGTCATACCTGCCGCCTTGTTGGTGGGATTGATGGAAGCCGGTGCGTCGAGAATGCAATTCAAAGCGGGCGTAGCCCCTGAGCTTATTGACGTTATTCAGGCCCTCATCCTCTTTTTCGTTGCCGCCCCGATGATTGTGCGTTGGCTCCTTCGAATGCGCCAAGGGGACTCAGAACAACTCCGACTGGGCGCGGGATGGGGCAACTCATGAAGCTCCACCAACGCCGACTGCTATGGATCGCGGCCGCTCTGATCATCGTTCTGATCTGGACGTTCTACTCAGCCAATGGCCCACAAACCACGGCTGTCCTCGCCGGAACAGTTCGAGCCGCAACTCTGCTGGCATTAGGTGCGATGTGCGGCATGATCGGCGAACGTTCCGGCGTTGTCAACATCGGTATCGAAGGCCAGTTTCTGATGTCGGCGTTCTTCGCGTTCACGGTTACCTCCATCACGGGCTCACTGTTCATGGGCGCGATGGCGGGTATAGCAACTGGACTCACTATGGGTTGGATGTTGGCTGCGATGGCGGTGGGCCTCAAAGTCGATCAAATCATCGCCGGCACGGTGCTGAACATCGGAGCCCTAGGTCTGACCTCGTTCTTCTACGACCGCAGTCGATCGTTAGGCGTCAGCAAATACACAAACATTGACCTCGGCTCACTCGCCGACCTTCCGTTGGTCGGAACGGTGTTCTTCAGCCGACCACCGATCACCTACCTCACGATGGCCTTACTAGTGATAGTTCACATTGCGCTCTTCCGTTCGGTGTGGGGAATGCGAACCCGCGCGATTGGCGAACACCCCGGCGCAGCAGACACCGTCGGAATTGACGTGTTGCGGTTGCGGTACCTCAACGTCACGATTGCTGGTGGATTTGCAGGCCTTGGAGGGTCATACCTTGCGCTCGAAGCCGTCGGTACCTTCAGTCGCGCAATGTCTGGAGGACGAGGATTTTTGGCGCTGGCAGTCATGATTTTCGGGCGGCGTAGCCCCTTTGGGGCATACGCGGCGGCATTATTTTTTGGCTTCACTACAGCGCTGCAAAATCACTTTCAACTCAACAGCGTGTTTGACATCCCACCTCAATTTGTTGGGATGTTGCCATTCGTCGTAACAATCATCGTTGTCGCGCTCAGCGGCCTGATGGGATCCATGCGAGACCCAGCTGCCCTTGGACAAACCTACGAGAAGGGCTGAACGTGACTGACCTTCTCCTCGCGGCGCGAAACGTGACAAAGAGATTCCCGGGGGTTCTTGCCAACGACGACATATCCGTAGAACTGAAACCAGGCCGGATCTTAGCTCTGTTGGGCGAAAACGGGGCCGGCAAGAGCACGCTCGTAAACGTCTTATTCGGTATGTACCGACCCGACAGCGGTCAGATCATCATCAAAGACGAAATCGTCGACCTCCACGGACCTGATGATGCCATTTCCCGAGGCATTGGGATGGTGCATCAGCACTTTCAATTGGTGCCTCCCATGCGCGTTGTCGAGAACATTGTCTTAGGGGCAGAGCCAACTAAGCGAGGTCTAGTAGACCTTGACGAAGCACGTCTTCGCGTCGTTGAACTTTCCGAAAAATATGGGCTAGAAGTCGACCCAGACGCGTTAGTTGAAGACCTTCCCGTTGGCATGCAACAAAGAGTTGAGATACTAAAAGCGCTGTATCGAAACGCAGATGTTCTGATTTTGGACGAACCAACCGGAGTTTTGACCCCACAAGAAGCAGACCATCTGTTAAGTGTTCTTCGAGGTTTGACCGAAACTGGTGTAGGTATCGTCTTCATCACTCACAAGCTGAGAGAGGTTCTCGCAATAGCGGACGACATCGTGGTCTTGCGCGAAGGTCGAGTCGTGGGAACCACCACACCCGAACAGGCCACCGAAAGCGGCCTCGCCGAAATGATGGTCGGCCGTAGCGTCGTGCTTCGCGTCGAAAAAGCGACCGCGCAGCCAGGGGATGTCGTGCTGCAAGTTGATGACTTGAAAGTCAATGACAACCGAGGCCAACTTGCCGTTGATGGGGTAAGCCTCCAAGTACGAGCCGGTGAAATAGTGGGTGTGGCAGGGGTCGAAGGAAACGGTCAACGAGAATTGGTGGAAGCAATCACCGGTCTACGGCACGTAGCGGCCGGTGCGATGGCAATAGCGGGCAAACCATTAACGAATAATTCGACCCGACAGATCGCAGAAAACGACGTTGGACATATCCCTGAAGATCGCGAAAAGCACGGCATAATCGCCGCCTATTCACTTACCGAAAATTCTGTGCTCAACCGCTATCACCGCCCACCCTTTTCGAGCCGAGGCATTATGCGCCGAGAAGTCATATACGAACACGCCCAATCTGTCGTCGAAGAATTCGATGTTCGAACGCCTAGCGTCACCGTGGCTGCCTCAAGCTTGAGCGGGGGAAACAAACAAAAGTTGATTGTCGGTCGCGAATTCAGTTCGAACATCAAGCTCTTGGTCGCTGCCCAACCAACTCGCGGCATTGATATTGGAGCCATCGAATTCATCCACCGTCGAATCGTGGAACAACGCGACAAAGGAGCCGCTGTGCTGCTTGTATCGGCCGAACTCGATGAAATCCTTAGTCTCGCTGACCGCGTGGCGGTTCTCTACGACGGCAAACTCGTGGATGTCCTTGACGCGAACGTCGCCACCCGCGAGAAAGTTGGTCTGTTAATGGCGGGAATCACCGATTAGTAAGTCGTGGGTCAGATCACTCGGTCACTGCCACCATCTATGGGAATCTGCGCGCCAGTTATTCGGCTAAACGAGTGGCCACACATCGTTGCCACGAGCTCCCCAATATCGCGACTAGTAATTTCTCGGCCTAAAAGGTTGCGCGCCCTGTACTCATCGGCTGTCAATCCGTAGTTTGCTGCTCTTTCTTCAATGAGGTCGTTGGACCACAGACCCGTGTCAAACACGCCATCAGGATGAATGGTGTTTACAACGATCCCATCGGTGGCCCACTCCAGTGCAGCGACCCGCCCGAGTTGAGTCATCGCTGCTTTAGAGGTGCTGTACGCGGCTGCACCTTTCCCCGGCGCCGAGACATTCTTTGATCCGACTAAAAGCACACGACCACCACTAGGTGCCAAGCGCAGAAATGGGTGCGTGGCCTGAAGTAAATTCGTCACCCCGTTCAAGTTCACGGCCAACGTATCGTCCCAGTCGCCCTGAACGAGATCAGCGATGTGGCTCGATGCCCCGAAAACGCCGGCGGCGGCGACCACCATGTCGATTCCTCCGAACCGCCGAACTCCGGCATCGACAGCAGAGCGCAGTGCGTCGGCATCTGTGACATCTGCGGCCAGTTCACAGAATGACGGATCGTTGTCCCCACCAGCCGGGGGGGTGCTGATGTCTATGCCAATAACAGCGGCACCTTCTTTGAGAAGAGCTTGCGCACAAGCGCGACCAATACCCGACGAGGAGCCGGTAACTAAAGCAACTTCGCCGGACATGGGGGGCTTTGAACCGGACTTCCGTAATTTTGCTTGCTCAAGTTCCCAATACTC
>Ga0315328_10001443_pt1 | contig 10946 bp, 11 predicted proteins | sample M120032315metaG_FD_203462 | JGI IMG/M metagenome (GOLD analysis project Ga0315328, IMG submission 203462) | Ammonia-oxidizing marine archaeal communities from Monterey Bay, California, United States - M1 200m 32315 | ecosystem: Environmental > Aquatic > Marine > Intertidal zone | place: USA... | reverse complement strand
GAGTTTATGTTCATCTGGATATGACATTGGAGTGGTGGTAACCGGAGAGGATCGTAGAAGGGGCAGAGGTGAAGAACCTTCTCCTTCTCCTGTGAAACGAGCTGCTATTGAAATGGGTCTACCAGTGGTTCACGAGATAGAAGAGGTAGAAAATTTCGAAATCGACCTTGCAGTGGTAGTAGCGTACGGAAGTTTCATTCCGGTTGATCTTCTTGAAAGAGTTCCAATGATAAATGTTCATTTTTCGTTACTCCCAAGGTGGAGAGGGCCTGCTCCTATAGAAAGAGCGATTCTTGCCGGTGATGCAAAAAGTGGGGTCTGTGTAATGGAAATAGGAGAAGAGTTTGATGTTGGAGGTGTTTTTACCCGACAAGAAGTAGAAATTTCAGCACGTGATACTACAGAAACTCTTAGAGATCGATTGGTTGAAGCGGGATGTGGACTGCTCGTATCAACACTTGGCGATGGGCTTGGCGCACCAGTACCTCAAGTGGGTGAGATAGTTTGGGCTGAAAAAGTAACCCCTCAAGAGAGAGAAATAGAGTGGGGACTTGAGGCTGAAAAAATTGACCGGCTAGTCAGAATAGGCGGAGCATGGACAACATTTAGAGGTGAGCGTTTCAAAATCTGGAAAGCTGAAGCAAATACACAAGAGATTCAGGGTTCACCTGGTCAACTGGTTGGAGATCAGGTGGCTAGTGGTAAAGGTGCATTGCGACTAATTGAGGTGCAGTCTCAAAATCGAGCCCGACAAGAATTCGATTCATGGAAACTAGGTGCGCGTTTAGAAGAAAATTGCGTATTCGGAGATGGCTGAAAATAATGAGGCACGTGCTCTGGCTTTAAAGGTTCTTGGTCGGATAGAAAAGGATTCAGCATTCGCGAATTTAGTGTTAAGAACTGCTTTGGATAACTCTGAACTGGATGAAAGAGATAAGGCATTAGTTACTGAACTGGTTTATGGCGTTACAAGAATGCGTAGATCATGCGATTTTTTGATTGATCGATTCATTAGTAAAAAATTACATCCAGATGTTCGTACAATTTTGCGTTTAGGCGCCTACCAGCTTCATTGGATGAACATACCCGACCATGCTGCTGTAAACGGTTCAGTTTCTTTAGCGCCTAAATGGGCAACAGGGTTATGTAATGCCGTGTTACGCAAGATTGCTAAAGAGACGGTTGATTGGCCCACAAAAGCGATCGAATACAGTTATCCGGATTGGATAGTGGAGAGACTTGAGTCTGATCTTGGAGAACCTGAAGCTAGTGAAGCACTCAAGTGTATGAATCGGTCAAAATCAGCGACTCCCCGTGAAGACGGCTATTTTCAAGATGCGGCTTCTCAACTAGTGTCAGATCTATTAACACAGGAAGGAAACTGGGGGGAAGGTCCGGTAATCGATGTATGCGCAGCTCCAGGCGGTAAAGCTAGTGCAGCAGTTTCAGCAGGATTTCCTGTAATCGCAGCAGATTTATCCTTGAAAAGACTGAAATTAGCGAGATCAAATTCTCTGGAACTCAATATAAAACTTCCATTGGTTGTCTCTGACGGAACAGATCTACCATTCAGAAAAAGTGAGGCTTCAAGAGTTATAGTTGATGCTCCTTGCAGCGGACTTGGTGTTTTAAGAAGAAGAGCTGACGCTCGATGGAGAATCAAAGAAGAAGACTTAGCTGTTTTAGCAGATCTTCAGTTAAAACTACTATGTTCAGCTTTGCCTATGGTCAAATCTGGAGGTTTGCTTATTTACAGCGTTTGCACACTAACTAATTTAGAAACTATTGGAGTAGATGAAAAATTTCGAAACCTCGTGAATGTTGAAGAAATAGGTGACTTACCTCACCCATGGCGGAAACATGGAAGAGGTGGAATGATTCTTCCTCAAGATCTAGATAGCGAAGGAATGTCTGTGTTTTGTTATAGGGCACCGTGATGTCTTAAACGACAATCAGTTTTTCTTTCAAATGTTCAAGAACGAGTTTTAGAGCTTCGAAAGTTGGGTGCCCTGGTTCATCGACAAACTCTTCGGTAAGTACAGAATGAGCGCGTGTGCTAATCCCATGGGTGTTACCGGGTGACGAATCAATTTCGACAGACACAAATCCGTCTCCAAACTCTTCATGAAGTCTCGCAAAACGTTCGCTGGGAACCATCGAATCATTAGAGAACCTGAGACCTAAAATGCAAACCCCACTATCGACACGACTTTTAGCTACTTCAAGATCGGCATTGGAAATACCAATTGATTTCTTTCGTTTCCCCCCAAACGGTAAAGGCAAACTAGGTTGACTTAGAACTGGTGCTACAAGTCGTTCATCCAGCATCATTCCCAAAGCGAAACCCCCTGTGAAACACATTCCTATTGCTCCGACTCCGGGACCTCCACACCTTCCGTGTTCAAAAGCAGCGAGTGCTCGTAACCAGTCGGTGACCGGAGATGTTCTTCGAGTCATGAGAGCGGTAAATTCTCGAGATATGCAAGCTTTTTGCAGCGTTCGGATTGTATTACCGAGTGTTGGTTTTTCCCCAGGAACTCCAAAAAGAGAGGGGAGAATTGCGGTGCAACCTATTTCAGCAACCTTTCTACCAAATTCAGCGACTTGAGGTGTGATTCCAGGAATTTCTGCCATGACGATCACAGCGGGACCTGAACCAATACGAAGAACTGTTTTACTTTTACCACTATGTTCAAATTCTGCTATTTCATAGCCGTCTAAAGTGCTTAATTCCATTTTCAGATTTTATCGGAAGTTATGAGCAGAGGAGACGGTAGTTATGCTTGTTATGTGAACAAAAAAGCACAATCTGTGAAAAAAGAAATGAAAGTAAAAATTTTGACAGTCTCAGATGGAGTTGCGCACGGAGTGCGTGAAAACAAATCAAGTAAAGCATTACTTGAATGTGTTTCCAATAAAGGATGGATTGTTGAGGACACTGTGGTTTCACCTGATGGTGATGATGAAGTGGCTAAAACTCTATTGTCTTTGGCAGATAACTTCCATGGGTTGATCATCACTACGGGGGGTACAGGTTTTGGTCCTCGTGATCAAACACCAGAAGGCACATTGAAAGTAATAGATAGGGAAGCTCCAGGATTGGCTGAAGCGATGAGATTGGTCAATCCACTGGGAAGACTTTCACGAGGCGTTGCCGGAACGATTGGGACATCACTTGTTGTAAACACACCTGGTTCTGAAAAAGGCTGTATTGAATGTTTGGAAGCGATCATAGATGTTATTCCACACGCAGTTGGCCTCCTGTCAGACAACACCGACCCTCATCCAGTGTGATCGTGAACTTAGAAGAAGATGCGAAGTTCATGGCTGAGGCTATTGAGGTCGCAGAAAAAGCGAGGTTTTGGTCCTCACCTAATCCTTGGGTTGGGGTAGTAGTTGTCGCAAAAAGACAGGTAGTAGGAAAAGGATTTACGAGGCCATTCAGTGCGACTGATACTGTAGAACATTTAGAATATCCAACGCGACCTGAAGAAGGATTTGAGTCCAGCGTTGGCACCCATGCAGAAATAGTAGCTCTTGCACAGGCAGGTAAATTTGCAAACGGAGCAACTTTATACACGACTCTTGAACCGTGTAATCATCATGGTCGTACCAGTCCATGCACCGATGCGATTATTCAATCGGGGATCAAGAGAGTGGTTGTGGCATTAGTCGATCCAGATGAAAGAGTTTCAGGGTCTGGTGTGGAGGCACTTAGATCTGCTGGGATTGAAGTGGACGTAGGTCAAAACAGTGCTGGTGTTGAAAAACAACTAGCTCCCTATCTTCATCACCGACGCACAGGCCGACCTTATGTGTTTCTAAAATTAGCGGCAACATTAGATGGCCGTATTGCCGCACCTGACGGGTCGAGTAATTGGATTACAGGTGAAGAAGCAAGAATTGATGTGCATAAGTTACGAGCAGAAAGTGATGCTATTTGTGTAGGGGCAGGAACAGTTAGGAGCGACGACCCTAGGCTTACCGTCAGATCGGTCGATGGTCCTAGTCCACGTCGAATTGTAATCGGTGAAATACCAGAAGGTGCTCAAGTTAAACCTGCTGAATCGTGGAAAGGATCTTTAGAAGATTTGATTCAAAAGTTGGGGAATGAAGGAGTGCTACAACTACTTGTTGAAGGAGGGGCTGATCTGGCTGGGCAGATGCATAGGGAAGGATTGGTAGACCGTTATGTAATCTATGTTTCTCCTTCGATCATGGGAGGTGATGACGGTAAACCTTTGTTAAGTGGTGATGGTGTCGCGACTATGGAATCGATTAGTCGTGGAAAATTTGCCAATGTTACCCAATTAGGTGAAGACGTTCGATTGGATTTAGTTCTTTCATGAAAGTTATTTAAAATCAACACACTTGTGCGTCATCCACTGGCTAAGTTTGTATTGTGCTGAAAATTGTTTTACCAAAAGGTTCCTTAGAGCAAGCGACGTTGGACTTGTTCGATTCTGCTGATCTTTCAGTTGGTCGTTCTTCAAAAGTTGACTATAAGGCTAATATTGACGACCCGCGTATTGATGAAGTCAGAATCCTGAGGCCACAAGAAATTCCTATTTACATTGCCGATGGTTTGTTCGATATAGGAATAACAGGGCGTGATTGGATAGAAGAAACCGAAAGTGACGTGGTTTCATTAGGGAAATTGCATTACTCCAAAGCTACGGCAAGGCCGGTTAATATCGTCGTGGCTGTTCCTGAGGATTCGTCTTACGAAAAAGTACAAGATTTACCCACAGGTGTAAAAGTTTCCACTGAATACCCAAATTTGACTAAAAATTTCTTTGCTGCACAAGGTGTTGAAGCGGACATACATCTCAGTTATGGGGCTACCGAAGCTAAAGTTCCTGACATAGTTGACGCTGTAGTGGATTTGACAGAGACGGGAAGAGCGCTAAAAGCTGCAGGTTTGAAAATTATAGACACGATACTCACAAGCCATACTGAATTGGTAGCGAATCGTGAGTCTGCAGAAAACCCTGAACTGCGTCATGCTATGGAACAAATTCACACACTTCTTGAGGGGACCTTAGAAGCAAGAGGCAAGGTTCTTGTAAAAATGAATGTTGCGGCAACTCAGTTACAGAGTGTTCTTGAAGTTATACCTTCTATGAAGGCTCCAACAGTTAATGAGCTTGCTAAGGGTGAGGGATACGCTGTTGAAACGGTTGTAGCAAAAACAGAAATAAATATATTAATTCCTGAACTTAGAGATAAAGGTGCTTCTGACATTATTGAACTCCCTTTATCCAAGATTGTTCACTAAAAGCGACTACAGAATCTAGTCTTCGTCAGGGTTGTCTTCCTGATTGCCAAGTTGAACAAAGGCAAGACGAATTTGATGCAAGGCATCTTTTAGAGTTCCCTCAGCTTCCCCGAGTCTTCCAGCTAAAGAATCCAAAACTGCTGACATTGCATCGATAGCCAGAGAAGCTTCATCCATTTTTGGTGGCTGTTGGGAAAGATGTATTGCTGCGAGTTCATATAAACCCATTAGATGGTTAGCGACAACGATTTCAGCAGGTGCTGAAGCTAGTTGTTCACGTACTGCGTTCATCTCAGCAGCTAATGCTTCAGCTTGCTCCTGCTCATCTTGTGAGAGTTCAGAAAACTCTGAAGACTCCACTTCTTGTTCTGGGTCAACGCTATGTTCTCCATCCGGCGTCCATAAACTATTCATTGTTCCTCCAATTTATTAAATATTTTCTGATGCAACTCTGCACTGCTTCAGTTCTATGTTGGTACTCTAGAGTGCGAAAATAAATAGAAAGTGGGTTCCCACCCCACCAGACCACTCTAAGTGAGTTTTGGTTTTTACGGCGGGCTCCTTTTTCTATTGCCCGCCTTTATTCTTTAGATGGTTATAAAAGTCTAAAGGGTATTTGTGTGTAAGGAAATGTAATCAACCACGGAGGAGAAACTACGTGCCACACAGGAGTGACGAACAATAGCTAACCCAACTGAAGAAGAACCGAGAGTTAATGAGGATATCCGGGTAGAAAATGTCCGACTAGTTTCCGCTGAGGGGGAACAGGTGGGAATTAAACCGATTTCAGAGGCGCTTCGTTTTGCACAAGAAGCAGGATTAGATTTGGTGGAAGTTGCCAACCAGGCAGACCCTCCAGTTTGTCGTGTGATGGACTATGGAAAGTTCAAATACGAACAATCTCAGAAAGCCAAGGAATCGCGAAAAAAAGCAACCCATATTCTAGTTAAGGAAATGAAATACCGTCCGAAAATAGGATCAGGTGATTTCGAAACGAAAACTCGACGGGTAGAAAAGTTTTTAGCAGAAGGAAGTAAAGTCAAAGTGACCATCATGTTCAGGGGTCGGGAAATTCAATACCCGCAACTCGGACGGAAAATCTTAGACGATATAGCTGAATCCATTTCACACGTTGGAAGGGTTGAGGTTTACCCTGAACAAGAAGGTCGAAATATGACCATGTTGCTAACTCCTGGAAAGGCAACACGTAGGCAACGTGAAGCTATTGAAGCTTTGCAAGCGGAAGCACTTGAAATGGAGGAAGCTTTAGAAGATGTCGAATCTTCATCAGAAGTTGATGAAGAGCAGGCAAGCAATGAAGTTGATGAAGAGCAGGCAAGCAGTGAAGTTGTAGAAGAAGAGCAAGATTTAGAAACTGATTAGAAATTAAAAAGCGAGAGTAATTATGCCAAAAATGAAAACCCATCGGGGCGCTGCTAAGAGAATAAAAGTTACAGGTAGTGGTCGTTTGCGACGCCGCAAGGCAAACAAAAATCACATGCTTGAGCACAAGAGTTCCACTCGTAAGCGACGCATAGGAAGAATGACTGAAGTAGACGGAGCTAACAGTAAAGCAATACGCAAACAGTTAGGTATTTAATAACACCAGGATCCTCGCTAAAGAGGTCTCCGATAAAAGGAGTTGAAGATGGCCAGAGTTAAGAGAGCTGTCCACAGCAAAAAGAAACATAAGGCAGTTTTAAAACAGGCTAAGGGCTATTACGGAAATAAAAGCCGTAGTTTCAGAGCTGCTAATGAGCAAGTCATGCATTCAGGGAATTATGCGTTCAGGGATCGCCGTGCAAAAAAAGGCCAATTTAGACGTCTTTGGATCCAGCGCATTAATGCAGCATGCCGAATTAATGGTACGACCTACAGTGTGTTTATTGCTGGGCTCAAAAATGCTGGTATAGAGGTTGATAGAAAAGTTCTTGCTGATGTAGCGGTAGCTGACCCTGAAGCATTTGCACAACTAGTGGAAATTTCTAAACAATAACAACTTATGACACTCTATGGAATTCCCTTGATTAAGAGGATCTGAGAAAAGTTTTTAGTTAATAAAATGTCCTTCAACAGTCAACGTATTCGGAGAATGCGGCGTTTAGCGAGAGATGCTGAAGTCCGAGAATCGGAAGAACTCTTTGTGGTCGAAGGACCGAGACTCGTTGAAGAGGCGATAGGTGCAGGCCTCGAAATTGATGAGGTTATTTTGCCTGCAGATGAACTAGATCATGATCTGATTACGGTTCTAAGCCAAGAAAAAATTCAATTTCATTTGGTTGATAGGAAGATCTTCTCGGGTTTAACGACCTTACGTAATCCCCAAGCTGCTATAGCATCTGTTCATCAGCATGGAATTGAGTTGAGTGGCCTCGTTGAAAAAAAAGGTTTACTACTTGTTTTGTCCGGTGTTTCTGACCCTGGCAATTGTGGAAATTTGATCAGAACAGCAGAAGCATTTGGCGCTTCAGGGGTTCTTTTTCATGGAGGCGTTGATCCCTATAACCCAAAAGTGGTCAGATCATCTGCAGGTTCATTTTTTAGAACGAGATTTACAGTGATCGATGAAAAATTTTCTACTGAAAAGCTATTTGAAGAATTGAAAAAGTCTGAATATAGATTTGTGGCTACTTCACCTTCTGGGGGAATAGACCCAGAAGATGTTGCTGACAATAGTCAAATAGCGGTGATCCTAGGAAATGAACCTCGGGGTTTACCAAAGGAAATAGAAGCCCTATGTGACGAGATTGTGACTGTGTCAATTGAAAATACTGTTGAATCTCTAAATGTAGCGACTGCAGGAGCGGTTGTTCTCTATGGAATTAAAAGATCGCGTATTTAGTGTTTAAGTAAAATAACCCTTCTAAGCCTATTCATATGGCGTAACCTTCGATAAACGGATTCGAAAACTTACAACTGGTATTTGGAAATGAATCAAGACTATGACCTGCATTTAGAAGAGGCAAAAGGAAAGATTGAAGAGTCTTCCGATTTAGAAGCCTTGAAGAAACTAGAAATAGAACTGTTGGGTAAACAGTCATTAACTGCCCAAGCAAAAGGGTCTTTAGGTGGATTAGAGCCTGAAGAACGTCGAGAATTGGGACTTGTCCTGAACGAGACTCGCTCAAAACTTGAGGAAATGCTTGAAAGTCGAAGAAGGAAACTCGAGGCGGAAGTAAAGGGAGAGCAGTTAGAGAATGAGAGACTGGACCTGACCGAGTTTGATAGAGGCCACCGACTTGGCCACCGACATGTGGTTACTCAAACATGGGAAAGACTGGAAGATCTTTTTATCGGCATGGGCTATACGGTCTCGGAGGGGCCAGAAATAGAAGATGAATGGCATAATTTTGGTGCTTTGAATTTCCCTCTAGGTCATCCTGCTCGAGACATGTACGACACTCTTTATGTTGAGTATGGAGACCCCATGAGCACTCTTTTAAGAACGCATACTTCGCCAGTTCAGATAAGAGTAATGGAGGAAGAGGATCCGCCAATTTATTCAATCATGCCAGGAAGAGTTTTTAGAAGTGATACAGCAGATTCAACTCATATGCCTGTTTTTCATCAAATCGAAGCATTGGTAGTGGATAGAGGTATTACCTTTGGGGATTTAGCGGGAACGATAGAGGCTTTCACGAGTGCGTATTTTGGAAAAGATTTTGAATCGAGACTTCGACCATCTTATTTTCCTTTTACGGAACCTTCTGCCGAATTTGATATACGACACCCAGGTGGTAAATGGTTAGAGTTGGGCGGTTGCGGGATGGTTCATCCGGAGGTTTTAAAAGCCGGAGGCTTAGATCCTGAAGAATGGCAAGGATTCGCATTTGGATTCGGTCTTGATCGCTTAGCTCTGATGCGTCATGAAATTGATGATTTGCGTGAGTTGTTTCGTAACGATTACCGATTCTTGGCGCAATTCTGATGCAGATTTTACAGGTTTGTTCAGAACTCGAAAAGATTGTGGGATTATGAAAGTTTTACTCTCTTGGCTGAAAGAGTTTGCTCCTATTGAGGGAGAGCCAGAAGTAATAGGTGAACAGTTGAGTGAATTAGGTTTGGCAGTTGAGGAAACAACTCGAACAGGGGAACATCTCGAGGGTATCGTGGTGGCAAAAGTTTTGGACTTGAGACCTCATCCTGATGCAGACCGTATCCAAATAGTTGAAGTTGACAGTGGTGACGGTCAACCATTACAGATTTGCTGTGGAGCATTTAATATGTCTCCTGGTGATTTCGTTCCACTTGCAACCATAGGAACAATTATGCCTAACGGAATGGAAATAAGCCGTCGGAAATTACGCGGCGAGTGGTCAAATGGAATGCTTTGTTCAGGAGCTGAAATAGATTTAGGTGAAGATCATGATGGAATTCTGATACTGGAAAATGAAAGTGAACAGGGAACTCCTTTAGCTGATTCATTGGGGATTGAATCTGATGTTCTTTATGACCTTGAAGTGAACCCGAACCGACCAGATGCCATGTCTGTAGCTGGTGTCGCACGTGATTTAGCTGCTTATCAAAAAATACCTTTCAGTATCCCAGCGCCTAAAGTTTCTGAAAAAGGGAAAGATATTTCTCAGATTTTGAAAACTGAGATCGTTTCCCCAGATCTTTGCGGCCGCTTTGTGGCAAGGGTAATTGATGGAATTTCAATCCAGGATTCTCCTCAGTGGCTGAAAAATAGAATTACCGCATTAGGAATGAGACCAGTCAACAATGTTGTGGACGTATCTAACTATGTGATGTTGGAATTGGGTCAACCAAGCCACACTTTTGATTTGGCTTCTGTTGCGAATTCAGAATTTCGAGTCAGGTGGGCTTCAGATGGGGAAGAAATTGTAACTCTCGATGGAGTAGTAAGAAATCTGACGACACAGGACGGTGTGGTGACTGATGGCTCAAATTCCCCGATTGGGATTGCGGGTGTAATGGGTGGTGTTTCAACAGAAATAAGTGAAGGTACTTCAACGGTAGCTTTGGAAATGGCCTGGTGGAACCCTTCAGCAATAGCAAAAACATCGAGAAGACTTGGATTGAGAAGCGAAGCTTCAGCGCGTTTCGAAAGAGGAACTGATCCAGAAATAATTGAAACTGCCATGCTCAGGTTTTGCGAATTGTTGGGACCTGAGGCACTTATGTCTCCAGGGATAATTGATGAGAAAGGTGATCTGCCTGCAAGGGAGAAAATCAAAGTTCGTGTTTCTAGGGTTAACAGCATTCTTGGAACAGACCTTAATCAGAAGGACATTCTTCAGATACTTGACCCCATAGGTTTTGAGGCTGAATCTGTTGATCAGGATATTGATGTCATGGTTCCAAGCTTTCGACCAGACACTTCATTAGAGATAGATGTGATTGAAGAGATTGCAAGAATTTATGGGTACGAAAGGATTGTAAAGACAGTTCCAAAGTCTAAAACCTTTGGTTCACTCACAGGTAAGCAAAATGACCGCCGTTTAATCAGAACAACGATGATGGGTTTAGGTTTAGATGAAGCAATGCCCGTACCCTTTCTTGCTCCAGGTGAACTAGAAGATGCAGGACTCGAATCTGATGGAATAAAAGTTGCAAATCCTTTAGTTGCAGAGGAGTCAGTAATGCGCTCTTCTCTGCGACCTGGCCTATTAAAAACTTTGGCTTATAACGAGTCGCATAGACTCAC
>Ga0315328_10001441_pt1 | contig 10954 bp, 12 predicted proteins | sample M120032315metaG_FD_203462 | JGI IMG/M metagenome (GOLD analysis project Ga0315328, IMG submission 203462) | Ammonia-oxidizing marine archaeal communities from Monterey Bay, California, United States - M1 200m 32315 | ecosystem: Environmental > Aquatic > Marine > Intertidal zone | place: USA... | reverse complement strand
TTACATGTGCGAGATCTTTGAAGGTTATGTAGAAAGCCCTTTATTATGCGGTAAAATTATTTGAAATATGTCAATGTATATGCCGGGAGCAACTGCTGTTGGGATTACTTTTGATGGTGGTGTAGTTCTTGCTAGTGAGAAAAGGATCGCATTTGGTAATTTTCTTGTAAGTAAATCCACAAAGAAAACATTTCCTATTACTTCTAAAGTAGGTGCAACTTGTGCTGGTCTTGTAGCTGATATGCAAATTCTTTCATTACAAATTGCTGCTCTTGCTAAAATAAGAAAAATGGAACTAAAACGAGATGTTCCTCCTAATACAGTCGCAAAAATGATGTCAAATATGATGTATGAACGACGTTATTTCCCATTGTTAACGCAGGTTATTGTTGGGGGAGTAGTTGACAAACCAATCATGTATACTCTTGACCCTCTAGGTTCTGTCCTTCCTGATGATTATGCTGCCGTTGGAACTGGTGCTGAAATGGCATTAGGTGTCTTAGATCCTCAATTCAAACCAAACATGAGTAAAGATGATGCAATTGATTTGGCAAAAAGAGCAGTTCGTTCAGCAGCACTAAGAGATTCTGCAAGTGGCGATGGTTTAGATGTACTTGTAATCACAAATGAAGGTACAGAAGAATTTACTGAAGAAATAAAATAATTCTAATTAATCGTAAATAGTTTTTCCAGTTTCCCAAAATGTATCTGAAATATAATGCAAGTTTTTTACAATTTCCCCTTTGTCCATACTTTCTAATTCTGCACTGGATACCATTGATTTTCCTACTGCCAAAAATTTGTGTTGTGATTCCTCAACAATACAAACAAGTTGGTCTTTCTCAAACTCTGTAAATTTTTTAATTCCAGGTCTCATTACATTTGCACCTTTACACATGAATTTAATTGCCCCCATGTCAACAATGACGTTTGGAAATTTCTCCAGCATTTTAATTTCTGATAAAAATGGCAAATAATCATCTTTAATTTTTAAAATTTTGATTCCATCACCTGTAATGATTTGTGCATCGTTTGAAATCTGATGAACTTTGAGATTTTTTATTTTTGGAAATTCTATCCCCCATTGATCTGTAACTGTTCTTAATAGAGCATTTGTCTCACTCTTTGAAATCAAATTTGATTTCAAGTTCTTCCAATCTCTTGTCTAATGTCTAGCAAATCTCTTAAAATTGAACTTGCTGTTTCTGTTCCTCCTGCACCTCTACCAATGATTGTTTGAGTGCCAGAGTGTTCTGATGTAAATGCAATTGCATTTAGAGTTCCATTTACGCATAATGGATCATCATTAGATACCTCTTTTGGAGAAACAACTAATTTCTTGTCACATGATGAGATTAATTTTACTGAACAATTGTTTTTGTCTGCTTTTTTAATATCCTTTGTTGTAACTTTTCTAATTCCTGTACAATCAATATCTGGTAGTGTAACTTTCATTCCCATAATCCAGTTTGCAAGAATTACCAGTTTTGCTGCAGCATCCAAACCATCCAAATCCAATGATTCATCAGCTTCTACGTATCCTTTACTTTGAGCATCTTTTAGGGCACTTTCAAATGATAATCCAGTTGACATATTTGATAAAATGTAGTTTGTTGTACCATTTAGAATTCCTGCAAATGATGTTATTCTTTCTCCACTTAGGCTATTTTTAGCATAATCTAAAATTGGGGTTCCACCTCCAACGGTTCCACTAAATTTGAACATTACTTGATTGTATGTGGCAAGTTCCATTAATGATGGAAATGCTAATGCCAGTGGTCCTTTATTTACTGAAATTACGTGCATCCCTTTCTTCATTGCAGAAATGATATGGGTCATTCCAGGTTCTGCATCTTTATAGTTACTTGCAGTTGTTTCAATTAGCACATCAGCTTCAATATTTTTTAACATCTCAATTCCTGACATTGAATTTTTTGTATCTGAATAATTTTTTACGGTGCCAAATTTTTTCTTCACTTCTACTAGTTTGCTTAGTGATAGTCCTGATTCATTTACTGCACTTCCTTTACTATCAAAAACCCCTACTACTCTTGGTTTTAATCCATATTTTGCATAGAGATCCTCTGATCTTGAATCCAATAATTTTACTAGACTTTGACCAACTACCCCAAACCCACATAGAATAATTTTCAATACAACTCAGTTCCTTTTGATATGTTATTTTCTGCCATTTTATTTCTCTTTAGATTTTTTTATCATTAATGGTGTTTATTAATAATTTTTGAATGATATTTTGTGAATTTTCTATCTATTATTTTACGACTAAAATTATTCATCTTTTTCATGTTGTAATGATATGGAATTAATACAAAATCTAGAGTTTGTAGGTTTTGGGCCATCATCAAAAACATGTCCTAAATGTGCGCCACATTTGTTGCAATTTACTTCTGTACGGAGCATTCCATATGATGTATCTGAAACATATTCAATTTTTTCATCTGAAATTGCTTTCCAAAAACTTGGCCAACCTGAACCTGAATCAAATTTTGCATCAGAAGAGAACAACCCTTCTCCACAACATACACATTTGAAAATCCCTCCTAGTTTACTTTGATCATATTTTCCAGAAAATGCAGGTTCTGTTCCATGGTTAATACATACTTCATATTGTTCTGGTGTTAGTTCTTTTTTCCATTCTTCAGGAGATTTTTTTATTTTTTCTGACATAATTTAAATTATAATTATTTGACGTTAAAATATTTTTTATTTCATTTTTTTCCTCTTTTCTTCTGTTCTTTTTTCAGATTCAAATCTTTCTAAATCATATTCTTTCATATCTACAAATTTCATAATTTCACTTAATATTGGGTGGACTTTGTTAATTTGTCTAAACATTTGTTGTGCTACTTTTCTATAATCTACATGTCCTTGTGGAACTGTTCGTAATTCAATTAAATGACATGCTTCTCTGAGATTAAATTTCATAAAATACGGATAGTTATATGCAAAATTAACAACATATTGACTTTGTTCAGGATATTTTTTTCTAATCTTTTCAAATGTGTCTCTAGTTTTATTCATACAATCTTTGAAATCTTTTTCAATTCCAAGAATTTTAATTTCATTTGGTATATTGTATCCGTGATCAGTTGTTAACAATTGTCTTTCTAATGTTAGTGCTCTATGTCTGTGAAAATCTCTAAACATTCCAAAATTGTTACACAAATCAAATGTATAATACACATTTTCAAATGCTCTAGATGGTCTATGACGTCTATTTGTTCGAAGTTTTGTAAATTCTTTAATAATTTTTATTTTTTCTTGTTTTGATATTTTCTTAACTTGTTGTAAAATATTTTGATATGATGTACTTGGTGATTGTTCATACATTATACTTGTAATTATTTTATCAATGGAATTTTTTTCAGATTCAAAATCTACAAGGTTTGTAGATATTCCTTTTATTGGGTTTGATTTAATTTTTTTTGCAACAATTGTTTTTGTTTTATTTTTTACATCTTTTAGATATTTTTGAAATGCTTTTCCATATTTGTCATCTGCTCTTCTGACAAATGACTTTATTGTTGTGTCTAATTCTTTTTTCATTTCTGAGGCTAAATCTTGTTCTTCTTTCAGTTCTGATGCGCCTAAAATTGTTAATAGATATTCAAAGGCTCTACCATTTCCTGTAATTCCAACATTTGTTAATGTTGATGCAGGTAATAACCCTCTTAGAATATCTAATGCTTTAGCTTTAGTTGAACCCCTGTAAATCATATTTGCAGATTTTATGTCTGCATCAATTTTTAATTTAGAAAATAATTTTTCTTTATTGTCTCTTGAATCTTTGAAACTATATTTTTCAATTGGATATTTTTCTCTAACATAGTTTATCATTGGTTCGATATTTTTTGAATATACATCAAATGAAAAATTACATGTCTCTTCATACAAATCCACAAATTTTGAATTTGTAATTCCTTCATCTCTGTAAAATCTATATTTCCCATTTTCTTTTTTGTTCCAAGCAACATATCTTGATGATTTTTCTAAATATGATAACCCGATCCTTCTATCTTCAATTTTTTTAACTGCAATATTTGATAATCCTTCCACTGCAATTTGTGCTTCTCCTAATTCTGCTACTGAGTCATCTCCATATTCTAACAATACTCTATCATAAAATTCAGAACCTCTGTTTTCATTTTTCAAAAATTCATCCAGAAAAATTTTCCTCATACTTTTATCGGTTCTACTATATCGTGACATCAGTGCGCCGCGATCAACTTGTCTTGGAGTAATTATTGCAAATACATTTCGATCCGTATTTGAAAAATGATTTGAAAGAATCTTTTTTTCTTTATTTGAAAACTCTGACAATGTCTAATTGATGTTTTTCAATTATTAATACTCTATTTCTTTTTTCCAATTTGAATTAGATCGGGACCTTTGTCTCTGTTTTTGTCTTGTCCTTTGGCTTGCCATCTCATTAAGACTTCTTTGAATGCTGCAGCATCAGATTCGTTTTCAGTATACATCAAAGACGTAACCCAAAACCCTTTGTTTGCAGTTCTGCCTCCAACTGAATTCATCCAAAAATCACTTGGTAAATCTGCAATGTTTTTGTTATTTGGATCTTTTGTAGTTTGAATCCACCTATTTGCAACAAAATTCAAAATTTGTTCTAATTCTTCTTTTTGAATCATGAGCCTGTTAATCTCTCTCTAAATTTTAAAATTACGCTTTTGACCTGAATTTTAAATTAGTTAAAATAATCTTACCAAAACTAAAACAATTCCTTACACTTTGTCGGTTATACAAACCTCATAATAATTTCATATGACCCACGACGAAACCGAAATAATCGGTAAAAATGTCAAAGACATGTACGGAACATTCATGGGTAAAGTCGCAGGAACAATAACTGATATTGATGGAAGTATTCAATCCGTCGGCATTGATTGCGGTTCTCAAGGATTACAGCAAATCCAATTTGAGCAACTTGTAGTTCAAGGCGATGCTGTTATTTTTATTCCAAAATGGAGACTTGACTCACAAAGACTCATTCGTGAGAAACAACTAACTTTACGTCGTCTAAAAGCATTGATTGATATCGTTTCAGAAAATGATGACATGAAAGCAGATGCAGAAATCATTCATGAAAAATACAAGTCAAAACTTGTATCATTAGATCAAACAGAAAGTGAAATCAAAGCTAAACTTGAGGCAAGATTGACCGAGTTAGATGAACAAATGAAGTCTGCAAAAATGTTATTGTTTGATGCAAAAGTACAATTCAAAAGCAATGAAATCTCTGATGCAACATTTGATACTGTGAAATCATGCACAACTGAGGTAATTGAGCATGTTACACACGAAACATCTGAAATATCAAATGTCAAGAGTAGAATTGCAGATCTTGAATTAGAAGTACAAGAAATAACTGCACCTCCACAAGAAAATATCCAAGATTCCGCCGTATCATATCTGGAGACTGCTGAACCACAACAAGTTGTTCAGTCAATACTTCCAGAAGCCCCTACAGAACTAATACCAGTACCTTCAGAACCAATTAAGGCTCCAATAGCAATTTCGGAACCTTCGCCTGAAGTAACATTTGCATTTCCAGAACCACCCAAACAGGTGACCCCAACAACTTCAAAAGATGACAATGATAACGACTGGCTTGCAAGAATGGAAGCACAATAATTTTTTTAAATTATTTTTTTAACACTTAGAAAGATCTAAACTCCTACAATTTTTAATGACAGATTTGTATGATGTTGGTCTTGGACACAATGATTTTGAAACAAGAAAAAAAGCTGATTCTGATTTTGTATCTTTTTGGGATGGTCAGGCAAAAAATCTTACGTGGTTTTCTCCTTGGACTCAGACTCTTGATTGGACGCCTCCTTTTGCTAGGTGGTTTATTGGAGGCACTATTAACGCCTCACACAATACACTGGATATTCATCAGAATACTAAATCTGAGAAAACTGCTATATTTTGGGAAGGTGAAAATGGTGAATCTAGAGTAATTACATATGGTTCTCTCTTCACTGAAGTTCAAAAATTTGCAAATGTTCTAAAATCTCTTAATGTCAAAAAAGGTGATAGGGTAACTATCTACCTTCCAATGATCCCTGAGTTGGTAATTGCAATGCTTGCTTGTGCAAGAATTGGAGCCACTCATATCGTTGTATTTTCAGGATTTAGTGCAACTTCTATTCGAGATAGAATTGATGATTCACAATCTAAGGTGGTAATCACTGCAGATGGTGGATATAGACGAGGCAAAATAATTGAATTAAAACAAACAGTTGATGATGCAATCAAAGATCTTGATTTTGTAGAACATGTGATAGTTTTTGAGAGAACAAAAATTCCTTTAGAATTAACTTCAAAAGATAAACTATGGGGTAATTTGATGAATAATGCTTCAAATTTTTGTGATGCCGAAAAATTACCTAGCGAACATCCTCTTTACATATTATACACATCAGGAACTACTGGAAAACCTAAAGGAGTATTGCATGGAACTGGGGGATACCTTACTCATCTTTATTCTACTTTCAAATGGGCATTTGATATTAAAGACTCTGATGTATTTTTTTGTACAGCTGATATTGGTTGGGTAACTGGTCACAGCTATGTAGTTTATGCCCCTCTTCTTCATGGTGCCACACAAATTATGTATGAAGGTGCACCTGATTTTCCTGATATATCGAGAATGTGGGATATTATACAAAAATATGGTGCCACAATTTTTTACACAACTCCAACTGCCCTTCGAATGTTTATGAAATTTGGAGATGATATCCCAAATTCATTTGACCTTTCATCTTTACGACTTCTTGGAACTGTTGGTGAACCCATAAACCCTGAAGTTTGGAAATGGTATTTTAAAACAATTGGAAAAGACAAATGTCCTATTGTTGATACTTGGTGGCAAACTGAAACTGGTGGAATGTTAATTTCTCCATTACCTGGATTGGAAACAATTCCTCTAAAACCTGGTTCTGGAACATTGTCTATACCAGGTGTAAATATTTCTGTAGTTGATGAAAATGGAAATGATGTTCCTGCAAACACAAAAGGATATCTAATTATTAAAAATCCCTGGCCTGGAATGCTTTTGACATTGTGGGGTGATGATGCAAAATACAAAACCGTCTATTGGTCAAAGTATGAGAACTGTTACTATCCGGGAGATTATGCTCTAAAAGATAATGATGGATATTTCTGGTTGTTAGGTCGTGCAGATGATGTTTTAAAAGTTGCAGGACACAGAATTGGAACTGCAGAACTTGAGAGTTGTATTGTATCGCATGATGATGTTGCAGAATCTGCTGTATGTGGGATTCCTGATGAGGTAAAGGGTGAGGTAATTATTGCATTTGTTGTTTTAAAACATAATGTACCTACGAGTACTATTGAACTTGAAAAACAATTGATGATAAAAATTCGAAATGATGTTGGTGCGATTGCTTCCCCTAAACAAATTTACTTTGTTTCAAAATTGCCAAAAACTCGTAGTGGTAAAATTATGAGAAGACTACTAAAATCTATTGCAAATAATGAAATTATCGGTGATGTAAGTACATTAGAAGACGGGACTGCCGTTACAGAAGTGCAAAGTGTTTTTGACGAAATTCAAAAAACAATTAATAAAAAATCTGAATAGTAATCTAATTCAATTCATGTAAATTTATGGAAGATAACATTTCAAACATTTTTTCGAGTCCGTTATATTCTGATTTTGAATTTTTATCTAGCTGTTCAAATTCATTTTCCTTAATTTCTTCTAGTCTGTGATTTGATTCTTTAAAGAATTTTTCATATTCTTTGATTTTCTCTTCATTCATTTGAGATAAATCAAAAATTACCGTGTTACTTCCAATCAAATTCTTATTTTCATCATATAGACTAGTTGCTTGCAATAATCCTTGAAATGTACTATTATCTTGTTTTTTGAATACAATTTTTCTATCTGTTACTTTGCCTGTCTCAAACCATGTTTTTAGAGAGTCATTCATCTCTTCCCATCCATTTTTAGGCACATGTTCAAAGATTGGTTTTCCTAAAATTTCTGATTTTGCATATCCTAAATTTACTGCATACGTTGAATTACAATCAAGAATAATTCCAATTGAATTAATTCTTCTCCACATCACAGGAGCGTCTTTTAGAATTTTTCTTGCTTCTGTTTGAATCATTTTTTAAAATTAGATTAACTAGTTATTAAATTGAAATCTTACTAAAACCATTGATCTAGGTTCTGGCTTTTCTTCTCTAATGCTTTTTTTAATCTATTCAGAGTAGATTGAATTCTATCTTCAGAAAAACTCCTCTCTTTAACTAGATAATTTGTTATTGCATCATAATCTACTTCTTCAAAGATAATTTCATCTACATCCGTAACTTCTGGCTCTAAAAAGATTTTTCGTATCTGTTGATAATCTATTCCGTTTAATTGTTCTTGAATTTGAGGAATATCTTCTAGTCTTGAGTGTTGTTTTATCATTTTTAGTGCAGTTTTGGGACCTATCCTTTCAAATCCATTTGGATTAAAATCAGTACCAATCAATATCCCTACGTCAATTAGTTCTTCTCTTGTTAACCCTATTGCATCTAATGTTTTTTGTGTTTCAATAATTTCTGGAAGCACATCGATGTACGTATTTCTATTTGGAATTTTTCTTCTTCCACTATTTGTGAAATTCCTTACTAGTCTTTTTGCCCCACATAAAACAGAATCAAAGTCTTGACTAGCTGATGCATATGCTTGTCCTGTGTTAGTTAGATGTGCAGCTGTTGCTTCTCCTTCTGATGGTGCATCGATGTATGGAATTCCAAAACATTTCAAAAGTTGTTTTGATTCTTTTACCATCCCATCTCTCATACTTGTTGTCTGCTGTGCATATTTTCTTGCATCCTCCATATTCCCCTCAGCTATTGCTTTTTCGTATTTTACAGTTGCATCTTTTTTGATCTGTTTTCTACGTTCAATTTCTGCAGTTTTTAATGATGGTGGTTTTCCATCAAACACGTAAACTGGTTTAATCCCTAATGATAGGAAATTAACATTTCTATAAAGTAATCCGCTGAGATGGCTTGTAATACGTCCTTCTGAATCTGATAATTGTAATCCGTCTGGTCCTCTAATGCTTGCCAGGAATTGATAAATTGCATTGTATGCATCAATTGCAATTATTTTTGTAGAAAATGCTTCTAGAGTTGTTTTCTCTCTTACTACTAGGTCTTTTAGATTTAGTCCCATGAAAAACTATGAATATTTTGTGTTATTTTGGGTTTATCTTTTAAAACTGATCGGTATTTTTTATTCTTTTTTCATGAATATTCCATTTGATTTCCATTTTTTTGTGAAATTGATTTAATATATGAACAATGTTTGGATTTTATCTTGAATGATATTGATATTCCTGCTAGTTTACAGGATAAAATTTTTGAAGTACGCTCAAATTCTGATGGTTTAATTTTAAAAATAATTTCTTACTTTCCTTTCTCTGAATTAGAAAAACAAAATATCATTTCTGTATTGAATCAGCCTAATTTTTCTGGTTTTCATTCAATTTTTACTGATTATGTAAGTGAGGCTGAATGGAACAAAACTAAGGATCAAATTAAAAATAGATTTAGAACTGAACTTTTCGATATTGATGATACATCATAATTTCATTTGACTTTGCTTTATTATGGAGCCAATCTTAGAATAACTGCCGGGATAGCCAAGTGGTAAGGCGGCTGTCTCGAAAACAGCTACGTGAAAGCGTGCAGGGGTTCGAATCCCTTTCCCGGCGTTATATGTATAATTTAACACATTCTTGTCTGCTCTAGTTATGCGTTGAAAAGTAGACAATCTTATCTTAACGAGATTCTACTTTTTGTTATGGGTTATAGTGAAAGTGTATTTTCAGGAAAAGAATTAGGAATAATTATTGGGATTTCAATTATTACTGCATCGATCTTATATGTGGGTATGTTGTATTGGTGGTAGATCAAGTAATCGTTAGATGATAAAAATGAACAAATCATTCATGTTCTTTAAATGTAAAATTATCTAACACTAACCATGATTACTTCTAAATCTAATTTAACTTGGGAAGACCTACAAGGTTTGTCATTTTTGATTACAGAAGAATAATTTTATTTTTCAGTGTTTTCTGTTATTTTTTTTAATTCAGAAAGAATCAAAACCAATATTTCTTTTTCACTTAACTTCAAAAGTTCTACTGTTTCATCTTCAGTGAATTTAATATCCTCATTTATTTTTTCATAGGTAGTCAATTTAGCCATGAATTATTCTAAATTGTATCGATTTATTAAATTTACCAAAATTATTTTAGAAATTGTATTAGAAAGGAAAAAATGACAAAATGAATACAGCTCCAACTATCATTACAGAAGCGATTAATCCGATAACTATAATTTTTGGTTTGATCGATATTTTGCTAAACTTTCGTACATGTCCACATTTTGAGCACGTCATATGGTCCCCTTGTAATTTGTAATTATGTTGACAATCCATTGGTGATGATATCTGAATATGGCTCGGATATAATTAATTACCTCGATTTCGTTACTAAACATCTTACTTACTATCGTTAGATGATAGTTTCAGGTAATAACGCCCAATTGAATAATATTGGTATGAATATTCAAATGTCTAATTCAATATTTTATTTCATGAATTAAATCAGAAAAAATATATTAATCTACTCAGAAAATTATCAAATCATAATGGGGTTTCTTGATAAAATTAAAAAAAATATTATCATTGAATCTAGGGCAGATGCTGATGATTCTGTTTTAAAATCTGAAAAAAAAATTTTAGTTTTAGAAGAGAAAATTAAGGAAAATCCTAAAAATGTCCAGCTTCTTTTTGAACTATACATTTGCTACGTTATTGTTGGAGATTTAGAAAAAAAGATCACATGTTTAGAAAAAGTCTCATTGTTATCTCCTAATGATC
>Ga0315328_10001433_pt1 | contig 10988 bp, 8 predicted proteins | sample M120032315metaG_FD_203462 | JGI IMG/M metagenome (GOLD analysis project Ga0315328, IMG submission 203462) | Ammonia-oxidizing marine archaeal communities from Monterey Bay, California, United States - M1 200m 32315 | ecosystem: Environmental > Aquatic > Marine > Intertidal zone | place: USA... | reverse complement strand
GAGGGAGTGCTCTAGAAACAACGTCATCTGAAGATAGATCAAAGGACGAGTATAGTATTGAGAAAACGACTGGCGAGACTATCAGGGTCAGGAATCCGATCTCGGTTCCCCAATCAAGTTGGCTTTCCTCACTTTCAGACCTTGTTCTCAAGAATGAGTTCAGCTGATAGAGGGTCGCGACTAGGATTATTCCAACAAAGAGAAGGTGTGCCTCATCGATAAGGCCAACATTGAATGACGCTAGCAAAAGGAGGACGGAAGGCCCCTCGTAGAACTTCAGCCTACCTCTGGATTGGGCCCAGATACCCAGAGACAGGACAGCAGGGAACAGAATGAGAGACAGACCATCGATTACTCCTATAGTTAGTCCTCCGAATTCTAGGAAGTTTGCCTCCGTCTCGCCCGCCCCAATGAACGAGGAAACCGTCCATGAGGCAACCATAGCGACATATGTGGCCCTGACTACCCAGTCCCTAGCCTGTGGATGGGTCTCCAGGTAGACAAAGGCAGAGACTCCCACGAACCATGCAACCATGGCCGCCTCGTCGGAGAGCAAGGCCAGTGCAAGGGCTAGGCCAACCGGCATCGCTGGGGTCCTCTGCATCGTGGTCGGAGCGAACCAGCCCACGAGCAGTGCGACCCAAAGCCAGAAGGTCAGTCCAAATGGTTCCTGGGAAAGCGTCTGTCCAGCGATGATGAAATCTGTGCCGTCGGCAGCGATAATCTGGCAGAATAGGATGGCTGCCACTACCGCTCCGGAGCCGTTCTCTACCATTCTCTTGGAGAGGCTTCGATCGGTGGCTGTGATCCCGACCAGTACAACGGCGGGCACCAGGAGGCTAGCGTGCTCGGCCTCCCCCCATGAGCTCAGGGACATGAAAATCGGGAGTCCCACTGCAGCACCCGAGGCGAGGAGGTAGAGGATGGCCCGGTCTAGCCTGAGTGAATACAGGATGGCGGAACCGGTAAGAAGAACGACCGAGATGGTGATGAATTCCTCCAACTCGCCTCTGGAGTAATCTAGCCAAATCTTGACCCCGCTGAAGACCACAGCCAATGGGGCTAGCACCACCACAGTCCTTGGGAGGGTCCCGAGTGAGTGCCTCCGTATTGAGAAGGTGCTGATCTCCATCACCAGGAGAATTGCCGCCGTCTGCAGTGCCGCTAGCCAGACTGGCATCCAAACATCCCCTTCTTGGAATTCTATCCACCCCATCTCTGGTCCCGCGTAGAATACTGCGAATCGGGAAAGCCACACTGCTGAGAGGGCCCCCATCAAAACCGCTATCGCCCCCCCGTACTCCTCTATCGGGTTCTCCGTCCTATCTTTCCCGTATTGGTGCCTGAACCACTCGTGCATGCCTATCACGGAAACCGCTGTGGCTCCGGTAATGATTCCAAGGGTCAGGAACGAGTAGTCGTCGCTGACATTTACGACGGTGACGTAGTATATCGCATAGGCCAGCATTAGCCCACCTGCGACTAGGGATGCGTATAATCCGATAATCGATGCATCGTAATCTGAACGTAGGACTGTATTTTGTGGGCTCTGACTCATGGTCCCTCTTATGTGGAGTGGGCTTTCTACTTAGTGCCGGAACGGAGTTTGTTTCCCACCCCTTGTACTAGGAAGGCTTGAAGTCAGGACGGTGGTGGCGGGGATGCTACGGGACTGTAGCTCAGCTGGGAGAGCGCCGCACTGAAGATGCGGAGGCCGCTGGTTCAAGTCCGGCCAGTCCCACCATCAACTTGCATCTGAGAGGATGTCAGTCTGGAGTTGGTGCAATTTGGAAATTCCTATCTCTGCCGCATCGATCAGAGCATCCAGATCCTTCCTAGAGTAGGTCGCCTCCTCGCCAGTACCTTGGACTTCTACGAATTCACCTGCACTTGTCATCACGACGTTCATGTCCACATCCGCATTGCTATCGAGGATGTAATCTAGGTCTGTCCAAACCTGTCCATCGACCATACCTACGCTAATGGCGGCCACATCGTTTGGCATCACGAACATCTCGTGCGAATCCATCTCTTTCTGGCTGAGTTTTTCCTTCTCTACCCCCTTCCTAATATCCTCCCTGGTCAGTCTCTTCCCCTTGGGGAGGCACTCACCCGAGGCGATTAGGCGTCTCACTGCGAGCCTGAGGGCGATGTTTGCTGCCGTTATCGAGGCGCACCTAGTACCTCCATCAGCATTCAGGATGTCACAGTCGACGGTGAGGGCCACTGGGCCTAGTTGCTCTAGGTCGACAGCCCCTCTCAGAGATCTTGCCACTAGCCTCTCAATCTCCATAGTCCTACCCTTGGCCCCGCTTCTTTCCCTGCGGAATCTAGTGTCTGTTGAACCTGGCAGTAGAGAGTACTCGGCATGAACCCAGCCCCTGTCGGAATCCCTTGGAAACCATCTTGGGAGTGATGGCGCCTTGGTTACGCACACTAGCACCTGCGTGTTTCCCTGGTTGTACAGGATAGATGCTAGGGCATTGGGAGTGAAGTCTATCTTGACCTCAATTTCTCGGATCTCATCATTTGCTCTGTCGGTACTGCCGACGCCCGTCTTCATCTTCGCCATAGCCTTCCGAAACCAGTTCCTCGGATGAATCATTCGCGTCGCGCGTGTGGAGGTCTGAATGAGTCCACCACCTCAGAATCTGTTGTAATGTAGGGCCCCCCGATCAGATCGACGCAGTAAGGGACGGCTGCAAAGACCGAGTCAAGAATCTCCCTTATTGATCTTGGAGAGCCGGGGAGGTTGATCACCAATGAGGAGCCTCTGACTCCAGCTGTCTGCCTTGAGAGCATCGCAGTGGGAACGTAATTCATCGAAATGGCGCGCATCTGCTCTCCAAAGCCGGGAAGCACCCTATCGCAGACTGCTTCGGTCGCCTCGGGCGTTACATCCCTTGGGGATGGGCCGGTTCCCCCCGTGGTAACGACGACGGAGCAGCCCTGGTTGTCGATTAGATCGACGATAGCCGCCTCTATGTCCTCCTTCTCATCTGCTACAAGTCTCCTAATGACTTTCCACGGTGATGTCACAGCATCTTGGAGGAATGACTCGATGGCTGGTCCACTTAGGTCCTCGTACTCTCCCGAACTAGCCCTGTCAGAGGCGGTCAGAACTCCGAAATGGCACAGCTCGGAAACATCCATTGGCAGTCCGTAGAGGCAACCAGAGAAAACGCCGTCGGTACACTTGGAATTCGATGGGCACGTTCAAAGACCGCCGATTCGAACAGGCATCTCCGGAGGTAATGAGGTGCCGAGTCTTCCCCAACACGCACTGACAATCGTTTCCCAAGTAACGTCGTGTCTGGTGCATCTTTGGCCAAATGAATCGTTGGTTGAAATAGTCTCGTCGCCCAATCTCTGATACGGGTGATAGAATGAGTGACCAGACGAAGTATGCAAACCAGATAGCAATAGTGAAGCAAGAGTGCCCCAATGCCGATGAAGAGGAGATTGGGAAGGAGTTTGCTAGATATGAGGAGGATTTCCTTATCCCTCCCGAGGATGCATTGAGGTCAGTAATAAGGAAGTTCCAGGTTTCCACTGGTGTTGAGGTTTCGGACAATACCTCCTCGCCAGTCCGTGAAGAGAAAAAGGTCGGCAGGTTCTCAGAGTTAGATGCCGACGACAGGAATGTTGCAATCGAAGTGGCGGTTGTTTCCTATACACCAAGAACCCAGATGGTTAGGGGCGAGGAGAAGCAGATTGCCTTTGGGTGGATAGAAGACAACCCCCATGAGGCTAGCTCCGAGAGGGTTCGATGGGATTACAAAGACTGGGGGAACAAAGGCGAGTCCATGATTCCTGGTTCAATCGTAAGGCTGGAGGGTGCCTCCGTAAACGAATGGAACGGGAAGCGGTCCCTGAACATCAATCGAACTACTAGGGTGACGGTTGTGAAGGAGGGGAGCGGTGCGGCACCTCCAACAAGCAACGAGCCATTGAGTATAGCAAGAGCCTCTGAAGTTGAGGGGTTCGTAAACGTGGTCGGTAGAGTCATGTCAGCAAAGTCCGATGTAATTGTTAGAAAGGACGGGAGTGGGGAAATCCCCATAGTTCGTGGGAGGATATCCGATTCATCGGGCAGCATAGGGTTCCTCTCATGGAAGGATTTCGAGCATGAAGAAGGATCGCTAGTGAAGATCGTTGGAGCGTCCGTAAGGAAGTTCCGAGAGACGCCGGAGATTCAAATCAATGATGGGACTGTAATCGAGGCATATCACGATACATCCTTCCCAGAGGTTAGCGAGTTAGCGAAGTCGGAGAAAGTGAGCATCGCTGACCTGAGAAATGGAATGAGGGACGTGTCTATCACATTGCAGGTTGAGAGTTGGGAACAAAGATCATTCGAAAGCCAGAATGGTGAATCCAAGACGGTTAGGAGCGGGGACGTGATGGACCCTAGTGGAAGATGTAGGCTCACGGCATGGTGCGAATTCGATCCCAGTCCCGGGGAAACCATAATGATCGAAGGGGGGAGGGTTCAGTTCTGGCAGGGCTCTCCTGACCTAGTCATAGATGACATGAATCAGGTGAAGGTTCTCTCCAAATCACCATGGGATGCAATAGATCCCCAGAATCACTGGGTTGAGGTTGACCTGACTAGCCTCACACAGGGAGGATCCCGGAGGGGAATTTCAACTTCAGGAAGTATCGTGATGATAAGACCAGATTCGGGGATGATAGAGAGATGTCCCGAATGTAGAAGGGTGCTAAGAGATGGTTCTTGCTCAGAACACGGGTCTAAGATTGGAGAAGAAGATCTGAGGCTCCGCTTTGTACTAGATGACGGGATTTCTAATGCTAGTCTGATCCTCGGTAGAGAAACTTCCGAGGCTTTCCTGGGAATGGGAATGGATGATGTCAAGAGTGAGATATCCAATATTGGAAGAGAGGTTTTTGTTTCAAACCTAAAAAATCGCATTCTCGCTAGAAAGATGGGGGTGCACGGAAGGTGCTTAGTTGACGGCCAGGGTGCAATGTTGATGGCAGAAAGAGTAGAAATCCTAGTTCCGGAGCCGAAAGAAGAAGCCGAAGAAGTCATGAAAAGATGGGAGGTGGAAATATGATGTCAACATCTGGAGTCAGAGTAGGCAGGCAGAGTGCAATTCGGATTTTTGCGCAGGAGTACTCAGAGTCCTCCTTAGTAGAGAGGGGCATAGGTGAGTTTGCACCGAGTTTTGTCATCACCAAGCTAGGTGCGAGGGTGAATCGTTGTCTGATCTGCGGGGGCCTAGAAAGAATGGAGAGGAGGGATGGTGATTCGGGACCTTACTATGCCGGACAACTCAGAGATCCTTCGGGAACTCATTACTTCAATGTAGCTCCATTCCAACCAGAGCTTCATCCTGACGCAGAGGAACTTCTAGCAAGATTTGAAACTGGGGACTCAGTTCTTGTTTCTATGATAGGAAGACAGCAAACCAGGGAGTCTGAGGATGGTGGCATTTTCACCTCAATTAGAGCTGAAAGCTTCACCGAAATAGATCTCGAGACATACAAATCATGGATGGTGGAGGCTGCTGATGCTACTCTCAGGAGGTTGAGCGCATATGATTCATCACAAGGCACGGAATTAACCGAAGAAGGGTTGAGGAACGCTGGGGTTCCGAATGATCTTGTTTCGGGGTTGGTTAAGTCTCGAGAACATTACTCTGAATTTGATACAGAGGCTTACAGGGTTTGGGTTCTCAAGGCTTTCTCAAGGGCCCTCGGAAGAGCAGAAGATACGGGGGAAATTGTCTCTAACAATGATTTCGAACCTGCCATTGAGACTACTGTTCAGTCGAACGAGAGTGCTGATCCAAGGGACGTAATATTGGGAATAATGAGTTCCAATGGAGGGGAACTAGTCGGATACGATGACCTTGTTGCGGCTTGCATCTCGGCTGGCTCCTCTGGAGAAGCGGCAGAGGATGCAATAGAGCACCTCAGGGACGTTACAATGGAAATCTCAGAACCTAGATTCGGTTTCTTCTCCGGTTCTTCGTGATTCTTCCCTATTCGCCGTTAGAATCTAGTGAAGACAGCTTAGACCTGATCCTATCTATTGCTGCTCCCGTATCCTCCACCAATGGGTTATTTTCCCCGTCTGAGGCCATTTCTGCACCCTTCACTTCAGCGATGTTGGTCGCGACCATTAGGACCCGATGCCTGACGAATTGCTCGCTAATTGGCCACCCCCTCCTGTCGGCTAGTCGCATTAGGAGGTCCCTCTCAGAATCTCCCCATGAGCCTCCGTGGCCCCTTAGGATGGTCCCCACCATTCTCTCCAGATCACCCACTCTGGCATGAATTGTCAGAATATCCCCCTGTACGTGACTGGGTTGATTGTCCAGGCCCATCAATAATGAGTCACTGGCATCCTCCAGCAAGGCTTGGGCGGGAACTGCATGGAATTCATCAGTGGCAATCTCCGGAGTTGTCCCCCCTTCCACCTTGACTTCTGGCTCTGATTCCTGGAAAGGAGAGGTCTGGAGTCCATTCCTCCTCAGGCTCCGCTTGATTCTCCCCCACCCATTCATCTGACTTGTCAGCACCCCTGCAACCCTCCCCATCAGAACGGTTCGATTCCCAGTAAGATCCAGCTCTAGCTTCTTACACATCTCATGCAAGTCGTCCCTATTCATCTCGGCCAGATTCTCGATTGTCATCCTTCGTGAGTCGTAACTCAGGTGCAACCAAAGCCGCTGTCTCCTCTCCTTGTGGGATCCAGAAGACTTGATTCCGAAGACCTTCAGAACATCCCTCATTTCCTTGTGGGACATAGACTGTATTCCTTCCCAAGACAGATCTAGTTCAGCGAGGACCTGGCTTCTAATCAAACGGGCTCGGAGAACCTCCACTGAACCGGACTTCGATATTCCCGAACTCTCCGCCCTCTGCCTCAGATTCTGAAGACGCTCCGTATAGAGGGAATTCAGTAAATTAGAGTCCACCCTCATGATAACAATAACTCCTCGAGAGGGTTCCTTAGTTATCGGTTGCCCCAATCTTAGCGAGTAAATGATGATTTGAGGGGCGAACAATGGTTACGGTTGCTATTCTGGGATAAATGGCGGTGCATCTTCATCAGTGGGGTGATCACGGGGGACATCCCTTGTAGACTCGTTTACGAGATTCCCCCAATCCATCAAAAGAGCAATGACGGCCCTCTGATACTCGCTCATTGCCACTAGCCTCTCCAATGAAAGCGTCCTCCTCCCATCTTTGGACAGAGTTTCCATCCGTATCTCAACCCTGACCTCATCGTGGTAAATCTCCCCATCGGGGTCGTGGCAGGATTGCTCCAACACCAAGTCGCGATTCGCCTCTGCCTGTCTGAGGATAGCGCCTACATTCCTGTGCCTAACCTCCAATCCTATGACGTCATGCATCGAGGTTTCCAATTCCCTCATTATCCTACTCTGGACCCAAAGAACGGTATTGCCCTCCGGTTCGGTGAGTTTTGCTGCTAATCGAATTGGGAATCCTTTTCGAGAAACTACGGCGATTAGGTCGGAATATGGTGGTGGGACAAAGTGGGGCGCACCTCTCTCATTCGGCTGGGACATCAGAGTGTGCCTCCTCTCAGTCTGGTTCGTCTCATCGTACTCTGACCTTGAAATCACAAATCCGTCGATTTCTCCTTTCTCCAGAAGTTCGGCCAACGCCTTAGGGAGGCCTCTGGGGTCCTCTGGTGGTACGAAACCGGAAACCAAAACCCCCAGTTCCTCGGATGAGACTGCTTGCAGGTCTGGCCTCGCCCTGAGAAGTTGTCTGCGGATCAAAACTGAATCTGAGACTATTATTGCGGACTTGGGCTGGTATGTCAGACGGTCTGGGGATACTAGAACCTGACTTGCGCGTCTGGGAGTTCTGGCCCCCATTACCTGGCAGCCACTATCAGAGATCACCCCCTCTCTTCCGAAAATCTCTATCGCTGGTATTGCCAACATATCGAGGTCCCCCTCTGAAAGCGATTTTATTCCAGAGTCTAAACCCTTGACGGAAACGACTGAATGCTTGATATCCTCCAAATCGTTGGACTCGAAGTGAGCGGATATCCGTGAAGACACTTTGCAAGAAGGCGAATCCAGAGTTCCAACAACTATCCGGTTTTCCATCGCATCCACCTCAAGGGGGGGGCACGCCATGTACCCAATCTGAGCGGCGTGCGCACCCGTTGATATATGCGACCCCTGGGCTGAAGACATCATGGAAGCGGAGAAAATGGGGTCAATGACTCTAGATTCTATCAAGAACTTAGTCGAGGATTCCATAGAAGAGTTGGTCCTAGAAAAAATGAGTTCGCATCTCGATAATCCGGTGATGTCCATCGCTAGTGACGTGCTTCTGGGAGGGGGGAAGAGGTATCGCCCCATACTGGCCATACTTTCTTACAAAGCTGCAGGGGGGAATGACTACAGAGAGGCATTAGACCTAGCCCTATCCTCTGAGTTAATTCACACGGCGACTCTAGTCCATGACGATGTGAACGATCAATCAAAAATGAGGCGCGGAAAACCAACAATACACTCGACCCACGGGGCCACTCATGCGATAATCTCTGGTGATTACCTGTTCGCATTGGGTTTCGAACTCGGGGCCAAGTACGAAGAAAGAGTAGTCGGAAAGGTGAGAGACTCGTGCGCAGGGATAGCGTCGGGAGAGATCCTGCAGATCGAGCACATAAATGACCTGAATACAAGTCCAGAGGACTACTACGCAATTATCGATGGGAAGACTGCTGGGCCCTTCGCCTCAGGATGCGCGAGTGCCGCAATGATAGCAGGTTCGAGTGAGGAAGTTTCCGATGCCTTGTGGGGGTTCGGGATGGAACTTGGGAGGGCCTTCCAACTTGTGGATGACATCCTGGACTTGGTAGGGGACGATCTCATCGGTAAGCCACGCGGAACGGATGTCCACGATGGGAAAATGACGTTGCCCATCATCTACGCACTAACAATGCTACATGGGGCCGATAGGGATCAACTAAGAGACGTCCTGATCAACTTCGGAGATGACAGGCTGCATGAGTTGGTCGAACTACTGGAGCAGGCAGGTTCATTCGAATATGCTAAATTACTTGTTTCTAACCATGTGGAGAGGGCTCTGGACCATATCGAGAGTCTCCCCGACTCTGAGGAGAAGGAAATGCTAACGGAGATCGCTTTGATCTCGGAGTCAAGGACCAACTAACTGAGGTGCTTCCCCTGGACAAGGAGAAGTACTGGGATGCGATAATCATCGGTGGTGGTCCAGCAGGTAGCACCGTTGCAAGATATGCATCGGAAGGTGGTTTGAGTGTCTTGGTTATTGATGGCAGGGACCCAATAGGTTCTCCACTACAATGTGGAGAATTGGTCCCTACAAACGAGGAGATGAAGAGACTGTGCCCCGGGGTTCCAGAAATGGACGACCTTTTCAGAACTCCTGAGAATGCCGTCTCCAGGATCTGCAAGAAAATGAGGATTGTCAAGCCAAATGGCAAGGGCATGGACTTCGATTTCGAAGGGATGGTGCTGGACAGGGTCGCACACGATGAGGCGTTGGTCGAGCTTGCACGTTCAAAGGGTGCAGATTACCTCTTAGGGGAACGCGTCAAGCGTGTCGAGGGGAATTCTGTGGTCCTATCCAATGGGGCAACTATGAGGGGGAGGGTGATTGTCGGGGCCGGAGGTCACAATGACCCGATTAGAAAGCGATATTGGGACGAGGGTTCCCTTAACATCCCTGTAAAATTCGCACTCAAGAATGGGCGCCATTCCGACGCGCTAGAGTTGCACTTCGGATCCGTGGCCCCAGGTGGGTATGCCTGGGTCTTCCCGAAGGACTCGGGGTCGAATATTGGATTAGGAATACAGAGAAAGATGTCTAGGGGCAGGAGCCTGGAGAAATATGCGAATGATTTCATCGAACGATTCGAAGGAGAGGAGGATTTTCGAGGGGCTGGATATCTTCCGATGTCAGGGGCCGTTCGTACTTTTGTGAAGGGCAATTACCTTCTGGTTGGAGATTCGGCAGGAATGGTTCTGCCATCAAACGGGGCAGGCATCACCATCGCGATGATTGGAGGGAGGATTGCAGGAGAGGTGATTTCCGAGCATCTCAATAACGGCACGGACCTGAAAGAATATGAGAAGAGATGGGAGACCCAGATGGGGCATGTGATGCGAAACTCGAAGAGGGCTTTCGCCATTGGAAGCATTATGTTCAGATTCCCCGATTGGGTCCTGAATATTGCATTCAACCGTCTGACGAAGGGGATGATTTGGAGGGCTGTGACATGTCGGAGAGTCTTCTGGTTATTCTAAGGCGCGCGAGCGGACCAGATAGTTGCCATCCCTGGGAAGATTACTCGAGCCTTGACATCTACGAATCCGACCTCCTCCAACATAGAAACATAATCTCTGGTTGTTCCGAATTCGGAGTACGTCTTTGTGAGCCACTTCCATGGGTGGTCTCTCTGGCCACATACTAACCTGGCATACCCCCCTACCCATATCCTCATCCATAGAACCCCCAGGAAACCATGAACTCGATTCATCTTGGCAGGATCTACAATGATTATGGGGGAGCCCGGCCTTAGGACTCTTAGGGATTCAGAAAGGCCGGCTTTCTTGTCATACCAATCCCTGAATGAGAACAGAGAACATAGCGCGTCAAAGGAGTCGTCATCGAAAGGAAGTTCTTCTGCAGTGCCCTCGACGAAAATTGCCGGCTCATCGCCCCTCTCCTGGCGGGAAGAGTTCACTCTCTCCTCGGCCGCGGCGAGCATCTCGGGAATTGGATCTAGGCAAACCATCTCCCTGCCAACGACATCCTCTGCGAAGCTTCCGGGACCGCAACCAACCTCCAGGATTTTCCCGTCCGGAAGCATCCCCCTGACCATTCGACGCCATCTTGATACCTGTCCCAAGGTAGCGAAGCGATTGATTCTATCATAGACGGGGATTGTGGCCAACAGGTTTCTCTGGAGTTCATCCCAATCATCGACA
>Ga0315328_10001425_pt1 | contig 11024 bp, 11 predicted proteins | sample M120032315metaG_FD_203462 | JGI IMG/M metagenome (GOLD analysis project Ga0315328, IMG submission 203462) | Ammonia-oxidizing marine archaeal communities from Monterey Bay, California, United States - M1 200m 32315 | ecosystem: Environmental > Aquatic > Marine > Intertidal zone | place: USA... | reverse complement strand
GCCTATTGACTACTAATCACGGCTTGCAATGTGAGCGGCCATGATCTTGGTGGCGATGAGTGCGGCGTTGAACTGAGTCAACCGGTTCTCTCCGGGCACAATCTCGTTCACGTCCGCTCCTATGATCTCCGCACCACTTGCGAAGAGGTGCTCGATAATTTCAACCGCGCCCCAGTGACTCAGACCTCCGGGAACCGGGGTGCCGGTGTCTGGGACAAGCGACCCGTCTAGACCATCGACATCAAAGGTCAGCCAGACAGGACCCTCTATGCTGTCAATCCTATCCATAAGGGCAGCCCATCCAGTCTGCCCGTCACACACACCCATGAAGTCGCGAGCGAACCAAGTCTCCACCCGCCCATCGTCCCCGGCGAAGGCGGCCTCCTCGCGGGACAGTGCCCGCGTACCAATCTGCACCACCTTCCCGACGCCGGCATCGAGGGCCCGGCGCACGGCGGTGCCATGCGAGAAACGCTCCCCTCCTAGATTGTCTCGCAGGTCAGCATGGGCGTCGATTTGCACCAGTGTTAGACGACCTAGGTCGCCTCCTATTTCGGGATGCCCGGCGACCGCTTGCATCAACGGTGGCAGGATGCCGTGCTCACCACCGAGGAAGACTGGGAACTGAGCCCCGTCAACCCACTTGGCAGCGTAGTCGCGAATCGAATCCAGCTGCTCGAGCAGGGTGCCTGCTTCAGAACCCCAGGCCTCAGCGGTGTGAATCTCCAGACCACACGGCAGGTCATCAGGTAGCAGGGGATCGTAGAGTTCGACTTGGGAACTTGCTTCGATGCAAGCAGCAGGTCCCTTTTCGGTGCCCTCGCCCCAGCTCGTTGTCATCTCAAACGGTACCGGCAGAATAACCACGTCCCAGGGACCTGAGTCAGACTCCTCCAGCCCTAGGAACCTCAGTCTACTGGGACCTTCCACGACATCGCGAAAGTAGCGAGGAGATTAACCGCTTCGGAGGTCAGAACGGCGAAAAATGAGGCTGAACGAAGGACTGTTGAAATAGCGCGGCCTTCCATATTAGGCCACCGGAGGCGTATGCGATGGGTCTGACGCTAGCACAACTGACACAGGCCATCCGCCGCAAGGTCGACATCGACATGGAGACTGTCGTCGCCGAGTCAATCGCCGAGCACGCGCTTGGCTTCTTCGGCTTCTCGAACCGTATCATCGACAACGCCCTCGAGCCAACCGATCGCAACCTGTTCTATCAATTGCAGGACTACGACCTACTGACCACCGAATCAGAGGAGACAACTCTGTGGGACGGCAGAGAGTGGAGAATCCACTACTGGAAGTTCAAGTCCAATGCTGAGGAACTGGCTCTCCTGTCAGCAGAGGACAAGAACTCTGGCGAGGATGAGGACCCATACGCTGGTATCTACGAAGATGTCCCAGTGTCACTGTGGCGCGAGCGCTCCGGAGAGGACGACGACTACGAAGAGCCCTTGTTCTGAGTAACAGGGTATGAATTGGTTCATATCCTGAGGGTCGAGGCACGTTCCGTGCCTCGCGCAAGAGCTGCCATTGCGGTTTTGACCATATTACTGCTCAGCGGTCCTGCTGCGATGGTAGTCGGAGAGGACGACGGGCCGAGAAATTGCACGGTACTGGTTGACTGGGGCACCGAGAGTCATTGGGACGGTGGATGGAACATGACCTACGACGTCCTGCACCGTTATCTCGTAGTCTTTGAGCCACCGTTCACCAATGGTAGTTCGCCGAGCGCCCTTAGCGTCGAGGTTCAGCAGCATAGGGGCGGCGAGCAGATAGCTGACACATCCAACACATCGGTGCTGAGCGCCGGTGGCGAAGTCGACATCACTCTCGCCACCGAACCCGAGTTCGGCGACTCGATATCCATCTCCGTTGTCTCCAGCGAGGCATCCTGCTCGAGAAGTCTCGTCATCACTAACTGGAACCAGCCCGTTGCCGACCACGAGATAACCCGCGAGACAACTTGGTCAATGGATGGTGCCGAACAGGGCAATGGAATCGACTTCGAGGGACGAGGTTGGCAGAAGAGGACGGGCAACATCCTCGAGTCTAACGAACTGGGCAACGGGACTCTGACTCTGGATTCGATGAACGGTACCGAAGGTCTCGCACTCGAGCTCAATCTCGACCGAATCTGGCTGAACGAGACCTACGACGGCGTCGAACTGCTCCGTCAGGACTTCGAGATGAGCGGAAACGGCTCACTCTTCCTCAACACCACTGAGGAGGGTGAGGATGGCGATATCAGTGGTTTCTCAGTCGATGTCCAGATTAACGATGTCTATGTTCTACGCTCTTGGGATGAGGGGGAGCTTACTGAGCGATTCCTCATTGATGGCACAGGATGGCTCTCCTTTGGCGGCGGTGACAACAACAGCAGCGGGGGGGGATTCGGTCAACTGTCATCGTTTTACTACGAGACCTGGGACGAGGACGACCACAGACGCCTGCAGCACCTACAGATCGAGGCCAACGCCACCCTGCGTCTCAATGGAGCGGACAGAGAATACTTCTCCTTCGATCTCGATGAGTTCAGAATACTCGAGCGTTGGGAGGACAGCACGAGAGAGGAGCAGCACTTCTTGATTCTCGGAGGAGGGGATTTCGGTTTTGTCATCGAGGACGAATTCTTCGAGGTCGAGGTCGATGGTACCATCCCAGTCATACACATCGAGACTCAGGGCGGTGAGACTGTCGCTGAAACCATACGGGTTGATGGCACCTACGATGGTGATGCTGAGGGAAGCTTCGGTTTCATCAGGAGGATAGTCGACTCCGGCTCGCAGGAGAATGCTACTGGGATGATGTTTGAGGCCGATAAGATCGAGAACGAGTTTTGGTTCAACGTCTCTGCCACACCCATCGGCCCAATCACTGAGGAGTGGGAGGCCGAGCACAATCTGACCTACGAGTTCACTGTCCCGCAGACCGACTGGGATAACCGCACCATTCGCTACCAGTATGTCGAGGACAACGGCAGTGTAACCAACGAGTACCCCGAGGTCTCTCCCCTCATTATTCAAGCCGAGGCTCCAGAAGCCGAGATTATGTTTGAGAACCACATCTCTAGAGAGACCGGGGCTGCTCCCGAGATTGTCGTTACCGGCGATCGATTCTCATTGACCGGCAACGATGCGATGATTCTGAGCATCGAGGTGATGGCCATCGTTGAGGACGAGATGGACGGCCACACAGTCGAAGTCGCCGAGTGGCTTGGGGCCTACGGTGAGAACAGCCTCGCCTCAGGCAGCATCGTCAACGAGGGCCCCCTCGCAGGGTTGCTCAACGAGATCCACCGGTGGGTGGAGATAGAAATTGGTGAGAACGGCCCGGGTAATAATATCGTCTTCGTCGAGCACCAGTTCATTGACAGGGTTCTGTCACCTTCGGTGGTTTCCGAGGAAGAAAACACCCCTCCTTCGCTAATCTCGCTGGGTTTCCGAGAAGGTAGGCTGTTGACCGAGGGCGACTCTGCCCACTTAGAGGTCCTAGTCTATGACTTCGACACAGATGTAACGGAAGTCACCATCGACCTCTCCGAGTTGGGCCTGGGCACGGTCGAACTCTCCGACTCAGGCCTGCAGGGTGACCACACCATCCACGACGACATCTGGACCGCGCTAATCACCTATGACGGCCTCGATCACGGAATGATGGATACATCAGTGGTAATCGATGATTTCTGGGTCTCAGTCGAGGAGCAGACATCAATCGAAATAACTAACGCCGCACCGAGGATGATTTCATTGGTCTTCACGCCTGATATTGCTAGGCGAGGTGATACGGTCGACGTTAGCGTCACCGCACTGGACGGGCACGGCATCGACTCTGTCGGCATCGACCTATTGAGCGCAGGCGGCGCACTCAGTGCACTCTCGGAGTCGGACGGAGTATGGCGAGGACAGTTCGTGGTGCCCGATGGAATCTCTCCCGGTGAGCGTTCCATCCCAGTCAGAATTACGGACGGCGACGGCGAGACCGTGATGGCAGTTCATACCCATCCGAATGACTTCCCGGTGGATGCACCGATGCTGACCATCGAGAACGAGGCACCCTCAGTCAGTTCAGTCAATGTGCTCAGGTCCGGAGAGACGGCTGAGACGATTCACGTTCCATACAGCGGCGAAGCCCTTACTCACACACTTGAAGCGACCATCGACGATCCGGACGGAATTTCTTCCGCGCAGGCCAAGATAGGTAGGCTAGCACCAATCGGCAACTCCGACTCCTGGCTGCTAATGGCCGACGACGGCACTGGTGGAGACAGAGTCGCAGACGACGGCATCTACACTTTGCAGTTTGATGTCAGGTCGAGCCTGCCTGAGGGCAACATCTCAATTCAGATTCGGGCTACAGACACTTACCTATCTACTACACCAACCATTGAACAGGGCCATACGCTCGAACTCGAGAAACTTGACTCGGGAGGAGGAGGTGGAGGCAGTTGGTTCAGCGAAAACTCGACGACCCTCGTCTTCGTTGCCCTAGGGCTGCTGCTGATTGTCGGAATCACCGCCATAGCGATATCCCTACGGAAATCAGATACCGAGTGGTGACGGAATGGGGGCCGAGGTTGCCCTTCCAAGCCCCTAGTCCAGTTCCCTAGGGCGGATGACGCCTTCGAATGACCAGTTTCCCTCGGTCCCGGTGAGCAACGCAGCCGCCGCCGGAGGCATTGCGTGCCACTCCCCAGTCAAGTGGTTGATTAGCACCTCCGAGCCGGGATTGTGCCCGAGAATCATCGTTGTACCTCCGCCCAGCATTCCTTCTAATTGAGTTAGCAGCGTGCTTATTCCAGCATGATAGATTTCAGACCTTATCTCTGTTCTCGCACCTTCTATGTGCTGAGTCATTCCCTCCAGAGTCTCCAAAGTGCGTGTAGAACTACTCACCAGCACCAGTTGCGGCAGCCATCCGCGCTTGGCCAGAGCATCACCTACGAGGCAAGCATCTTTCCGACCCCGAGCGTTCAGGGGCCTGTCATGATCAGACAGGCCGCGGTAGTCGCTGCTACTCTCGGCGTGACGCATAACGATGAGACGTTCAGCCACGTATCTCAGAGGCCATGTCAGTTATTGAATTGCATGAATCTCATAAGACGCCGCGCAGTCGAGTAGGTGTGCACACACGCGAGGAGTTGTACATCGACGGCCAGTGGGCCAAACCTCTTGGTGAAGGCACGATAGAAGTGATTAATCCCGCTAATGAGGAATTAATCGGCTCGGTCCCGGTCGGTTCCGCTGCCGATGTAGATGCTGCGGTGGCCGCAGCACACTCTGCTTTCCCCTCCTGGTCACAGACTCCGGTAGAAGAGCGGGCGGAGTTCCTAAACAGGCTGTCCGCAGCCATAAAAGAGCAGACTGAGAAACTGTCTCAGTTGATTACAGCCGAGGTCGGTACTCCCATCAACTACTGCAGGATGGCTATGGTGGGGACTCCAACGGTAGTCTCACGCTCATACGCGAAGATTCTAGATGGCTTCGAGTGGGAGCAGGAGGTCCGCAACTCACTCGTGGTCAAGGAACCAATCGGCGTGGTAGCGATGATTACGCCCTGGAACTTCCCCTTGCACCAGATTATCGGTAAGGTGGCGCCTGCAATCGCCGCCGGATGCACAATGGTGGTCAAGCCCTCCAAAGAGGCACCACTGAACGCTTTCGCTCTCGCAGACATAATCCACGAAATTGGACTACCCCCTGGTGTGTTCAATCTGGTATCAGGACACGGCAGGGAAATCGGAGAGGTCCTGAGCAGCCACCCCGATGTCGACATGGTCAGTTTCACCGGCTCCACCAGAGCCGGGGTAAGGGTCAGTGAGCTAGCCTCTCCCAGTGTCAAGAGGGTCACACTCGAGCTTGGTGGCAAGAGCGCAAACATCATCCTCGAAGATGCCGACATCGCCAAGGCATCCGGCTCTGCAATCTACTCCTGCTTCAGCAATTCCGGGCAGGAGTGCTCAGCACTGACTAGACTACTCGTCCCTGAGTCCAAACGTGATGAGGTAATCGAGAAAATTTCCTCCAAGATGGCCAAATACACCGTTGGCGATCCGCTCGACGAATCGATGCGCTGTGGCCCTATGGTGTCAAAGCGGCAACAACAGAGCGTGGCCTCGTACATCGCTGGTGGAATCGAGGAGGGCGCTACTCTGATTGCTGGAGGTTCGGGCATGCCCGAGGGTCTGGACTCAGGCTGCTTTGTCAGACCCACCGTGTTCGCTGATGTGACTCCTGAGATGACGATTTTTCAAGAGGAGATATTCGGCCCCGTCCTCTCTATCACTACCTACTCGACCGAGGACGAGGCAGTCGCTCTGGCCAACGATTCCGAATATGGACTCTCTGGGGGTGTATGGTCGGGCGATGATGAACGAGCCATGCGGATTGCCCGTCAGATGCGTACCGGGCAGGTGAGTATCAATGGAGGCGCATTCAACGTTTCAGCGCCATTTGGAGGTTACAAGCTCTCTGGGAACGGACGCGAACTCGGGGTCCAGGGGCTCGAGGAGTACCTCGAGGTCAAGGCGATTCAACGCTGAGGGCCGATATGAGCAGACCCCGTCTACTAATCATCGCCGGCAGTAGCGGAGTGGGCAAGTCAACCATCTCTGCCAGAGCAGCATCTTCTCTGGGATTCTCTAAGAGCGCCTCTACCGACACCATCCGTGAGGCTCTGAGGACTCAGTTTGATGCCGAGCAGGTGCCTGCTCTGCACCGTTCTTCCTTCGAGTCTGCGGGAAGCGGGGTCATCGAAGACTGGCATGCGACCGTGGCAGTTCTCTCTGAGGCGATTCAGGCGGTTGTGAGCAGAGCGGCCTCGAAACGCTCCGATCTGATTCTAGAAGGCGTCCATATCATCCCAGACAGTGATATTCTCGAAGATTGGAGGGAATCTGGAGGTGTCGCCAGTGGAGTATTGCTGCATGTGGCGGATGAAGATACTCACTGCCAGTTCATCAGGACGAGAGAGAAGCACAACGACCGTGGATTGGGCCACTATCTGGAAAATATCAATCGCATCAGGATGATTCAAGAGGAGATGCTGGCAAAGGCCAACGAAACCGGATGGCTCATTCTCGATGCTAGCATCAGTGACCCGATCGGACAGATAGGAGATTCGTTCAAGTAACTAGAATCCCAGTGTTTCGAGAATCATGTCGGACCTCTCCTCGAGCTCCTCTATAGAGCCCTCGTTTAGGATAATCGCGTGAGCCTGCTCCATCAGTATCTCAAGCCCCCATCCCCACTCACGCTCCTCGCGTTCGGCGAACTCTGCTCCGCCACCGTCCTCTCCTCGTCCGCGCCCTTCGAGCCATTCCAATCTTGATTGAGACGGCGCCGACATCGCGACCACGGTGACATCGGCGATATGCTCCCTAAGTCGTTCCATCTCCTCGGGCTGGCGCATCCCGTCGATGAGAACATCTGACTCCTCCAAGGCACTTATCAGACTAGGAATCAACCTGTCAACAACAATTTCCTCACCATGCTCTTCGCGCATTGAGAGAGCAGTCTTGCCTACGTTCTCGGAAGTCTCAGGCAAACCCTTCGAGACCATCTCAGCGCGCACGATGTCACCCAGTGATAGGACGCTCATACCACGCTCTGAGGCTTTTCGTGCCACTACGCCCTTGCCCGAACCGGGCGGCCCACACAGCACCAATACGCGCCCCGTCATGGACTGTGGTGAGAGTTCCTCGGACATGACGCTTGCTAGCCGCAGGCTATTTGCCGACCCATTCTGCGTCCTTGTGTTCAAGGAAGGCCGATACCCCGATTTCCTTGTCCTCAGTGTCGAACAGAGCCACAAACTCCGAGCGCTCGGCGAGGATACCCTCCGTGAACGGTAGGTCGAGAGCAGTACGAACGGCGCGTTTCGCGACCCTGACAGTGTAGGGTGACTTCCTAGCTATACTCTCGGCTAACGCAAGCGTCGACCCTTCGAGCTCCTCGGGCTCGACTACCTTGTTGACCAAACCAATGCTCAGAGCCTCTTCTGCCCCGACCATCTCTCCGGCCAGAATCATCTCCATCGCCTTGCCGTAGCCCAGTAGCCTGCACAGACGCTGGGTACCGCCGCCTCCTGGTATCAGCCCGAGGTTAATCTCGGGCTGTCCGAACTTGGCCCGAGTAGAGGCGATTCTCAGATCGCAGGCCAGAGCGAGCTCGGTGCCACCACCTAGTGCGAAACCGTCTACCATAGCGATGGTCGGTTTGGAAAGGTCCCAGACCGCCTCCCAAGCATTGTTTGTGAAGAACTCACGTACATCGTCCGAGTTCTTGCCTGCAAACTCGGAAATATCCGCACCCGCAGCGAAGGCTGCCGGTTTGGGCCGCTTACCTTCTTCCTGTGTCGGTGGGGCCGCGCCACGGATGACTACGGCCCTGACTGTGTCGTCCGATTCAACCCGCACGCACTGTTCCTTAATCGCCAAGTGTGAGTCCCGGTTTAGAGCATTGAGCTTCTCGGGACGGTTCAATGTCCAGACAGCTATGACTCCGCCCGGAGGATTGCATCCGTCGACAGCGATGTCATTAGTAAGAAGCACCCCGCTCATGCGACGTCCACAGCCTCCCCGCGCTTCAATTTTCAGTTACCTAGCTAATTCTCTTCGCGGGTGACCGGGGGGGGCATCGGCGGCATTCCAGGAGGTGGAGGCATTGGCGGCATTCCAGGAGGTGGAGGCATGTTTTCCGGAGGGGGCAACGGCATCTCGGAGACCTCTGGAGAGGTCTGTTTTGGTATCTTCTTTACTGGCATTTCCAAAGGAGATCTGACCTTCAGGATACGCTCATCGTCGATTCGTATGTAGGAAACGCCCTGTGGCTTGCTAGTATCTGCCTCTTCAGGTTCCTCCAGTACAGTCAGTCCGTGATTCGGGTCTTTCAATAGAGCAGCGAGATCCTCACCGTCCTCAATAGCTGACCATGCTCTCGCCTTGGACGCCCTCCTCTCTGCTAGGTCCATCCGGCGCTTCCTAACCAGTTGAGAACGTATCTCAGCTCGCTTGACTCTCCTGTCGCTGACGTACGCCTCGACTTCCGCCTCTTCCCCCGACTGCGGGTCCGATTCGGCCACATATCTCGATGCCACCACATTGCCATCACCGGGAACTGGAGGCATAGGGGGTGCTGGCACTCCCTCACCCTCAGCCATCGAGACCGGCGCCGGCATAGGCAAAGGTGGCGACATCACCTCGGCTACTGGTTGCGCCACTTTCCCCCTGCTCCGCTTGATTTTACCTTCGCGACGCTCACTCGCTCCCTCAAGCTCAAGCACAGGCTCAGGCAGGTCGAACTCGGCCTTCGATTCCTCTACAATCACGGTCTTGACCTTAGGCGGTTTGGGTACAGGTGAGCGGCCCGAGAACATCAGGATCGAAACCAGAGCGAGCAGTATCGTACCCCCTGCGACTCTGGTAATCATGCTCGCTTCACCCTGTAGGACTAGAAACAGCGGAATACCTAGCAGAACCGCCGCCCAGAGGACCATACGAGTGAGTGAGACCATACCTATCGGCCTGTCACGGAGAGCGCCCCGCCTTCACCTTGACGGGGAGTTGAGGAGCTCTACGAGACGGTTTATCGCCCTCACTCTGTGTGTGATTTCACTGTTTTTGCCCTCCCCCCACTCTCCGAAGGTGCGTCCGTCGCCCTCGTCAGGGATGAAGATAGGATCGTAGCCGAATCCCTGATTGCCCCTCACTGTCTGGGAGATTCTACCTCTGCACACGCCTGTACCTCTCCACGTCTCGGTTCCATCGGACACTATGGCGACAGCCCTGTACTCAGCACCCCTCTGTCGACCATCGGCCAACATACTGAGAACTCCTCCTAGGCCAATCTCCCTCTCGACATCAGAGGATTCAGCTCCCGGCCAGTCCTCAAAGGCATCGAGAAATATCCCAGAATCCTCGACCATGACTGCAGATCTCTCAAACTCGGTGCCACGTATGAGTCCAAGCGCCTGCTCAATCTTGGCCGCGGCCACCGCTTCTAGGCCGAGTTCCTTCGGCTCCTCGAAGTCAGGAGGCATACCATCGACCAGAAGTTGTTCTACTCGGTGGCCGGATTGACCCAGTACTGCGGATGCCTCGTCTACCTTGTTGGGATTGCTGGTCGCGAACAGTATCCTCATCACATCGCCTATCCGTGATATCTGACTCTTCCCCTAATAGCATCGAACCTAGAGACGACTTCACTGGCCCTAAATTCGCCGTCTCCACCTCCGAGATATCCCTCGACCATCGATTCTACAGCTCCCTCGAGCTCGGAGTGACTAGCCGTCAGGCACTCGTTTAGGACCTGCAGGTCAAGTCCCATGTGTTCAAGCTCGGGGGAGATTCTAGAGAGGCCGAAATCAATCAAACTCAGATGGCCCGAGGCGTCGACGAGTATGTTGTGGGTGGTCAGGTCTCCGTGGGAAAATCCCACCTCATGCAGTCTCCTGATTAGCGCCCCGGTCGACTTTACCGCGGTGAGACCCGCTGAGCCGTTCCTGAGCGCATCGCATAGGGGGCTGCCGTCTATGCGGGAGAGCAGCATCCAGCCCTCTTCGATATCTAAATCATACAGTGAGGGGGAAGGGAAGCCCATGAGATGGAGTCTGCCAAGAACCCGGGACTCCACCGATAGGCGCTGACGGGTAAGCCTGCGGTCTAAATCAGGGTGCCTGTAACCACGAGGCCTGCGCATTTTCAGGACCGCTGGTTTACCCATCCAAGTACCTGCCGTGACTGTGGCCTCTGCACCTTCATGAAGCACTTCGGAAGGTGCCCACGTTGGCATAGCGGCGGTGGCCATGCAACTCCGAGATGAGATGCCTTGAAAGCGGTTGCACATAACGAAGGCCCGAGAGGCATGACAATCGAGCTTCCTTCTCCTCCGATGCCGCGTGGCAGCCTGATTCCAGGCTCTTACTCAGAATTTGAGATTGAGACGGAGGCAAGGCGCTTGCAAAGAGCCATCAAACAGCCCGTGAGATGGAGTCTAGACACCTGCAGGGCGATTGCACCGCTC
>Ga0315328_10001424_pt1 | contig 11024 bp, 16 predicted proteins | sample M120032315metaG_FD_203462 | JGI IMG/M metagenome (GOLD analysis project Ga0315328, IMG submission 203462) | Ammonia-oxidizing marine archaeal communities from Monterey Bay, California, United States - M1 200m 32315 | ecosystem: Environmental > Aquatic > Marine > Intertidal zone | place: USA... | reverse complement strand
TATTCATCTGTATCTTCTACTAAGTAACTCCACTTTGCCAATTTGGCAAGTTTTACTTTAACTCTTTCTTCAATATCTTCTTCATCAATGAGTCCGTATTGCATAAGTAATCCTACCATACACATAACATCACCGACTTCCTCGGTTAATTGCTGACTACTATACTCTCTAGTTCTCATGGCTTTCGAACAGGCTTGGATTAACTCGCCACATTCTTCCATGGTGATAACCATTAGTTCATCATCATTATCTTTAATCATACTACTCTATTATCCAGCCATCATGGATAGTATTATACCAAAAATTACTATTTTTATAAAGTACTGCTGGAGTTGTTGCCGCTAAAATTTTCAATACATTATTATTAGTTTCTATTAACTTATCTAATATGTGTAATAAAGAATTCTTTTCTGGGAATGACATACAATATAATTCTTTTTCGCACTCAAAATAATAGCGAATGTTTTGTTCTCTACTTCCAAGAATGTCTACTTTTCTTATAAAGTTAAGTGTAAGTGGGTTCTTAGTTGGTGGGGTAGGAATATCGGTTGTCCACTCAGGCTCATAAGGTGGCAATGAATCATAATCTTCTATAAATTTGTCAAATATCAAATCAACACTATATGTTTCGGGTAATTTTACAATAACTCCTAAATCGTCAAAAGTAAATTGATTTGGTTTTGTATTGACAAAGTTACCTAATTTAGTTTCATATTCAGATAATGGTATATCTCCTGTCAATGCTCTATGAGATAACTTTACTTTATAGTAATCAATAATTGTTTTCGCAAGTTCAATATCCTGTTTTCTAGGAGTCATTACAACTTTATCAAATTCATAATCAGGTCTAGGCCTATTTCCTAAAGTTGGAGTACCAATCGGGTTTTGCCATCTTGCATTATCACGGAGTATGTTACACCAATAATTATATCTACTTCCACCATGTTCTTCGGGTGGAGTGACATCTGTATCTGACCAGAACAAAACGAGTGCCAATACATCTTGTTCAATTGTTCTTAATGGATTTGGGTCAACTTCTTCTGCTATTTCACTAACAAAACTTCTAGGTCTTCGTATTAAAGTTCCTAATGATTCCAACTTTTCTTTGTCAGTCATATTTGGGTCAGCCAGAATTTCTTCTTCTGGCAAGTTATAATAACTATCAATTATATTACTCATTTTCTTCCTCTGATACGAATTCGCCATCTAATACTTTGCATACTATATGGTCTTGTGTTTCTAAATCACCGCCACGCCTGATATATTTTCTTCCGCCATCAATAAATCCGGTATCTGTTGCGACATAATCGTGGTGACTGCGACTGTATACCCATTCTTCTTTCGCATCCGATATCATTCCAAAGTTTAATTTCTCAATAGTATCTGCCTTACATATCATCATTCTATCGTCTTCATCTGCATATAATCCGAAATAATAGTTATTATATTCTGGATGTGGAGTATCACGGTAATAGATGTCGAATGGTTTATCACTCTCATCTAAGTCGGATGTACATACATAATGTACTGGTACACCGTCTTTTTTCGTATAATGAGCCGTTACTTTCTCTATATTGAACTGTGGTTTGTGTTTTATTTTCATAGTAAAATTATTATAACACAATTCTGTGTATAAAGTCAAGCGAAAATGATAAATACATTTAATACAAATATACATACAGGACAATATTATGGACTATAAAAACAATGTAGATATTCTAACTTGGAAAAGAGTTATTCAAAATCTCCAAGAGAAAACTGATGAAGGTGTGAACGCATATAACGAAGCACAACTTGGTGTAGAAGACCAAGACAACATCGAAACTGAACACTATAATGTAGTAGTTTCTTCAAACGACCACGGAATTATTGTCGATGTTTATGACAAACATGACTCACAAAGAGAGCCAGTCAAATCAGACCAATACTGGGATGAAGATGTCATGGAAGGTCAAGAAAAAGTAACAGAAGAATTCGATGATGAAGAATTAATTAACAAGGTTGCTATGTGGATTTACCACGAAAGTGATTCACCAATAAGTGAAATAGAACATTTACTTAAAAAGTCTGGTGCAGTTGGCGACTACGAAGATGCTGTTGAAGAAAACGTAAAGGAAGAAACAGTCACAGAAGGCACATGGTCAATTCCTGATACTCCAGAAAAAGTTAGAGAACTAAAAGACTTAATGAAACAAGAATTACCTGCTGACGAGGCACAAGATAAGATTTATGGTATTCTTGGCGATGATGAACTATTTGATGACATTGCTGAAATGGAATCGAAAGACCCTAAAGCAGATGTTAGAGGTATGATTGTTCGTAGACTAGACGACCTAGGATTAATTAAGAAATAAGATGAGAATTGGTGAGATTACAAAATCTGAAACTCTATATGAATTAGAGAAATGGGCTAAGAGAAATATTCCATTACTCGAAGATGGAAGCATGGATGCCGAAAGACTTAGCCAAACACTTTTACAAAAAGCAGTAGATAAATTCAAAAAACAACCAGAACCAAGTGAAGAAAAAACTAAAGAAATGCAAGATTACATGGACCAGTTAGAAATGAAACTTGGTACTGAAAAAGTAGAAAAAACAACAATACAAAAATTCTTTGGCTTCTTTCGTAAACATCCAAGAATGATAGGACTAGGAGTTATTATATTAATGTTAATATCACCAATGTTACCGTCAATAGCAGTAATTGGATTAAGTTTAGAGAAGTTACTTTCGATGACGTTAGCAGGGTTATACGCAATTGATATTGCTTCCCCGGCAGTTAAAACAGCAATGGAGTTATAATTAATTACTAAAGGTTCAGTAATGGCTAAATTCAAATCGATTGAAGAACTACGTTCTCTAGTTGAATCCAGCAAAAACAATCACTCCCTAACAATTGACGAACTAGCAACTTTGCTAGAAAGAAATAAACATAAGTTTATTTTTTATAGTTACTTTGGTGGAATGGGCGGTGAGTTTATTCTAAATTATCTAACAGATAATGTCCCAAACATCATTAAACAGAAAGATGCCAAACTAATGGAAGATTTCTATATGCTGGGATGGGATGGTGGAACAAATAAACATTACTTTGCTGATACTATCTTTTGCCACTATTTTTTATATGCAGGTATGAAATCTGAATCATCAGGAATAACTGGTGCATCAAACTTCACAGAACTAGCAGAAAAAATACTTACAGGATTAAAGACTGATTGCTATGGATATCCAGAACACGACTTTAATACACTGATTGAACTAGACAAACACGAAGATATGCGATATCTAGTTAAAGTTCATAATCTTTACGATGAATTGACATTGTTCAAAGATTCAAAAATGATACGAACTAATCCAGGAGAATGGCAAAAACATTGTGGTATGGTGTGTTTAGCAAAAAATGAGACACTTCATGTGTACTCAAAAGAAGATAAGATAAAAAGAATCTCAATACTATCACATCTATCAAAAGGAGATGACCCATTCCTAGAAGAAATAAATCACAAAGAAGTGAAAAAAGATGCACCACATAATTCTATAGAAACTGTCAATAATTATCTGTCTAAAATCATTGAAGATGATAATATTCCATTGTACAATAATACAATTTCTATGACATTACAGCCAGACAATTATGGATTAGATATGGCTAGAATTCCTGCCGAAGATATCAACAACAAAGAAACACTTCATAAATTATATTTCTCTGATTTTATGAACGAAGATTCAGACAATTCTTTTGATACCGCTACAATCTCTTATAACGTAAGAGTATCTGATTATGACTTCAATGATATAGGAAATGGAAAATTGGTTAAAGATGAGTTTGGGTTAGATGTTGAAAAGTTTAGAGATGCATTTGACGATTGGTATGATAAAAATATAGAATTGTTAAACGAATTTAGATTACATAATCATCATATCCCTAAGAAATCTTCATATGTTCCTAGAGACAAAAGATATAACGGTCTGGTCACTATGGACAGAACTGCTAGACTTTATCAGAAACTACAAAAGAAGAAGACTTAATCTTAACTAACTCCTCTACTAAATCTGGGTCAAGTTTTGTAAGCCATTTTCTAAATGCTTTTACTTCTTTTGCATTTGCCTTTGGGGCTGGTCTTGCCCACTTGAAATCAAACGCAATAACTTGGTCACCATTGAGTGACATATTAGATAACGCACCATTCAATTTGTTAACTCCCACTTCATGGAAGAACCTATACATCTCTAAAATCTGCTCAGAGAGATTAGAAATAGGAAATTTATCTGGATAATAATCAAGTAGATTAGGTCCATAATATCGTTGAATTATAGTTCTCGACTCTTCGTCAATATCAATGAGTTCTGGCAAGAATTTACTTTCAGATAGTTCTGGATGAGTTAACCAGTATATCTCATTTTTGAATAGTATATCTGCTTTACTTGTTCGTTTAGATACACCTTCACCACAATGGTCGCCATCAAACGTTCTTTTAACTAGACCATTATCTTCATCTAGCCAAACAGATACGAATGTGCCTACGCCCTCGTGTGATGTTTTATACTTTATCCATTTCGTCATGTAATTCTTTCTTAACCTTTCTTCGTTCTGCTTTTGCAAGAGTACGCTTAATTATTTTGCCTGTTCCTGTTTTCCAATTGTGAGTTTTATGCCATTTCCTTGAAGTCCAATCTCTGATGTGGTTTTTAAAATTTCCCATTCTATAAATCTCCTTTTATTAGAATATTGATAATCTTCGCCCAGACTAGCGGCGTTGATATATGTAGTTGTTGGTTCACTTATATCAAGTATTCCTTGACTTGAGTGAATATGTCCACAAATATGAAGTTGTGGATTGATTGTTTTTATTCTTTCAGCAAGTTGTGGGCAACCCAAATTTAGTTGGGTTTGGTCTTTTCTTATAGGTTTCATAATCTTGTCTAGTTTCTTATATGCTGGACCATGAGTTATAAGAACGTCTGTATCGTTAGGTATCTTTGACCAATGTGATTTAGCAATGTCATAGGCAGTTCTTAAATAAGAAAATGCCTTTCCTGGTCGATTTGTTGGAATCCAAGGAGCGCCATAAAACTTAATTCCGTCTATTGTTACATCGGAATCTTGTAAGTATATAAGTGAGGGGAACATCCTAAGAAGTTTTTTGATTAAATCAGGTCTTTGTTCAAAAAGATGGTCATGATTTCCAGCGATAAAGATTTTCGTAGTATAATTCTGTTCACTGAACCATACTAAAAATTCTGTTAATTGACTCGGGTCAGGTTTTGACAATATATCTCCTGAGTGAATTAGCACATCACCGCCAGATAGTTCTATTTCTTGGTGTCGGGTATGTGTGTCGCTTATACAATGTATTTTCATCTTATATAAATTCCTCTCTAAAGACAGTATTTATATTCGAATAAGGTGGCACTTTTTGCGGAGAAAGTACCGAAACCGTGTAATTGAAATGCCCATTACGAGCATCTCAATTGAATATACCATTTTTAGCGTATATTAGGATTAATCTTTTGAAAATAGTTTCCACAAAATAGCCGCAGAAATTAATCCAACTAGACCAGCAGAGCCAAGTTGCCCAACTATTCCAATTACAGTACCGATAACGTCACCACCTAAGAAAGGTACAGAACCGCCAAATACTACTTGTAGTACGATAGCAAGTCCGATAAGTGAAATACCAGCCTCTGTTGCGCCAGAAACCCAGCGTAAGATTTTATCTAACATATGTTACTCCTGTTATATTAAAAAGTAGTTTTACATCAGTGCGGATGCATATGTCTCTTTAGGAGACATACGATATCGACGGCAATCTTATCGCTTTGAAACGATAGGACAACCCTCGACTAATTCCTAGTTAAATTATTTTTTCAAGTATAATCTAATCTAGTGAAATCTCTTTATTTAACTTGTCGTTTTCTTCTACAAATGCCAGAAAAAAAACATTTGACAACAAACCTATTACGAAAAAACCGACTACAATCGTTAATACTACATATGACGCTATACTTCCTAATTCCATAATAACCTCAATTTTTAACTTTATGTAACTATATTAACACACTATCAATAAAAAGTCAAGTTTTTGCACTTATTTTTTCAACTAATCTATTTATTGCGTAGTAAACCCAGTTAACAACTGACTTTTAGTCAAAATTATTACCTGTATTCCAGTAAAAATCTGTTGGTGATGATTCAGACCACCAGCCTGGAAAAGGGTCAACACCTTCATCTAGGAACTTATCTAAAAATTCTCTATTTGCTTTTCCTAATGCTTTGCTCTTTTCGTTCAGTAAATCGACATCGGTTGTAACTTCGCTGTCACAATGCACAGAGAACTCTTTATCGAAAGCACTGAATGTGAATTTTATATATTTACTCATATTATGCTCCTTATGTCTCTCAGTTATTATATTTATAAAAATGTTTCAATTAATTTACGTTGAGCGTCCATTTTAATCTTCTTGTAATCAGTGGCAATCTGTTGCTCACTATATTCAATATCATTGAAATCAAATATAAAACTAAGAGCATCAAATGGAATTCTTGCTTCGATACCATCAGGTACTGCAACTAGATATTTCTCAATATCTTCCCAACTGATTATTGCGATTGCGTCTTGTTGCCCAATCATATAGAAATCTGCTGGATGGTCAACTGTAATTCCTTTATGTGAACCCAAGTTGTTCTTTAACTTCACATTCACTACTTTTTTCGGTAATTTTTGTACCTTAGTGAATAATCCATCTGAAACATACTTAAATTCTAAGTCAAATCCTGTTTTAGTATCAACATGGTCACGACCAATTAGGTCAACCCAAGCAAGTCTATCACTCGAATACACTGCTACTGCCTGCTCAATAATATCACTCTTATCAAAGCGGTCTTTTCTATCATTCAACTGTGTGCCTACCTGTGAAATCAGTGTTGAATAAGCATTTCTATCAAAGATATCACGCAATTCTTTTGCATATGCCTCTGTATTCATTTGCCCACCATCCCTATAAAATTCAATTTATACACTAATTATAGCAGATTTTCGTCTTTTGTCAAGTTTTTGAGAAAAATAAGCATATATTTAAGCAAATATGGGCTATAAATACATATGAGAGAGGAGAAAACTATGAAAGCACTACATATTCACTTATATAAGTCGTTATCTTATCGTCTATTGTCGGTTTGTATAACCTTTATCATATCATTTGGACTAATTGGAAGTGCTACTGTTGCCGGCACTATCGCATCTATCGATGCCTTAATAAAATTTGTCGTATATTTTTTACATGAAAGAGCATGGGGCAAAGTTTTTAAACGAATAAAAAGAGAACGCCGAAAAGCAAGAAAGTTACAAAAGCATAAATACAGTTAGTTCAATAATAGAGAAGTAAAGATATGAAACTAACAGAATGCTAATATCAGAGATAATCACTTCGGATGACTTTAATTTCGATATGAGTGATATCGCTAACGATATCAATGGCACCCAATCTTTTAGAGAAATCATTACAATTGTAGAAAAACATTTTCCTATGGCTGAAGTGAATGTAGTAAGAGTTCCCGACTTAAAAGAGGGCGAACTAACAATTGGTGCCCACTATGACCCAGAAAAAGATGAAGAAGAGGAAACAGCAGTATTCATTAGAATAGTGTTCAGTGAAGATGGCCCAGAGAGTTTTACTTGGTCAAAGAACAGTAAAAAGTATTTCTTAAACAGATTAAAAGATACTTTGAAACACGAACTTCTTCATATGAAACAGCATAGAGACAGAGATTTTCATCCTGGTGCTGATGGATATGTAGATGATAAAGGTTCAGAAATAGAATATATGAGTCGTCCTGATGAAATCGAAGCCTATGCTATGAACATTGGAGATGAGTTCATTCGTAAAGTTGGAAAAGATGGTGCAGTAGACTTACTAAGAATGGCTAAGAAAACAGCACAATTCAAAACTAAAGTAGGACAATTCTTAAGTCCTGACCTGCTGGCTTATTTTGCTCTTTTCAACTGGGACACAAATCATCCAGTAATCAAACGATTACTCAAAAAAATCTATCAACACATCCAAGAACAATAAAAAGCCACCCGAAGGTGGCTTAATCTATCTACTTGCTATCAACAAAAGAATATAACTTCTCTGCTTCTCGTAGTATAGTATCAGATGTTGGATAATCTGGACTATCTTCAGTAGATAATATAGCACCCGTTTCTGGATGTCTATCTGTTGAATCTAGCCATTTTTGATGTTTGTTGTGAAACTTGTCCATAACAAAACCTTGCGCCATGCCAAGGATTTCTGTGCGTATCTCATACGCATTCTTATTTGAAACCATATATTTCTCCTGTGTGTATGTTTCTGTGTATTGTAGCACTATTGCTACTCTTATATACTAACACATTAGAGACTTAAAGTCAAGTGGCATCGGTGCAGGGAGTCGAACCCCGGCTTATGGTTTTGGAGACCATCGTGCTTCCGTAACACTTCACCGATATTGGAGTTGGCGATAGGAATCAAACCTATATAAACGGATTTGCAATCCGTCGCATAATCATTCTGCCACGCCAACGTGGTGGCAACAACTGGACTTGAACCAGTGACACAAGGATTTTCAGTCCTTTGTTCTACCAACTGAACTATGTTGCCCATAAAAAAGCCCTCATAAAGAGGGCTTAAAGTTGTTATTATTTTATATTATTATAATTACATTAAACTCTCTTTACATAAGATGTGGGCGAAACACCAAGAGTTAAACGTTACTTCTTTCAATACAGTTGAATTTTTGACACCAACAGACGAAGCCTCTGTCTTTAAGACACGAGAGTTCTTCTTACTAACATTTTCTTTTCCTGTATTTAAAATCATCTTATTTCTCAATTATTAATGAAACCATTATACACTATATTTATTATATTGTCAAATATTTAGTCATATGTATATTTTTCTATAGGTATTCTATCACCATCTCGTTCTGTTTCTGAGTATGCCAATAATTGTGATTTATTATAAGCCATCTGCTCTTTCATACTGTCGGAATTGACAATATCATTTAACTCATTAATATTCATATTAAGTAATCTGTCTAAGTTTTTCTCTTTTATACTATGTAGTTTTTCTGGATAACCAAGCGTATCGAACTCGTAATTAAACAAGTCAGTATATGGTTTTATTCCAAAGTGTTCTAGTAGGTGTTTGTGAGCAAATTTTGGACCTAATATTATAAATGGCTTTTCGTGTAATATTGGTTTCCATACCTTCTCAGTAATGTGTAAACTTGTATCACATACTACACTTTCAGTTACAATATCAAAACATGCCTCACTATATTCTGGCGGAAGTGTTTCTTGGTTGCCTCTGTTACCGATACTATCAGCATCAAAGTCCAATTTTAGTGTTTGTCCTTGAAAGGAATCAGTTGATTTGTTTGCGACTCCATATCTATTTAAATATGAAATATATCCTTTACTGTTCCAATTGTTAGCAAATAACAACTCTACCATATCAAATCTATGAGAGTTAGATGCACCATTCATACAAATAAAATGTTTAGACTTAAACGATTTTTTTGATTGTGTTGGTGTGTTTTCGAAATGAGCAATTGAACGGTCTAATAAAGTTCGTGGTCGATAAATACATCTCCCGAATACTCTTTTTACATTATGAAGTCTAAGCCACTTTGTGTACTTTTTACTTATATTAGCATCGTTAGAAAGTAGTATAATATTTTCTGAATCATATTCACTTAATAATGAGTTTAACTCAGTCCAATAATTTCCCCAACCAGCGAGAAATGTATCATTTTGAGAATTACTTTCACCTTCAAACGAGACATCAATAACAACAATTGGTTTATGTTTTAATAAATCTTTACTACTAACTAATAATGGCCATGTAAGTTCAGGTTGCCAAAAATTATATATAAGATAGTAATTTTTATAATTTATTAAACTATTATGGCTCATAATTTTTTCTCTTAAATAACTGGTGGAGGGGGTGGGATTTGAACCCACGGTACCGATGAAGGTACGCCGGTTTTCAAGACCGGTACATTAAGCCGCTCTGTCACCCCTCCGAATTTGGCTCCCAAGGCTGGACTCGAACCAGCGACATACGGATTAACAGTCCGGTGTTCTACCAACTGAACTACTTAGGAACAAACTGGAGCAGGTACCGAGATTCGAACTCGGACGCCCTCGTTGGCAACGAGGAAGGCTACCCTTACATCATACCTGCTTTACTACTGCGAAACTGGTGCCGAAGGCCGGACTCGAACTGGCGACCTACTGATTACAAATCAGTTGCACTACCAACTGTGCTACTTCGGCGAAAATTCATATTATTTGCTTGTTACTCTCTGTTCTATTTCAAAATCTTTTACACTAGAATATTTTCTTAGTTCTAGTCCGTAGTTATTTATACCTTCTGGTAATACTACTCCATCAGATATCTTTAACATATTCTTTTTGAATGGTAAATAATCTACATAATGATGCCATCTTCCATATTTCCAAACTACTTTCGCAACATCTGGATGCATATCTGCTAACATCTGCGACTTGTTTATAGTACCATCAGTATTATAACCAGTCTTTTTAAAGTCTTCATTTTCCGTAAATTCGGCATGATAGAATTCTTCGGTATTGCCACCTTTAACTGTTTGAGTTGCGGCTTTACCTTGTAAGAAAGCATTGAACTGTACAGTACAATCACCATCTTTAAGAACTCTTAGACAAATATCAGTATCTTCATTATATCTACCTCTCCATCTATACTTACAATCGTTTTCAATTAGAAGTGTAGAATAAATTCTTGTGTTCTTTACATAAGGTGGATATGATTGGTCTGCCGCACAAAAGAACCGATATTGTGGTCCAGCAATCTTTATATTATCATATCTATCACAAAAGTCTTCCATTATTTTAAACATCACACCAGACTCAACACGAATACGTTGATTGTTATGTAGTCTATAAAAGTCTGCAATATTATCATCACATACCCAGTGACGTTTTGCACCTAGAACTTCCATC
>Ga0315328_10001423_pt1 | contig 11030 bp, 11 predicted proteins | sample M120032315metaG_FD_203462 | JGI IMG/M metagenome (GOLD analysis project Ga0315328, IMG submission 203462) | Ammonia-oxidizing marine archaeal communities from Monterey Bay, California, United States - M1 200m 32315 | ecosystem: Environmental > Aquatic > Marine > Intertidal zone | place: USA... | reverse complement strand
AAAAAGGATAATAATTTTATAGATAAAATTTTAGAAGACGGTGCTGAAAAAGCTGATAAAATAACCTCTAAAAAAGTTAAAGAAATGAAAAAAATTATAGGTTTTTAATTTTAAATCTTTAATTTTTTATTATAATAGTTATATAAAAATTATGTTTGTACAAACTCAAAATACACCTAATCCAAATTCTTTAAAGTTTTTGCCAGGGAAGAAAGTATCTAATGATATACCAATTGAAATAACAGACAAAAATGAAAGCAATAATGAATTAATAAGAAATATTTTATCTATCAATGGTGTAAGTGGTGTTTTTTTATCAGATGATTTTTTATCAGTTAATAAAGATGAAAAAATAGAATGGGAAGATTTAAAACATATAATAATTTCATTTATCAATGACTATTATTCAAATGGGAATGAGATTGTAATTGATAAAGAAAGCAAGAGTTCTTCAAATTTAAATTTGTCAGATGTTGAAAAAAAAATTATCAATATTTTAGAAACAAAAGTAAGACCAGCAGTTGCAAGGGATGGGGGAGATATAAAGTTTAAGGAATTTAAAAATGGCGTTGTGACGGTCAATCTTCAAGGTAGTTGTTCAGGTTGTCCAAGTTCAACAATGACTTTGAAACAAGGAGTGCAAAACCTTTTGTGCCATTATATCCCCGAAATTAAAGAAGTAATTGCTATCTAAATATAGCAAAGAATCAAATATAATTGATTTATGGATAAATTAAAAAAAATAAATATAAAAGCAATTAAAAAAATTCTTCAAAGAAGAGGATATCAAATTCATAGAAATCAGAAAAACTATCCCAAAGGTCTTGTAAATTTTTTTTATACTGCCGTTGCAGGTGCTTTTTTTATATGTTTTTTCTTTGTTATCCCTTTCATTGCAGATTTTTATGAAAAAAAATTTGGTAAAAATGAAATTGTTTTAAATAACTCAAATATAAATTTTAATAGAGTTTTACAAGGCAAAGAAGTCCAAAAAAATAAAAATCTTACCGAGGATGACGAAGTAGACTTTAAGGATTTATTCACTGATGTTTTCGAATTTAATATAAATGAAAACGATACAGTTAGATTAAGTGCATCAACGTTAAATCAATTATTTAAAGATGAAAATTATAATTTAAAAGATATTAGAAAAAATAAACTAGTTAAACCTATAAATATAGATATTCTTCCAAGCGAAATTAAATCAATAGAAAGTAGCAAGAAAAGAAAAGAATTATTTATTCAAATAGTCTTACCTTTGGTTTTAGAAGAAAATAAGAAGATAAAAATAGAAAGAAAAACGTTATTTTCAATTTTAAATAAAAATAGTAATTCCGACGAGGAAAGAAATTGGTTACGAAGTAAATTTAAACAGTATGGAGTTGTAAATAGCGATTTAACCACTTTAAAAATAAGAATGGATGAAATACCAGTTTCATTAGCAATTGCTCAGGCAGCAAAAGAAACTGGTTGGGGTACTTCAAGATTTGCTCAACAAGGCAATGCTTTATTTGGTCAATGGACTTATGATGGCAATGGAATTAAACCAGCAGGATCAGATATAGGTGATACTCATAAGGTTATGAAATTTAAAATTCTTAGAGCTTCAGTTAGAGCTTACCAAAGAAATTTAAATACTCATAAAAGTTATAAAAAATTTAGAAAGATAAGGGCAATCCAGAGAGATGTTCACGGATTATTGAATAGTTTAGAATTAGCTAACTACTTAGATAAATATGCAGAAACTGGAACAGAATATACAAAAATATTAAAAAAAATTATTGAACAAAATAAGCTAACTGATTTTGATGATGCAAAAATTTTACCTAGTAGTGAAAGAGAAAAAAATTTAATTTAATTTTGTTCTATAGAAAATTGAATTCCAAGCCATCTCCAACCAATATCATCATTTAAAGAACAGTTAATTCTACCTCTTCTAAAAGAAAATTTATCTCGAAATTCAATGTGAAGTTTATTTTTAATTAGGTTAAGTTTAGATTTATCCCATTTATTTCCTTCATTAGAAAAACAACTAATTTTGTCTAAATTTTTTTGTTCTTTGAAAAATTCAATAATAGTACTGGGTGGATTTTTGCTTTGCAAAATATGTTTATCTTTAGGTATTATATTTTTATACTCCAATGGAGACAATTTTAATAAAAAGCTAAATCTTTCTAAATCACCATATTTTTCATTAATTGGAAATCTTGGTAATTCATACTTGTCTTTATTTATATCAATTAATCCAGAGTGTTGTCCAAACGCAAAATCAAACTTACTAGCAATATATTTTTCTTGCTCTAAACTATATTCACCAAATGGGTAAGAAAAAAATATTGGGTTGTATCCAATGTTTTCAATAAATATTTTTATTGATGAATCAATATCCCGCATAAACTTAGCAAAATTGTATTCAACAAGATATTCGTGAGAATGAGAATGATTACCAATAAAGGCAAATTCTTCGTTTTCAATTTCCTTTATTTGTTTCCAATCCATGTAGCCATATTTTCCAACTGCTTCGGTTGAAACAAATAATATAAATGGAATTTTTCTTTCTTTTAAATATGGCCAGGCATTTTGGTAAAAAGAAGTAAATGCATCATCTATGGTAAGCAAAATTTCTTTTTTTGTTTTTGGCATATTAAAATTTGATTTAAAATCATTTGGATTAATGAAATTAATTTTTTGTTTTTCAATTAATTCAATCTGTTTTTCAAAGATTTCCATATTAATATTTGTAGATGGGTATTTATGCTCATTAAATCTATGATACATTATTGAAAGTATACCCTTATCATTAGAATAATATTTGTTATTATTTGCAAATACATTAGAATTTAAAATAAAATTAACTAATATGAATAATTTAATTATAGATGCAGCAAACGATAAAATTTTTTTTATAATCATAGCTGATAATAAATTATATACTAGTGAGTTTAGTAACAATAGAGAAAATTTTGACAAACTAGTAATTTTAGTTGTAAAATTTTTAGAAAATCATCATTTAAATATTAAAAATTTAAATAATATATTTGTTAATCAAGGCCCAGGTAAATTTTCTGGAATAAGGGCATCATTGGCTATAGCGAAGGCACTAAGCTTTGCAAACAAAATAGATTTATATGGTTTTAGCTCAGAACAGGTAATTGACAAAAATTATGTGAAAATTATTGAGTTATTTAATAAGGGTTTGCTAAATAAAAATTTGATAAAACCTCAATATTAGAGTTATTATAAAATTATGTCAGAAACAATTGAACAAAAATGTATAGCAAAAGGAGTTAAGCTAACTGACCAAAGAAAAATTATAGCCAAGGTAATGTCTGATTCTGAAGATCATCCAGATGTTAATGAACTATATTTGAGAGTTTCAAAACTTGATTCCAGAATTAGTATAGCAACAGTATATAGAACCGTAAAACTATTCGAAGAAGCAGGCATAATTGCTAAGCATGACTTTAAAGGTGGAAAAGCAAGATATGAAGAAGTAAGTGAAGGACATCACGATCATCTTATTGATGTTAATACTGGAGAGATAATTGAATTTGTTGATGAAGATATAGAAAGTTTACAAAAAAAAGTTGCTGAAAAATATGGTTATGATTTAGTTGATCATAAATTGGAACTTTACGGAATAAAAAAAAAATCCTAGTTAATGCAAAAAAAAATATTTATTAAAACATTTGGTTGTCAAATGAATGAGTATGATTCTAATAGAATTTATGACTCAGTTAAAAGATTGGGATTTGTAAAAAGCCAAGATAAACAGAATCTAGACTGTTATGTTATAAATACTTGTCACATTAGAGATAAGGCAAAAGAAAAAGTTTATCATGAAATAGGTAGAGTTAAAAAAATATATAAAGAAAAAAATAAACCAATAGTTGTTGTAGCGGGATGTGTAGCTCAGGCTGAAAACCAAGAAATGTTAAATAGAGAACCTTATATAGATATAGTTATAGGTCCTCAATCATATCATAAGATAAATGATATGTTAAAAAATTTTATTAAAGATAATAAAATAGAGGAAACAGAATTTGATACAGTTTCAAAGTTTAATTACTTTGACAATATTGAAAACAAAAATAACAAGGTTTCATCATATTTAACAATTCAAGAGGGATGTGATAAGTTTTGTAGTTTTTGTGTTGTGCCTTATACAAGAGGACCAGAATATTCTAGGCCATTTAAGAAAATTATATCAGAAGCAGAAAGCCTAATTAAAAATGGTACAAAAGAAATAATTTTATTAGGTCAAAATGTTAACGCATATTCTTTTAAGGAAAAAGTAAAAGAATATCGAATTTCTGATTTAATTAATAAGCTAGAAAGTTACAGTGAATTAAAAAGAATAAGATATACAACATCCCATCCAAGAGATATGACAGATGATTTGATTGAATGTTATTCAAAAAATAAAAAGTTAATGCCATTAGTTCATTTACCTATTCAAAGTGGATCAAATAAAATTCTTAAACTAATGAACAGAAAACATACAGTTGAACAATATGTTGAAATTTATGAAAAATTAAAAAAAATTAATCCACATATTGAATTTTCAAGTGATTTTATAATTTCATATCCTGGAGAAACAGATAATGACTTTCAAGATACTATAAATCTAGTAAGAAAAATTAAATTTATTAACTCTTTTTCATTTATTTTTAGTCCAAGACCAGGAACTAAGGCAGCAAATTTAAATCAAATTGACAAAGAAATTGCAAAAGAAAGATTATTAGAAATTCAAAAATATTTATTTAAATTTCAACTAAATATGAATAAATCTTTTATTAACAAGTCCATAGATGTTCTTGTTGAAAATAAAATGAATGGACAAAAAAAGTTGTTTGGTAGAAATCAATTTATGAATTCTGTAATTTTTGAAGGAAATCTAAATTTTATTGGAAAAAATATAAATATTAAAATAGAACAGGCTAATCAAAATAGCCTATTAGGTAAAATTGAAAAAAATAATATGAAAGCAGCATAATTGAAAAATACAGCTGAAAAAAATTTTAAATCTGAACTAAAATTTGTTTATTCTGATAACAATACTTTAAGTATTATATTTCAAAACAACGAAACCCTTTTAGGTGTTGTTGGTGAATTTAACAATAATATTAAACAATTAGAGGAAATTACAAAAACAAATATATATACAAGAGGTAACTCAATATTGGTAAAAAGTAGTGTAAAAAAAAATGAATTAGTTAAAAATGCGTTAAAATTTTTATCTGAACAGTTTATTATAAATGGCACAATAGAAAAAAAAGATATAATTTCATCAGTAAATGAATTTATGATAGATGAGAAAAATAGTTCTACTAAAAATATTGAATATATAATTAAAACACCAAAAAAATCTGTAATACCAAGATCTGAAAAGCAAAAAAAATACGTAAGAGCTTTAAAAGAAAGTGAAATTATAATTTCTGCTGGACCAGCAGGTACGGGTAAAACTTTTTTGGCTGTAGCTGTTGCTTTAACAATGCTTTTAGAAAAAAAAATTGAAAGAATAATATTATCTAGACCCGCAGTAGAAGCCGGAGAAAGATTAGGTTTTCTGCCAGGTGATATGAGAGAAAAAGTAGATCCATATCTTAGACCACTGTATGACTCACTATATGATTTATTGGATTTTGAAAAAATTCAAAAAAAAATTGAAATAGGAGACATAGAAATAGCACCATTAGCGTTTATGAGGGGAAGAACATTAAAGAATTCTTTTGCTATTTTAGATGAAGCTCAGAATGCAACTGACACACAAATTAAAATGTTTTTAACAAGAATAGGTGAAAATTCAAAAATTGTAATTAATGGTGATCCTTCTCAAATTGATTTACCAAATAAAAATTTATCAGGTTTAAATAGATCTAAGAAATTATTGGGACATTTAAAAGAAATTTCAGTTGTAGATTTTGATCACACTGATGTAGTTAGACATCCATTAGTTTCAAAAATTGTTAAAGCTTATTCAGATCAAAAAACTGAATAATGATTAAAGCAAATGTAATATTAGACTATTCTAAATGGAAAAATAAGATTAAAGATCCCAATGGCTATTTAAAAAAAAAACTTCAAAAATTATCAAAAATTCCTTACTTTCAAAAAAAAAAACAAGAATTTTCGATACTTCTAACAAGCAATAAAAAAATGAAAAATTTAAATTATAAATTTAGAAAAAAAAACAAAACAACAGATGTATTATCATTTCCAATGAAAAATTACGTAAATAGAAATATATACATTGGAGATATAGCTATTAGTTATGAAATAATTAATAAAAGATCCAAACTATCAAATTTTTTTTTAGAATTTGATAAAATGTGGATACATGGATATTTTCATTTAACTGGTTATGATCACAAAAAATTAAAAGATTTTAAAAAGATGACTAAAAAAGAAAATTTAGTTTTAAATTATTTTCATAAAATAAATTGACATTATTCTTACAAAATAAAATATTAATTTATATTATACCTTTCATTTTAGGTTTAATTACTTCTTTTAGTCTTCCACCGTATAGCTTTTTTTTTATAAATTTCATAACTTTTCCATTATTACTAATCTATCTAATTTCAAATTGTAAAAAAGGAAAATGGGAATCTTTTAAAATAGGTTGGATGTTTGGATTTGGGTATTTTATTTCCAATTTATATTGGATAACAAATTCATTAACTTTTGAAGAAAATTTTAAACCTTTAATACCAATTGCTTTAATTGTAATTCCATTATTTCTAGGATTTTTTTATGGGATAACAACATTAGTTTGTTCTTTTTTTTCTTTAAATAAAAAATTTTCTTCAATATTAATTTTTTCAATTTTTTTTTCTTTAATTGAATTTGTTAGAAGTTTTATTTTAGGAGGTTTTCCCTGGAATCTTATAGTATTTTCGTGGACAGATTATTTACCTTTTTTACAAGTTCTTTCACTTATTGGCACTTATTCATTTAATTTATTAAGTGTAACTATTTTTTTAATACCCGCTATTATTTTATTTAATTATAGAACAAATACCAAATTAATTTTTTTATTTTTTTCTATCGCAATATTAATAATAAATTTTTTCTACGGATCATTAATTCTTAAAAATAATGAAAAAATCAATGAAGCTAATTTGAATTTTGTAATTAAAATTGTTTCGCCAAAAGTTGAAATTAATAGATTTTTTGAAGACGAAAGTCCTGAAAAAATTATTTTAGAATTAATCAAATTAAGCGACCCAAATAATTTAGAAAAATCTATTTTTATTTTTCCAGAAGGAGTTCTTTCAAATATTTATTTAGAAGATTTAAAAAATTATAGTTATATATTTTCAGAGAATTATTCAGATCAACACAAGATCATTATTGGCATAAATAGCAGCGAAGATACAAAAGTATTTAATTCTATGGTGGTTTTAGATAAAGACGCAAATATATTAACAAAATACAATAAAAATAAATTAGTACCTTTTGGCGAGTTTTTACCTTTTGAAAATTTTTTCAGCAAATTGGGTTTGAAAAAAATTACTCGAGGATACAAGTCTTTTTCAAGTGACAATGAAAGAAATATAATAAATATAAATGCTCTAAACTTTCTTCCTTTAATTTGTTATGAAATAATATATTCAGGAAAAATTAATAAAACGAATAATAATTTTGATTTAATATTAAATATATCTGAAGATGGTTGGTTTGGAAATTCTGTAGGACCATACCAGCACTTTTCACACTCAATATTTAGATCTATAGAAGAAGGAAAAAATTTAATTCGTTCAGCTAATAATGGTATTTCAGCATTTATCAATTCAAAAGGAAAAATAATTAATGAGATTAAATCAACTGAGAGTGGAGTTATTGAGGTAAAAAGTTTTAATCAAACAAAAAAAACTCTTTTTAGTTCCTTTGGCAACAAGATCTTCTTTTATTTTTTATTATTTTATATTATTTTGTTTTTTTTTTTAAAAAAAAAGGAGAATAAATAATGAAGAAAAATTTTTTATTTACTAGTGAGTCAGTTTCAGAAGGACACCCAGACAAAGTTTGTGACAGAATATCAGATATGGTTGTAGACACCTATTTAGGTGCAGAACCTCAATCAAGAGTTGCTTGCGAAACTTTAACAACAACAAATAAAGTAGTATTAGCTGGAGAAACACGTGGACCAGAAATTAAGAAAGATGAACTTATTTCAAAAGTTAGAGATTGTATTAAAGATATTGGCTATGATCAGGATGGTTTTACCTGGAAAGATGCAACTAAGATAGATCTTTATCTACATTCACAATCAGCAGATATAGCAATGGGAGTAGACTCTGCTGGAAACAAAGATGAAGGTGCGGGAGATCAAGGTATTATGTTTGGTTATGCATGCAATGAAACGGATGTTTTAATGCCAGCACCAATTCATTACTCTCATAAAATTTTAAGACTAATGGCTGAAGAAAGAAAATCAGGAAAACTTCAAAACATTGAACCAGATTCTAAAAGTCAAATTACGATAGAGTATAAAGATGGAAAACCTTCATCTGTTAAATCTGTTGTAATTTCAACTCAACATTCAGCTGATGTAAACCAATCTCAGGTTAGAGAGTTAGTCAAACCTTACATAGAAAGATCTATTCCAAAAAATTTAATAAACGGATTAGATGACACGGAAATTTATGTTAATCCAACAGGTAATTTTGTTATTGGAGGACCTGATGGTGATAGTGGATTAACTGGAAGAAAAATTATTGTAGACACATATGGAGGTGCAGCACCTCACGGTGGTGGAGCTTTTTCTGGAAAAGATCCAACTAAAGTTGATAGATCTGCTGCCTACGCTTCTAGATATTTAGCTAAAAATGTTGTTGCATCAGGAATTGCTGATAAATGTTTAATTCAATTAGCTTATGCAATTGGTGTGTCTAAACCATTATCAATATATGTTGACCTCTTCGACAACGACGAAGAAAAAAATATGCATGTAGAAAAATTGATTAGTGAAAACTTTGATTTAAGCCCAAGAGGAATAAGAGAGATGTTAGGTTTAAATAAAGCTATATATGAAAAAACAGCTGCCTATGGTCATTTTGGAAGAGAACCAGAGTCAGATGGTTCTTTTTCATGGGAAAAAACTGATAAAAAGGGAGTTTTTAGCAAGTAATAAGTTGAAAATTAGAAAAAAGTAAATATATTCACCTCACATTATTGAAATTTCAAAATGGGCCTCGGCCCATTTTTTTTTGGAGAATAGAAAAATGTTAAATAGAAGAGCAGACAAACTTGAATTATTAAGAATAGCTGAAGCGGTAGCTATGGAAAAATCTATAGATAAAGAGCTAATCATTGACTCTATGGAAAGTGGTATTGCAAAAGCTGCCAAATCTAAATTTGGCTCAGAAAATGAAATAAAGGTCTTAATTGATAGAGATAGCGGCGATATAGGAATATTTAGACAGCTTACAATTGTAGAAAAACCTGAGAATTCAAATTTAGAAATTAGTTTAGATAAAGCAATTGAACTGAATAAAACAAATAAAGATAAAAAAATAGGAGATGAAGTTTTGCAGCCTCTGCCATCATTTGATTTTGGAAGAATAGCAGCACAGACTGCTAAGCAAGTTATAAGTTTTAATGTAAGAGAAGCTGAAAGGGAAAGACAGTTTGAAGACTTTAAAGATAAAAAAGATACTATAGTAAGTGGTATAGTTAAAAGATTAGAATTTGGAAATATCATCGTAGATCTTGGTAGAACAGAGGCAATCATACAAAAAAATGAAATGATACCTCGAGAAAATATTAAAGCAGGTGATAGAGTAAAAGCATATTGTTTAGATGTTAGAAGAGAACCAAAAGGTCAACAAATATTTTTATCTAGAGCACATCCAAAATTCATGGAAAAACTTTTTGTTCAAGAAGTTCCAGAAATTTATGATGGGTTAATTGAAATTAAGTCTGCTGCTAGAGACCCTGGAAGTAGAGCAAAAATATGCGTTAAAGCAATTGATACTTCGTTAGACCCCGTAGGTGCTTGTGTGGGAATGAGAGGTAGTAGAGTTCAAGCAGTTGTTAATGAACTTCAAGGAGAGAAAATAGATATTGTAAATTGGTCCGAAGATCCAGCAATAGTTGTTTCAAATGCCTTGTCACCAGCCGAAGTTCAAAGAGTTAATGTAGACAATGATTCTAAAAAACTTGATGTAATACTTACAGAAGAAAATTTAAGCAAAGCTATTGGTAGAAGAGGTCAAAATGTTAGATTGGCTACAAAATTATTAAATTATGAAATTAATATAATGACTGATCAGGAAGACTCAGAAAAAAGACAAGTTGAATTTAAAGAAAAAACAGAAAATTTTGTTAAAAATTTAGAATTAGATGAAACACTTGGTCAGCTATTAGTAGCAGAAGGTTTTTCATCAATTGATGACATAAAAGATAGCAAAATTGAAAATTTAACAAAAATTGAAGGAATTGAAGAAGATACAGCAAAAGAACTTATTGAAAGAGCAGACGAATTTTACAAAAAAGATCAAATGGAGATAAATAATAAAATAAAAGATTTAGGTCTTGAAAGTGAATTAATTAATCATGAAGGTTTAACTCCTGGTATGCTCGTAACTCTAGGAGAACAAAGCATTTTAAAATTATCAGATTTTGCAGACCTGGCATCTGACGAACTTACAGGTGCTTTTGATATTGTAAAAGGAGAAAGAGTTAAAATTAAAGGATGTTTAGAAGATTTTGCACTTTCTAAAAAAGAAGCTGATGAATTAATTATGTCAGCTAGAGAAAAAATTTATAAAGATTGAGAGATGATGTATGGAAAAGAAAAAATTAAAGTTAACTATTTCTGGAAGTTCAAAAAAAACAATAAATAATATTGAATTAGCAAAATCGCATGGAAAGAACTCCGTAGTAATTGAGAAAAAAAATACTAGATTTGGATCAAAATCTTCTTTTTCTAAAAATACTTACCAAAGAAATACATTTAATAAACCTAAAACTAATTTTGTTCCTAAGAGCCCTGCAATTTCAAAACCATCTTCAGCAAATGA
>Ga0315328_10001421_pt1 | contig 11042 bp, 13 predicted proteins | sample M120032315metaG_FD_203462 | JGI IMG/M metagenome (GOLD analysis project Ga0315328, IMG submission 203462) | Ammonia-oxidizing marine archaeal communities from Monterey Bay, California, United States - M1 200m 32315 | ecosystem: Environmental > Aquatic > Marine > Intertidal zone | place: USA... | reverse complement strand
GGTGTCCCGGCGGTAGTTCGCCGGCAAATAATCCGCCAACAAGGGTGTAATGGGGCCATAGCGGTGGGGCGGGGCGTCGGGCGCCTCCAGCCAGGGGTAATTGCCTTGGCCCAGGCGCCAGAAATGTTGGTGGCAATCGATGATGGAAAAGCTCATTCGACGATGCCGTCCACCAGATGCCGGCCCTGGCGGTCCTCGATCTCCAGCACCCAGATGTCGGGGTCCATGTTTAACTGCCGTTCGATATAGGCATCGGCTTCGGCCTCAGGCACCAGGTCATCGCCCATGGCCCGACGCCATTGACGGCCGCCGTCCATGCTGTTCGTGGGCGCCAGCACCATGCAGCCGGGCCCTAAATGATTGACCTTGATAATCAAGGCGCCCGCTTGATCATCGCCTCGGCGCACCACCATGGCCGAGATGGCCTGGGCGTTGCATCTGCGGATATGGGCCTTGATCCACAATTCTGCTGTGACCCGTGGTATCATCAACCTATCGCCTAAACTTCGCCATGGCGGTGGCAATCAACAACATGATCGTTGATCATGCCCACCGCCTCCATGAAGGCATAGCAGATGGTGGGGCCGCAGAATTTGAAGCCGCGTTTTTTCAGATCCTTGGACATAGCCTGGCTGGTGCCGTCCTGGGTCAATAATTCCGACATGCCCCGCGCCTTGGTCACCACCGTCTTGCCGTTCACGAAGGACCACAGATAATCGGCAAAGGCACCCTTGCCCCCCGCCATGATCTCGAGCCAGATTTTCGCTCCGGCGATGGTCCCCATGATCTTGGCCCGGTTGCGCACGATTCCCGCGTCCGCCATCAAGGCCGCCACCTTGTCATCGCTATAGGTGGCGATCACGGCGGGATCGAAGCCGTCGAAGGCGGCGCGAAAATTGTCCCGCTTGCGCAAAATGGTGACCCAGGACAGCCCGGCCTGGAAACCATCCAGGATTAGTTTCTCGAACAAGGCCCGGTCATCCCATTCCGGCACGCCCCATTCGAGGTCGTGATAGGCGATGTATACCGGGTCCTTGTCGCCGCACCAGGCGCAGCGGATCAGACCGTCGTCATGGCGGATGGTCATGTTTTGCTCTCCCGCAGATCAAATTCGGCCCAGCCGGGCAGAGCCGGCGTCACCGTCGTGCCATTGGCGTCAAGGCTCAGGCCCAACCCGCCCGCTTCCGCCAGACGGTCGAGGCGGACCAGGGCCAGACCCCGGTCGCCCTGGCCCGAGCGCATGGAGGCAACCTCCCGCGCGCCCGCCATCAGGGGCGTGTTTAACTCGGGCACGGGCCCCTCGATACGGACCGGCAGAAGGCGTTTTCGTACCAGGGCGCGGTATTTTGTCCGGGCGGTTATTTCCTGGCCAACGAAACAACCCTTGCCGAAATCCACGCCGTGCAAGGCATCCAGATTGCTCTCCAGCATCAGGGACTTGTCCACCACCAGATCGCTGCCACTGTCGGGCAGGGCCAACCCAAGGCGGATATAGTTATAGTCGGTGGGATCTCCGACCATGAAACCCGAGGCGGTCAATATCTCTTCCGCCTGGCCCGCCGGTGCCATGATCCGGGCGCCCGCCTCGGGCAGTCGCGGGTCCATATAGGCCACGCCGTCGCTGAATGGCCTTGCCGCGCCCGGCCCGGCGCCAAGGCCCAAATTGCCGTCAAAGACACCGTAAACCTGCCAGCCATCGGCGGTCTGGATGGTGACATCTGCGCGCAATTTGTACATCTTCAGACGCTTGGCCAGGTCGTCCAGGCGCCCCGCCTCGCCATCTAGCAGCAGATCGTCGCCCTGTTGGGCCAGGAAAAAATCAAACAGATACTTCCCCTGGGGCGTCAACAAAGCGCCATAGACGGCCCGATCCGGCGATAAATCATCAAGATCCCTGGTCACCAGGGCCTGTAGAAATGTCCTGACATCCCCGCCCGACAGGCGCAGCACGCCGCGCCCGGGCAAGGGGCAATAATTCGCTTCCATCACATGCTCCCCACTGGTTATACATGCACCCGGGCGCGGTCCTTGGCAAGCCAGCCGCGAACCCTGCCCTGCCGCCTTTCCGAAGGAGACCCGCCGGAGCGGCGATAAAAATCCGTGAAAATTCTATTCATCTCTCATAACCGTCTGGGCGATGCCGTGCTTTCAACCGGCCTATTGGCCCATTTGGGGCGGCAATACCCGGCGGCGGAGATTACCGTTGCCTGTGGTCCCACGCCGGCTCCATTGCTGGCCCTGGCGCCCAACGTGGTCGAATTGATCGCCATGGAGAAGACTCCCCTGGCCGGCCATTGGGGCAAATTGTGGCGGCAAACCGTGCCTCGGCGCTGGGATCTGGTGGTCGACTTGCGGGCCTCGCTCATGGCCTGGCTATTGTGGGCTAAGCAGCGCCGAGTTCTGATGGGCAAGGCGGACGACCACCATCGTGTCGATCATGCCGCCCAGGTGCTGGATTTGAAACCTTCGCCAGCGCCCGAATTGTGGCGCCGACCAAAGCATGACGCCGCCGCCGCCGCCCGTTTGCCCGGCGGCGGCCCCATTCTGGCCCTGGGCCCCACGGCGAATTGGGGCGGTAAACAGTGGCCCATTGAACGCTTCACCGATCTGGCCCGGCGCATGACCGGTGCGAACGGCCCCTTGGCGCGCGCGCGCGTGGCTGTCTTCGGCGCCGGGAATGAACGGGCGGCGGCGCAAGCCTTGTTGGACGGCTTGCCCGGGCATCAAACCGTCGATCTGATCGGCCGCATCGAGCTGCCCGTGGTGCTGGCATGCCTGGCGAGATGCGATCTGTATGTGGGCAACGATTCGGGCCTGATGCACATGGCCGCCGCCGCGCCGATCCCGACCCTGGGCCTGTTTGGACCCAGCCGCGAGGAATTGTACGGCCCCTGGGGCGGTCGGGCCGCCGCCGTGCGTACGGACCGCAGCTTTGCGGACATCCGCAATGATTCGGCCTACGATTACCGCAAACAGGATAGCTGGATGAATACGTTGCCGGTTGAAAAGGTCGAAGCAGCGGCCCGTGAATTGCTTTCCGGGGTGCGCGGATGAGCCGTTCTGATCGTGGGCCCGTGCTCTCGGTGCTGGTGGTTGCCCACAATGAGGCGGCACAGTTGGCCGACTGCCTGGAGGCGCTGGGTTTTGCCGATGAGCTGGTGGTGGTTTTGGACAAATGCACCGACGGCAGCAAGGCCATTGCGGAGGGCTTTGGCGCCCGTCTGGTGGAAGGCGCCTGGGAGATCGAGGGGCATCGCCGCAACGCCGGACTGGATGCCTGCCGGGGGGGCTGGGTCCTGGAAGTGGATGCGGACGAGCGGGCCAGCGAGGCCCTGGGTGCGGAAATCAAGGCCGCCATCCAGGGCCTGGAGAGCGGCTATTTCCTGTTGCCGTTCGACAACTACATTGGCGGCCGTCTGGTGCGGTACGGCTGGGGTGGCAGTTGGGGCGTGTCCGCAGCCCCGCGTCTGTCGGCAAGGGGGGCAAAGCGGTGGGGCGAACAACGTATCCATCCATCGCTCACCCTGAACGGGCCGCGCCGTTGGCTCAAGACGCCGATCCGCCATAATGTCGACAAAAATATCTCGGATATGTTGCAGCGTCTGGACCGCTACACCACGGCCCGGGCGGCGGACCTGCGCGCGTCGGGGGACATTGGTGGTTTGGGCGGCAATATTCGGCGCATGTTTTCACGCTTCGGCAAATGCTATCTCTCCCGCAAGGGTTATCGCGAAGGGGCATATGGGTTTTTGATCGCGTTGATGGCGGGGCTGTATCCCATCCTCTCGCATCTGAAAGCCCGGCTGGAGAGCGAGTAGACAATGCGGGTGATGCAATGCATGGCGGGGGCCAAACATGGTGGGGCGGAAGCGTTCTTTACCCGCCTTGTGCTGGCGCTGCACCGGGCGGGGTTGGACCAACGGGTGGTCCTGCGCGGAGACCCCGGGCGGGAAAAGCAAATGTCCGAAGGTGGTGTCGCGGCCCGACCCCTGGCCTTTGGCGGCAAGCTGGATATCTCCACCCGCCTTGGCTTGCGGCGGGAAATTGCCAATTTCAAGCCCGATGTGGTGTTGAGCTGGATGAACCGGGCGGCCGGCTTTTGCCCAAATCCACGCGGGCGGTTTGTCCATTGCGGCCGCCTGGGCGGCTATTACGATCTGAAATATTACCGTACCTGCGCGCATCTGATCGGCAACACCAAGGGCATCCGAAACTATCTGATTGGACAGGGCTGGCCGGCGGAGCGGGCCCATTACCTGCCTAATTTTGTTGCCGATGATTTATCCAGTCCGGTGTCCCGGCGCACCCTGTCGACGCCCGATGACTGTGCCGTGATCCTGGCCCTGGGCCGGTTGCATCAGAGCAAGGCCTTCGATGTACTGATCGAGGCGATGCGCCGGCTGCCTGATGTTTATTTGTGGCTGGCGGGCGCGGGGCCGTTGGAAACTAATTTGCGCAAACAAGCTGTGCATTTCGGTGTCGCGCCGCGCATTCGTTTCCTGGGCTGGCGGGACAACCCGGCCGCCCTGTATGCCGCCGCCGATCTGGTGGTCTGCCCCTCCCGCATTGAACCCCTGGGCAATGTGGTGCTGGAGGCCTGGGCCCGCCAGCGGCCCATTGTCGCCGCCGCCGCCGATGGTCCGCGGGAATTGATCCGCGATGGCGAAAACGGCCTGTTGGTGCCAATGGATGATCCAGGCGCCCTGGCCGCCGCCATCAACAGGGTGCTGTCCGGTCCCGAAGCCACCGGCGCCATGGTCACAAACGCCTATCACGACTATTTGGCGGATTACGGCGAGAGCGTGGTGGTGGGCAAATATTTGGAATTCTTCAGCCAGGTGGCCGACTGATGTGCGGCATCGCGGGTATCATGACGGCGGACGGAAGCGCCCCGGACGCAGACGTCCTCACCGCCCTGCAGAGCGCCTTGCAACATCGTGGCCCCGATGGCATGGGGCAATTCTTGGGCGAGGGCATTGGCCTGGCCCATGCCCGTTTGGCCATTATCGACTTGGAAACCGGCGACCAACCGATCCAGGCTCCCGACGGGGCCACGCTGATCGCCAATGCCGAGATCTATAATTATGTGGAACTGCGCCAGGCCCTGGACGAAGAAGGAGATGCGGTGGCCTGGCAAACCCGGTCCGATTGCGAGCCGGCCTTGCATCTTTACCGCCGCCACGGCATCGATTTCGCCGAACAATTGCGTGGCATGTATGCCATTGCCATCCACGATCCGACCGCGGGGCAATTGATCCTGGCCCGTGATCCCTTTGGCATCAAACCAGTCTACTACGTCGAAGGCGATTTCGGTTTCGCCTTCGCCTCCGAACCATCGGCCCTGATCAGTGCCGGGTTGCGGGCCGGCAAACTGAACGACAGGCCCCTGAACGAATTGTTGCAGATGCAGTTTACCACCGGCCGGGGTTGTCTATTCGACGGCATTTACAGGGTTTTGCCGGGCGAGACATTGGTCATCGCCCAAGGCCGCATTGTCGACCGCCGCCGCCGGGCCGCCCTGCCCCTGCACCCGCCCCGGGCCATGGACGAAGCAGCGGCCTTGGCCGAACTGGAGCGGGCATTGCTGAACAGCGTCGAGGTGCACCAGCGATCAGATGTTCCCTATGGCATATTCCTCTCGGGCGGGATCGACAGCTCGGCCCTGTTGACCCTCATGGCGCGGTTGAACGAGCAGCCCGTGCAGGCCTTTACCGCCGGTTTCTCCGGCACCAAGGCTCATGACGAGCGGGCCCAGGCGCAAGCGGTGGCCCGGCATCTGGGCGCCGAGCATCACGAGATCAATTTCGACGAAGGCGATTTTTGGACCCTGTTGCCCGAGGTCGCCGCCCGGTTGGATGACCCCGCCGCCGACTATGCCGTGCTGCCGACCTACAAGTTGGCCGCGCGGGTAAAAGAGGCCGGATTGAAAGTCGTGCTGTCGGGCGAGGGCGGGGACGAATTGTTCGCCGGCTATGGCCGCTATCGCGACGCCCAGCGGCCCTGGTGGGCCGGCGGGCCCCGGACCATGCGGCGCACGGGCCGGTTTGACCGTTTGGGCGTGCTGCGTCAGCCTTCGGATACCTGGCGGGATGGCATTCGCGGGGCGGAGAGCACCCTGGGCGCTGGTGAACTAAGCCGCGTGCAACTGGCCCAGGCTATCGACTGCGCGGCCTGGTTGCCCAACGATCTGCTGATCAAGCTGGACCGTTGTCTGATGGCCCATGGGGTCGAGGGGCGGACGCCGTTTTTGGACAGAGAGGTGGCTGATTTCGCCTTTCGCCTACCCGATGAATTAAAGTTGAAGGACGGCCGGGGCAAATATTTGCTGCGGCGCTGGCTGGCCAATGCCAACCCGGTGGCCAAACCCTTTAGACACAAACAGGGTTTTACCGTTCCCGTCGCCGAATGGATCAGGAATCGTGGCGCCGAATTGGGCCCCTTGGTGGCCGCCCAACCCGGTATCGAGACCATTGCCCGGCCCGATCAGGTGGCGTCGCTGTATCAAAAGGGGGGCAAGCGCCAGGGCTTTGCCGCCTGGACCTTGTTGTTCTATGCCTTGTGGCACCGCCGGCATATTCTGGGTGCTCCGCCCCAGGGCGATGTTTTCGAAACCTTGGCCACGGCCGTATAGGAGACCACAATGACCGAGACCTTCGATCTGTTACTGCGCGGCGGCACCCTGGTGACCCATAACGGCATCGACCTGGGAGATGTGGGGGTGCGGGACGGGCACATTGTCGCCATCGGTGATTTGCGTACGGCTTCGGCCGGCGAAATGGTCGATGCCACCGGTTTACATGTACTGCCCGGCATCATCGACACCCAAGTGCATTTCCGCGAACCGGGCAACGAGCACAAGGAGGATCTGGAGGCCGGCTCCCGCGGGGCCGTGCTGGGCGGTGTCACGGCCGTATTCGAAATGCCCAATACAGCGCCCTTGACCACCGATGCGGAGGCCTTGGCCGACAAACTGGCCCGGGCCAAGGACCGCATGTGGTGCGAACATGCCTTTTATATGGGTGGCACCGGCGAGAATGCGGAGCAATTGGCGGATTTGGAGAAGCTGCCCGGCTGCTGCGGCGTGAAAATATTCATGGGTGCCTCCACCGGCAATTTGTTGACCGAGGACGATGCGACCCTGCGGCGCATACTGACCAACATTAATCGCCGCTGTGCCGTGCACGCCGAGGATAATTACCGCCTGAACGACAGACAGTACATCGCCCAGGAGGCCGCCAATCCCACCGCCCATCCCGTCTGGCGCGACCCCGAAAGCGCCCTGCGGGCCACCAAACGGTTGATCGCCCTTGCGCGCGAAACCCGCGCGCGGGTGCATGTGCTGCATATCAGCACGGCTGATGAAATGCGTTATCTGGCCGCCCACAAGGATACCGCCTCGGTCGAGGCGACGCCTCAGCATCTGACCCTAGCCGCACCGGAATGCTATGAAAATCTGGGCACCAAGGCGCAAATGAACCCGCCGATCAGGGACGACGGGCACCGCCAGGGTTTGTGGTGGGGCCTGGACCAGGGCGTGGTGGATGTGCTCGGCTCCGACCATTCGCCGCACACGTTGGAGGAAAAGGCGGCGACTTATCCGGCCTCTCCCTCGGGCATGCCCGGCGTGCAAACCATATTGCCCATCATGCTGGATCAAGTGGCTGCCGGCCGCTTGAGCCTGTTGCGCCTGATGGATCTGCTCTGCGCCGGCCCGGCGCGGCTGTTCGCCATCGCCGGCAAGGGCCGCATCGCCGTGGGCAACGACGGCGATTTCACCCTGGTGGATCTGGCCGCTAAACGACGCATATTGGACAGCGACATGGCCAACAAGTCGGGCTGGACACCGTTTCATGACCGAGAGGTCACGGGCTGGCCCATGGCAACGATTATCCGGGGGCAAATCGTCATGCGGGATGGTGAACTGGCCAACGGGGCGGTAGGGCGGCCATTGAAATTCGGTGAATGCTTGCCGGACTGAAATCAGACGCTATGATCCCCAAAAAATTGACGCGAAATTTCAACACCTACAATGATGGGAAGCGGCGATGAGCGGTACTTTCAAGGCTTGGTGGGCCACCGACGTTGACGGCAAGGCGCAAATTGAATTGAGCGATGTGGCGGATAGTGATCTGGCCGCGAACGAGGTTACCGTCGGGGTTAAATTTTCCACCATCAACTACAAGGACGGCATGGCCGTTCAGGGCAATATCAACAAGATCATGCGGTCCCTGCCCATGGCGCCGGGCATCGACTTTGCCGGCGTGGTGGAAGCATCGGACTCGGACAAATTTGCGGTCGGCGACGAAGTGGTGCTGACCGGCTGGGGCGTCGGCGAAGGGGTCTCGGGCGGCCTGTCGCAAAGGGCCCGGGCCAAGGCGGACTGGTTGGTGAAAAAGCCCGATGGTCTAAGCCTGCGGCAGTGCATGGCCATCGGCACGGCCGGTTTCACCGCCATGATGAGCGTCCTGGCCCTGGAAGATGCCGGCGTCAAGCCAGGCGATGGCGATGTCATCGTGACGGGTGCGGCGGGCGGTGTCGGCTCGGTCGCGGTGGCCGTGCTGGCTAACCTGGGCTACAGCGTCGCCGCCTCCACCGGGCGGGAAAGCGAGCATGACTATCTCAAGGGCCTGGGCGCTTCCTCCATCGTGCCCCGATCGGATTTGAGCGAAAAAGGCCGCCCCCTGGGGCGGGAAACCTGGGCCGGGGGCATCGATACGGTCGGCAGCCAAATCCTGGTCAACGTCCTGGCGGCGACAAAATCCCTGGGCACGGTTGCGGTCTGCGGCCTGGCTGCCGGGCCGGATTTTCCGGGCACCGTGCTGCCGTTTATTCTGCGCGGCGTGCGCATCTGGGGCATCGACAGTGTTTTTTGCCCGGCCGACCGCCGGGCCCAGGTCTGGGCCCGCCTGGCCACCGACGTGCCCCTGGACAAACTGGATGCCCTGACCCAAATAAAAGCCATGGCGGATGTCCCCGCCGTGACCGCCGACATCCTGAAAGGTCAGGTGCGCGGCCGCACGGTAATCGACGTCAACCAATGATCGACGTTAACGCCTAAGTATTTGCAACCCGCAAGGAAGAAATTGACAAGGAACAACGGGAAGGTGAGCCCTTACGGTTGACCGCCTTGGCCCACGGCGGCGGTTGAGGCTGTAAAATTGCTCCCGCCGTGCTGTGGGAGCTGCTTGCCACCTTGCCAAAGCCTGATCACAACACCGAGCTTTTGGTCCGCAATGACACCGGCGAAGACGCCGCCATCTATCGTATCAATGAACATCGGGCGCTGGTGGCGACGACGGATTGCTTCATGCCCGTGGTCGACGACCCGTTCGATTTTGGCTGGATAGCGCCAACAACGCCCTTTCGGACGTCTATGCCGTGGGCGGCCGCCCGGTGCTGACCCTGGCTATTTGCGGCATGCCCGTCGACAAGATCCCGACCCAGACCATTCAACGGGTGCTGGCGGGCGGCGCCACGGTTTGCAAGGACGCCGGCGTGCCCGTTGCCGGCGGCCATTCCATTGATACCCTCGACCGATCTATGGCCTGGCGGTGATCGGTCTGGTGGACATCGACAAGATCAAGCGCAACGTGTGCGCCCGCCCCGGCGATGTATTGATCCTAGGCAAGGGCCTGGGCACCGGCTTCATGTCCACTGCCGTAAAATCAGGCACCTTGTCCGATGGCGGATATGCCGAATTTCTGGCCGTCACCACCCGGCTGAATGATATCGGCATGTCGCTGGCCGAGCGCGCGGACATCCACGCCATGACTGATGTTACCGGTTTCGGCCTGCTGGAACATTTAAGCGAGGTTTGCATGGACTCCGGCGTTGCCGCCCGGCTGGATCTGGACGCCATTCCGCTACTGGCGGCGGGCCGGGCCTTGGCGGAAAGCGGTGTCAACACCGGTGCCGCCAGTCGCAACCGCATGGCTTTTTTCGAGAACGTCGAATTGTCCGCCGAGCTGCGCCAGTAGCGGGACAACATGCTCTACGACCCGCAAACCGCCGGGCCATTGTTGGTCGCCTGCGACTCCACCGGCGCCGATGAAATTCTTGCCATGTCCCACGCGGAAGGCTTCGATGCCCACGCCGCGATCGGCAAATGCACGGCCGGTGACCCGGTCATCACGGTCGGCTAGACCGTTAGCAAGTCAGATCCAGAGGTTCGACGCCACGCAGAATTGCCCTTGCCGCGTCGGTATCACGGCCATCTTCATGATGCAGGCACAGCCCGGGGTGCAGGACCGTTGGCCCCTTGCCGCCCACCTTGGCCTGGACAATTATCCGTTTGGCCGTCCGTCCCGGCTTGGGCCACAGGGGAAACACCACCAGATCGCCGCCGCCCCGGCCCAATCCCAACAGAATGGCGTCAAGCCGTTCGGCCCGATGAATGATGCTGACCGTGCCGCCCGTAAGGGTGCGGCGCAGGCAGAATGCAAGCCAATCCTGTAAATCTGTTTCGCCCTCGCCATGGGCCATGGCCTTGCCGGCGTCCGGCGAGGGGGAGGCCCGGCCCGCCGCATAAAACGGCGGGTTGCAAACCGCATGGTCAAAGACCTCCCGGCCGATTTCTACCGGCGGTCGGCGGATATCCCCTTGCAGGATCACAACACGGTCGCCCAGATTATTGGCCGCGATATTGCTGGCGGCCAGATCGACCAGACCCGCCTGCAACTCCACGCCGCGGACCTGGACCCGCGCTGCCCGCGCCGCCAGGCAGAGGGACACCGCGCCAACGCCGGCGCCCGCATCCAGCACCCTTTGTTCGGGCCGCGCGGGCACTGCCGCCGCCAGCAAAATGGCGTCCGAACCGGCGCGATAGCCGCCGCGCGGTTGGTCAATGACGACGCGGCGGTCCATCAGGCCATCCCGGGTCAGCTGCATTCGCTATATACCCGCAGCCGCCAGCAGGGCGCGGGCCTCGGCCTCATCCTCGTCCAGCACCATCAGGCGGCGGTTGAAGGCGCCGATGGAACCTTCCGTAATGGACATATGCTGGTCCAGCAGCGTGCTTTCGATACCCGCGTCGCGCAACAAAA
>Ga0315328_10001411_pt1 | contig 11068 bp, 5 predicted proteins | sample M120032315metaG_FD_203462 | JGI IMG/M metagenome (GOLD analysis project Ga0315328, IMG submission 203462) | Ammonia-oxidizing marine archaeal communities from Monterey Bay, California, United States - M1 200m 32315 | ecosystem: Environmental > Aquatic > Marine > Intertidal zone | place: USA... | reverse complement strand
TGGCACCGACAGCCACACCACCATGGTCAACGGCCTGGCCGTCCTGGGCTGGGGTGTTGGCGGCATCGAGGCCGAGGCGGCCATGCTGGGCCAGCCCATTTCCATGCTGCTGCCGGAAGTAGTCGGTATGAAGCTGAATGGCAAGCTGCCCGCCGGCACCACCGCCACGGATCTGGTGCTGTTCGTCACCCAAATGCTTCGGTCCCAGGGCGTGGTAGGCAAGTTCGTCGAATTCTACGGCCCCGGGCTGGACAATCTGCCCCTGACCGACCGGGCCACCATTGCCAACATGGCACCTGAATACGGTGCTACCTGCGGATTTTTCCCCGTGGACAAGGAAACCTTGCGGTATCTGACATTCACTTCCCGCGACCCCGAACAGGTTAAGCTGGTAGAGGCCTATGCCAAGGCCCAGGGAATGTGGCGCGATAGCAACAGTCCCGATCCGGTCTTCACCGCAACCCTGGAATTGGACATGGGCGACGTAGTGCCGTGCATTTCCGGCCCGACCCAACCCAAGGACCGGGTCAATCTGGACCAGGCCGCGGCCTCCTTCAAGGAGGTGCTGCCCGAACTGATGGCGGGCGCGGATATCGAGACATCCGTGCCCGTGGCCGGCGCCGATTATGATTTAGGCAGCGGCGACGTGGTCATCGCAGCCATTACATCCTGTACCAACACCTCCAATCCATCCGTATTGGTGGCCGCCGGTCTGGTGGCGCAAAAGGCGGTGGAAAAAGGCCTGGCGACCCAGCCCTGGGTTAAAGCCTCACTGGCCCCTGGTAGCCAGGTGGTCGCGGACTATCTCAATGCGGCCGGTTTGCAGGACCCGCTGGATACCCTTGGCTTCAACGTGGTCGGTTTCGGTTGCACCACCTGCATTGGTAATTCCGGACCCCTGGACCCGCCGATTTCCGATGCCATCACCGAAGGCGATCTGGTGGCCTGCGCCGTGCTGTCGGGCAACCGCAATTTCGAGGGCCGGATCAGCTCCCATGTGCGCGCCAACTATTTGGCCTCGCCGCCCCTGGTGGTAGCTTATGCCCTGGCCGGCAGCATGAACAAGGACCTGACCACCGAACCCCTGGGCACGGGCAGCGATGGGGAGCCGGTTTATCTGGCGGATATCTGGCCGACCCAGCAGGAAGTCGCCGATACGGTGGCCCGGGCCCTGACGCCGGAGATGTTCGAAAGCCGCTACAACAATGTCTTCACCGGGCCGGAAGAATGGCAGGCGGTGAAGGCCAACGATACCTTGACCTACGACTGGGACGCGGTTTCCACGTATGTTCAGCATCCACCCTATTTCGACGGCATGGCGCCGGAAGCAGGTGGGGTCTCGGATTTGGTCGGCGCCCGGGAATTGGCCATGCTCGGCGACAGCGTGACCACGGACCATATCTCGCCGGCCGGTTCTATCGCCGCCGACAGCCCCGCCGCCAACTATCTAAACGAACGCCAGGTGCCCGCGAGGGAGTTCAACTCCTACGGCTCGCGCCGGGGCAATCACGAAATCATGATGCGCGGCACCTTTGCCAACACCCGCATCCGCAATGAAATGGCGCCGGGTACCGAAGGCGGAGTGACCACGCATCAGCCCAGCGGCGAGCAAATGCCCATTTATGAGGCCGCCATGCGCTATCAGGCCGAAGGGGTGCCCCTGGTAATCGTAGCCGGCAAGGAATACGGCACCGGCTCGTCCCGTGACTGGGCCGCCAAGGGCACCCAGCTATTGGGCGTCGGAGCCGTGATCGTGGAAAGTTTCGAGCGTATTCATCGTTCCAACCTAGTTGGCATGGGTGTCCTGCCTCTGGAGTTCAAGGACGGCGACAGCCGCGACTCGCTGAATTTGGCGGGTGCGGAAACCTTTGACATCACGGGTATTTCGAGCGGCATCACACCGCGCCAGGATATCGCCTGCACGATCCATTATTCGGACGGCGGCAGCAAGGACATCACCTTGTTGTGCCGCATCGATACTTTGGACGAGGTGGAATACCACCGTCACGGCGGCATTTTACAATATGTCCTGCGAAACCTCATAAACGCGGCGGCCTGATACCAAGTGACGGATCATGATGGGCGCCAGCACCGACAATTGACTTTCAGGTGATGGCGCCCGTGATTAAATTTCGAGGTATGAAAAATCCGCAGTCAATGACATTGAGGACCTTGCGCGCCATCCTTGGCGCTGTTTTGCTGACCCTTTTTCTGCAACAGCCAGCCTTGGCCGCGTCCGGCCGGCAAGTCGTCGTAGAATTGTATACCTCGCAAGGGTGCAATTCCTGTCCCCCGGCGGACCGTTTGCTGGGCAAACTGGCCGAGAGCGACGACTTGATCACCTTGACGTTCAATGTGGATTATTGGGACTATCTGGGCTGGAAGGACACCTTGGCCAGCCCGGCCAATACGGAACGCCAGCGCCATTATGCCGCCGCCATGCGCAGCCGCACGGTCTACACCCCGCAAATGGTTATCGGCGGCCGGCAGCACGCCGTTGGCTCCGATGCCGCCGCCGTCGCGGCGGCGATCGCGGCGGAGCAGCTTCGTTCCACGGGCGCCCCAAAACTGTGGCTGAGGCATGTGGACGGCCGGGTCGTCATCTCACTCCGCGCCGCCGCCAAGGCGGGCATCAATGCCACCGTTTGGCTTGTCCGTTTCGAGCGGCGCCGGGATGTACCCATTGAACGGGGCGAAAATGCCGGTAGCAATCTGGTCTACCACAACGTGGTGCGCGACATGCGCGCCCTGGGCCATTGGCGCGGCCAAGCCTTGCAAATGGATTTGAGCCGCGCCGAACTGGCGGAGGGCGGCCGTGACGGTTGCGCCATTATCGTGCAAAAGGGACCCGTCGGTCCAATATTGGCAGCCGCCCGCATCGATTTTTGATCTCGGCTTCCACCCAATTGCGGCAATCTGAATAATATTCCGCCTTTAAACGGTCGGCCGTGCCGGCTGTATTTATTCACTATTTGAGGTTGTGATAGCGCACGGCGTTATCACGGTATGGGATTATCGTTAGAACCATGGTAACCTATTGTATTCTGATTTCTATTTGGTTCCGTCGTTTAGGGGACAGCATACGGTATTAGAGCGGGTATCGATGTTGTTCACGGGCGTGGCATTTTGAAATTCAATTTGGTCGGGGTGGATCGTTTGCCCGCAAATGCTATATGACCGATTATCCTGCGGACCATATTCTGACGTCGCTTTCGGCACTTCGGTGTTTGAGCGAAGCACCGGAGGGCTATGTCACCGGCGCGCCTATTCTATTGGCCCAAGCCTTAAGCTGTCCCTATACAATTATTCTGCCCCCTGAAAACCCGGCCGGTGACCACTTTGTCCATGCCCTGCATATGGCCTCGAACGCCAGCCCGATTGATGAAAATATCGTTGTTCGCATGGCCCGAAGCTTAATTGGGTTAAACAATACAAATTGCAATGACTGGTCAAGTACCTGCCCCAGTGGGGCCTTGGGGCACTATCATTTTCGGAGGCAGTCTTGCCGTGATGGTAACGGCGCCGTTAGCGCCTATCTATTCGCGTTTTCACAGCAATCTCATGACGATAACGAATTCGCGGAAACATTGATGGACTTGATGGCGCCGCGGATCGGTCGGGACATGGAGCGAAACATCGGGCGGACGGCAACTCCAAAGAAAGAAGCCGGAAATTTGCCGGAAGCCATTTTGGAAGCGGTACCAGCGGCTATCACGCTATGCGATACCGATGGTCGGTTTACCTTTGTCAACAAATGGGGCGCCGGCCTCTACAAAATTTCCCAGAGAGACATTATTGGCAAGACCCAGTCCGAAGTGTTCGGCGCCAACTCTACCACCCACTACGTCGAAGAATTGGCAAGAAATGTTAGGGAAATCGGCGAAACGATCAACAACGCGGAAATCGTTTCTAAATGTTCTGCCGGCCAAGCCTTTTCGTAATCAGTAGGTCAGAGGTTCAATTCCTCTCGGTGATACCAATAAAATAAATGACTTATATGTAAGAAACTAAAACAATATCGCTGTGTGGTGCCCATATGGCACCCAAACGACGCGGCTTGAACCCATTTCGGTTCCTCAATCAGTAGTTAAGTAACACGCACCACGGCCCAGGGGCCCGGGCCGCAAATCCCGCCACCCAACAAACTCTCCAGCCCACACGATCCGCAATCCAGGGCCACCGGGTCACGGGCCATGGGTCAGGGGTTTTGGCTGGCGAATTGCTATAAGAATCCACCGTGCGCAATCATGCCCGACCAGGTGAAAGTTCTCAAAGCCCAACGCCCGCATCACTGCGACCTGACCGTTGGCAGTCGTGCGCTTGCAATAGGTCGAAAGATCGGCATCCGAGGACGCAGGCTTGTCGCTATCGCCGTATCCTGTCCGACGTCAACGCCCTTGGGCCATATTGAGGGGTTTTCGGATGCTTGGTCGTACGGTTCTTTGGGCGCCGGTTTGGGCGAGCACCCGAACCAAGCTGCTCGTCAGCTGCGGGACATATCGACAATTATCCGTATGGATCCCCCCTCCACTAGTGTTTTGCGCCTTCGGGGCGCACTGCCATGAGCTGCCAACGATGTTGGTCAATAGGGTGGAAAAAAGAAGCAGCTAAGCCGGCAAATACGGCTGTACTCGACACAGGCCTTTTGAGGACATTGACAGCTTACAAAGATTGTCTGCAATCTTGCCGTCGCCCGAACAGAGATTTCAAATCCCTTCGCCTAAGATAGAGTGAGATTTACGAAATGATCAGAGATCCGGAAGCGATCGAGGAATTCCTGAACAACATTCGGAAATGGGTTAGGAATGTTGCGATTCCCAACGAGGACAGGGTCGCCGAACTGCATGAAGTCCCACAGGACCTGGTCGTGGAAATGCGGGAAATGGGTTACTTTGGCTGGGGCGTGCCCGAAGATTTCGGCGGCTCGGATCTCACCACGGAAGAACTTGTTCTGGCCGCTTTCGAGCTGTCATACTGTGCCATCGCGTTTCGTGCCTACGTTGGTTCCAACACCGGGATCGGCGGCGCGGCGCTGGTTGCCGACGGGACGCCCAAGCAGAAGAGCAAATATCTGCCGGGGATCGCAAGCGGCAAAATTATCGGATGCTTCGCGCTGACCGAACCCGATGCCGGCTCGGAAGCGACGGCGCTGAAGACGAAGGCGGTACGCGACGGCGATACTTATGTTCTGAACGGAACCAAGTGTTTCATAACTAACGCGCCGATATCTAATCTGTTTACTGTCTTTGCCAGAACCAATCCCGACGATCCGGGTCACGGAGGCATCAGCGCCTTCTTGGTGGAGCGGGGCACCTCCGGCCTCGACACTGGAAAGCCCTACAAGATGATGGGGCAGGCGGGTTCTTTGGTTTCCGAGGTTTACTTCAACGATTGCCGGATACCTGCTGAAAACCTAATGGGTGGAAAAGAGGGTGTTGGTTTCATAACTGCGATGAAAGCGCTCAATAGGCAACGGATACACTTAGCTGCATTGAGCACCGGCCCAGCCATGCGGATGCTTGATGAAGCGGTCGAGTATGCGATGACCCGAAAGCAGTTTGGCCAGCCTATTGGTGAATTTCAGTTGGTCCAAGCGATGATCGCCGACAGCCAAACCGACATCTCTGCCGCCCGCGCCCTTATCTTGGAAACCGCCCGCGACCGAGACCTGGGAAAGGACATCGTGCTGAACGCCTCCATATGTAAATATTTCGCTACGGAGATGTGTGGACGCGTTGCCGATCGGGCGGTGCAAATCTTTGGTGGTTCGGGCTACGTGGCCGATTACAGCAATATCGAACGGTTCTACCGCGATGTCCGGCTGTTTCGTCTGTACGAAGGAACCAGTCAGATTCACCAACTCAATATCGCCAAGCACACAAAGCGTCGATTTTCCGAAACTGGAACCATTCGACCCTAAGGTGAGCATGGGTATCTTTTGCTAATGTAACACTTGAAGCTAAGGCCATAGCTGATATCAGCCTGACGCCGCCTGATGCTTGAAGAGCGCCATAAGCGGAAATGCCTGCCATCGTCATTACGCGTAGATTCTCATTGAAGCCACCACTACACTCAAACCGATGTCAGAGGGAACTCAACGTAGACTGGCGGCGATCGTGTCCGCCGATGTTGTTGGCTATTCACGCCTGATGGGCGTGGATGAGACCGGCACACTCGCTACTCTGCGCACGCATCGGGCGGAACTTATTGACGCCAAGATCGCCGAACACGAGGGCCGTATCGTCAAAACCATGGGCGATGGCTTGTTACTGGAATTCCCATCAGTCGTCGAAGCCACCCAATGCATGGTCGAAATTCAGTTAGGTATGGCTGAACGCAACCATGGCATCGATGAAGACCGGTGCATTACGTTCCGCGTCGGCATCAATCTTGGCGATATCATTATTGATGGCGACGATATCCATGGCGACGGCGTTAATGTTGCCGCCCGGCTGGAGGCGCTGGCCGAACCCGGCGGCGTAGCTATTTCTAGTCGGGTGCACGACGACGTGCGGGACCGCCTTGAGGCTGGCTTCACTGATATAGGCGAACAGGACCTAAAAAACATCGCCCGATCTGTTCGAGTTTGGCAATGGTCGCCAGCAGCGACTGCGGCGACGGCTTCGGCATCGATAGTGGCGCCACTTACTCTGCCCGATAAACCCTCCATCGCCGTGCTGCCGTTTGAAAACATGTCCGGCGATCCGGAACAGGAATACTTCGCCGACGGTATTTCCGAGGACCTGACGACAGCCTTGTCGCGCTTTGACGGTTTGTTCGTGATCGCGCGGAATTCGGCATTCACCTACAAGGGCAAGGCAGTGGAAGTAAAACGGGTGGGCCGAGAGCTTGGCGTCCGTTACGTACTGGAAGGCAGCGTGCGGCGCGCAGGCGACCGGGTGCGCATCAACGCCCAACTGGTTGATGCTGAAGGTGATCGGCACGTCTGGGCCGAACGGTTCGACCGCAAGATGGACGATGTCTTTGAATTACAGGATGATATCGTAGCCAGTATCGCGGCAACCGTTGGCCCCGAAATCACACTGGCGGAGATTGAGCGGGCGCGAGGCAAGCGACCTGGTACTCTTGACGCGTGGGACCATTACCTGCGGGCGCTCGCGGCCTATCACAAGATGACCATGGGTGATGTCGACGAGGCGATTTCCCTTCTGAACAAAGAGATCGAAATCGACCGGGGTTTCGCGAAAGCATATGCCCTACTTGGCAATTGCCATGCAAATATCGGCCTGCGCGGATGGGTTCAGCCTGCGCGCCAAGCCTTTGTGGAAGCCCGGCGCCTGGCCGAGGAAGGGGTTCGACTGGCGCCGTCAAGCCCGGAGACGAACCATGCCCTGGCCTTCGTTTTGTCGGTGACCGGGAGAGCTGAACAGGCCATTACCGCTGCGCGGCGCGCGATCGATCTCAATCCGAACTACGCCGAAGCTTATGCGGCTCTCGGACATTCCCTCATATTTTTCGGCGACCTTGAGGAGGGGTTGGCCGCTTGCCAAAAGGCGGCACGCAACAGCCCGCGCGACACCCGAGGTAACCTTCTTTATGACACGATAGGCCATGCCTATTTTATGCTCGGCGACTATGAGCAAGCGATCGATGTGTCAAAAAAAGGTCTCCATCAAGATCCTTCGCTCTTTGGGGCATTGGTAACGCTGGCCGGAGCGCATGCTTTTCTGGGCTGCGAGACGGAGGCCAAACACTATATCGATGATCTGCTTCGGCTCATTCCGCGTTTCAGCCTTCGCGCTTTGCGTAAGAACCCAATGTTTATTCGTCCCGAACATATCGAAAAACTGGTCGAGAGTATGCGCCTCGCAGGTTTGCCGGAATGACGGCTATGGGTCAAACTGCGACATAAAGAATCCCTTATATTATGCTCGAAGTTGATGGTCGGGCGTACAAGCAAAATTAACCTTTAGGGAAAGTGCTAATTCTTTTTTGGTCCGCAGGCCGACGGCATTTGCGAATGGGGCAGCAGAAAAAAATTGCACGAGAAAAGCAAGAAGAAGAAAATCGAAAAGCGAGAGCAAAACATTTTGCTACAAAGAAAGCACGGTGAAATGATAGGAAAACATCCACTAACTGTTCCGAAAATGATATGTGGGCTGCCCGTCACAATCTCTCAAAGGCATATAGCTTTCTTTGGCAAATGGACGAAACTAAGCAGCGGTAATTTAGTCTGCCCCACCCGAAATCTAGTTCGGCATGGATGTTAGGGTCGGACTGGATGGAAGAAAGACTGAACTTCAGCAATACGCCAATGTTGAACACCATCCTCTGAAAACATGCACCGACTGAACATCTCTTATTCGATAAAGGATTACCTAATCACTGCACTTATTGGGAATCTACCGAGGTTAGCCTAGGCGCCAAACTAAAGGCACATCGCGGATCTATATTGCGCTCCCCGCGGCGTCAGCGCCCTACATGACGTGACAGAGCCGCAGAGCGTCGTAGACAGCGGCTTGTATATTCCGGCTTGCGACCGCATCGCCAATGCGGTGTAGTTCGAACTGGCCGCCGGACGTCGCCAGCTGCGGCTCATTTGCGAGCAGCGCATCCAAATCGGTAACGCCATTGTTCGTCGCTTGCGCTCGAAGGTCGAGATACAGTGAATCCACGGGAACGGTGCCGTGCTCGACGACGATCTGGTTCGCGGTACGTTCTAACGCTTCGCCTGTCGTCGCATTGACGAATGTCGCGGTGAGCCGGTTGCCTGATTTCGCTACGCGCGTAAGCCTGTGATCGAAGGTCATGTCGACCTTCAAATCGTAGCTGCGCCGCTTCCAGATTGCTCGCTCGGCATAGGTCAGTTCTGCTGCTAGCTCACCGTCGATCGAGACCAGGGACGAGCGGCTTCCGGCCATCGCTGCATGTTCCGCGCAATGGGGCGCAGGGTGCCGACCGGTTCCGTCATAAATGATCACGTCCTCGCCGACGGCGGTATTGCCGGTCAGGAAATTCCAGGCATTGGTGCAATGTGCCGCACCATCGAGCCAGTCGAGATCCGGAGTACCTCCAGTTGCGACGATGACAATGTCTGGTGTCAGAGCTAGGACATCGCTCGATTCAGCGAAATAATTGAGCTTAATATCGACGCCGAGCCGCTCAAACTCGCTGGCGCGCCAATCGATGATGCCAATTAGGTCGCCGCGCCAACTTGCCAGTGCTCCTATGCGGACTTGCCCACCGAGTTGCGCTGCCGCTTCTAGTAGAACGACCCTGTGACCTCGCTCGGCGAGCACGCGCGCCGCTTCCAATCCCGCCGGCCCGCCACCGACGATAACCGCCTTGCGCCCCGGAGAGTCGGAACGTGTGATAATTTGCGGCATCATCGTTTCCCGGCCGGTGGCAGCGTTGTGCAAACAGACCGGGCGGTGCGGTGACATGCAATGGGTTGCCCCGACGCAGGAGCGAATTTCCGTCTCGCGGCCTTCGGCCAGTTTCCGGACGATTTGCGGGTCGGCGATATGCGCGCGAGTCATTGCCACCATATCCAGCAATCCATCGCGGACCGCATGGCGGGCTGTTGCGATATCGGTGATGCGGGCAGCGTGAAAAACTGGTAGGCTGACTTCCCGCTTGAACGCACCGACGGCCTTTAGCCACGGCGCAATGGGTGACGCCATGCCGGGCATGTTGTCGACGGCCAATCCTATAAGTGTGTCCATTCGGCCATAAATGCCATTAAAGAAATCGATAAATCCGGATTGCTCGAAGATCTTAGCGATTGCGACGCTATCTTCGAAGGTCAGACCGCCTTCCATGGCGTCGTCTACCGAGCAGCGTAAGCCAACCAGGAAGTCATCGCCAGTCTGACGGCGAATTTCTTCGAAAACCATTAGGCCAAAGCGGCAGCGGTTTTCTAAAGAACCTCCGAAGAAGTCGGTGCGTTTGTTTGTACTAGGCGACAGGAATTGGCCGATCAGATGTGAACTGGCGAGCGTTTCGATGCCATCAAGTCCGCCTTCCTTGCAGCGTTTCGCAGCGGCACCGTAGGCCCTTACGACACGTTCGATGTCGTCCTCGTCCATTTCCTTGGGAAAGCTGCGGTGCAGGGTTTCTCGGATTGGTGACGGTCCGATAGTTGGCAGCCAGTTGCTTGCATAAGGCTCGCCACGGCGGCCGAGATGGGTGATCTGGCACATGATTGCTGTGCCATGTGCATGGATGCGTTCTGAGAATTGTTGAAGATAAGGAATAACGTTGTCGTCGCCGACGTAAAGCTGCTGAAAGACCGACGGCGAATCCGGCGCGACGTTTGAGGAACCGCCGAACATCGTCATTCCGATGCCACCTTTCGCCTTTTCCTCATGGTAGCGCTGATAGCGTTCTTTCGGTAGTCCGCCTTCTTCGAGCCCGCAGGCATGACTCGTGCTCATGAAGCGGTTCTTAAAGGTCACGTGCCCGATCGTCAGAGTTTGGAAAAGGGGGTCGTTCATCGCATTGGCTTATTTGGTTTCAGTCATGCATTGCCGCCGAGCGGCTTGGCTGTCGACCAATCGTACCTTACGGGCATCGCGGCGAACAGTATAAAGGCGGTCAGTGTGGCGATTAGAGCGCGCATTTGATTAGGTTATCGATTTTTTGCGGTTTCTCCCGCCCGGCCGATTGCTTTGGCGAAATCTGACCCACTCTTCGGTGACGGTAAGCCATGCAATATTGTTAGGCATTCTCGTATGAGCGCCACTAATTGCATCGGCACGCAGTTGCCGATGCCGTGCTTCCAGGCGGCTGGAAAGTCCGTCGGCATCAGCAGCCGAGTGAGCCGCTGTACATACGCGGCCATTGCGAGTGCGTATTTGCCATTCTCAGCAGCTGCCTGTGGCCTGCCATGAAAAAAGTGGTTCGATTTGCGTAGGACATCATGGCCATATGGACTGCGCCCAACCGAATAGGCCACCCGGTTGATCCGGCGGTAACAGCGACAAGGTAGAGACCATCAGGTTTTAGAAGAGTGCATGACCATAGCTTCCAATCAGCACCGCACTTTCGTCAAGCAATCCGATAATCGGACAACAAAATTTGTACAGTAATTCATCGCCCGCCGGAG
>Ga0315328_10001409_pt1 | contig 11077 bp, 9 predicted proteins | sample M120032315metaG_FD_203462 | JGI IMG/M metagenome (GOLD analysis project Ga0315328, IMG submission 203462) | Ammonia-oxidizing marine archaeal communities from Monterey Bay, California, United States - M1 200m 32315 | ecosystem: Environmental > Aquatic > Marine > Intertidal zone | place: USA... | reverse complement strand
ACTTTAGACATGCGGGCAAATGCGGTTTCATAGAACCGCTCCCAGGGGCCTGGCCATTGCAGCCAAATAGCCTGTTGTGGCTCCCACTCAGCTGGCACCCGTTTGGCTACGTGCTGACCCTCTGATCCATGTGCTGATACACTGATAATAAATAAACCAAAAAACAGGCAGGCAGTCCACACCGTTGAGTCAAACTTTTCTTCCACGCGCCGGGTCACTATCTCGTTACTGATCCACTGGAATTTTCCGCCATTCATTAAGCGGAGTTTCTCTACCAGGATAGGCGGGCCTAATAAAAGGCCAGTCGGCTTCAATCCAATCTTTAACACAACTATAAAGTTCAACATCAAGGTTATTGTCGAACTCAGATGCCCGAACCCACATGGATACTTCAGCATCAAAACCAGCCTTGCGGGAGGGATTGATATACACGCATCCAAGACATGATGACTCATCGGGTGACATTACCGTGTAAGCAAATGAGTATCGAAGAGTGAATTCCCTCTGATGCCAACCCAGATCAATCAGGTCCTCTTCAAGCGTTAATCCATCAGGCCAGTCAGAGCCGGAAATTGCACTATAAGTACTCCGTAGGTGCGCCGCACTGGACACAACGGCATCGTAGTCCTTAACCACATCGTTTACCGTCAGCATTCTTAATCTGAATTTGTCTGCATCAAGGCGCTCTGGCACCGCAAAGTCATCGGGTACCAGTGTTTTTCTTCCTTCCATTTCGTTCTCCAGGTGCCCGACCAATTAGAAACGAACGTCGCTGGCTCGCCAAGATCTGTTACCTCTTAACTTTCTCCAAGGTTTTCCATCTACTGGAAGCCGGCATGCTCGAACCCAGAAATGACCGCGATTTGAATTACAATAAGATGCGACTAAGCGGTACAAGAACAATCACCATAACACGGCTCAACTACCCAAGAAATGAGTGTAGACACTATTATTGCTGTACGCGTTAATCTCTTAGTGAATATGCCACAGTATTTTCTGGGAAATTAAAACACAGGGCTACCTAACAGAGGACACCAAAGGAAATGAAGAAAGTACTCTATATGTTGGGTGAATTTACTGATCAGGATATAGACTGGCTAATCAGTACCGGACAACGCGAACACATTACCCAAGGCAGTGTATTAATCCCACAAGGCCAGCCTGTTGAAGAAATTTTTTTCGTTTTGCGCGGGCAGTTAAGAGTATCAATCGAAGATGTGGGTGAGATCGCCCGAATCGGCAGTGGCGAAATTGTGGGCGAGCTCTCGTTATTGGATTCCCGCCCGCCCAATGCTACCGTAACCGCGTTAGAAGACTCAGTTGTAATGGCTGTAGCGAAGCAGCGGGTTGACGGGCGCCTACGGACAGATACAGGATTTTCCAGTCGTTTCTACCGGGCGCTGGGGTTATTGCTTGCCGACAGGCTGAGGGATTCAGTTGGGCACCTTACCTACGGTATGCAAAAAGGGTTGAGCGATCAAGACGATGGGCGGGAGATTTCACCGGAACTTTTAGATCGCATGGGTCTTGCCGCTCAGCGTTTCGAGCAGATCCGTGAACGCCTGCTGGACTGATAACCAGGTAAATTTTTCAGTCCCGCATATGGAACTCTTCCGAAAATCCTCACTCGAAAGACTGCGCTCGCCAGAGCAACTGGATGAGCCGTTAAGAGTCATAGTACGTCAGGAACGTCTGGCGATCATGGGTGTTGGTGGTCTGGTCATCCTTGGAATCTTATGGGGGGTTTTTGGGAGTCTGCCAGACAATGGTCGCGGACAAGGCATCCTGATTGCACCGGGAACCATCCAACCGCTTGAAGCCACCGCCAGCGGCCGCCTTTCAAGGTGGCTGGTGAATGCAGGTGACATCGTTGTAGCCGGATCTGCAATAGCTGAACTGGATCAGCCTGCCATTTCGCGAAAACTTTCCGATGCCGAGGCGGAACAACAAGAGCTCATCGAGCGTAATCGCCTGATACGACAGTTACGGGAGCAGCATCTGAAACTCGCGCTAAACGCTATTAGCAGTGAAAAACAAATAGCCCAAGATTCAATTAGCTACCTGCGAGCTTATGTTTCGGAGGCGGAGGTCTTTCTCGATGAAGTGACCGACCAGAATCGACTTCTCCAAAAAACCCAGAAGCAGAACCTCGCGAACGCCCGGATTATGCGTCAGGAATTGAATAAGGCGATATCGAAGCGCTACGAGAATTTTATTCAACTGAAGAATAAAGGATTAGTCTCAGAGGATAATGTTCAAAATGCAAGAAGGCGCGTTGATGAAGGTGAAATCAAACTTAGAAGAATAGATGTTCGGCTAAAGGAGTTGGAAGTTCAGAGCACAAAGGCCGCCAAAGGTGGCCTAGATGCAAGGAATGCACTGTCAACACGCCAGCATGAACTGGCACAGCTTCAATTGACATTAGATGAACTTGATAACCGGATCGCTATGTTGCGCCGGGCATTGCTTGAAGCCGAGCTCGAAGACGAAAACGCGCTTAGAGAGATAGAACGCAATATTTCCTCATTTTCTGCCCAGCTTGAACAGGGTCGCCAGATCCGCGTGCAACGTGGAGGCAAGATACTTGAACTGAACATTGCCGCCGGTAGTCAAGTAGATATTGGAGAACATATCGCGCAACTTGATTATTCTGTAGGGCCCGATTCGCTGGTTGTTCTTGGATACTTCAATAACACCTATGGCAGACGCCTTAAGCCAGGCATGCGCATTAGGATCTCCCTCGATTCTTACCCCAAAGAGCGGTACGGCAGTATGGTTGGCAATATTGTTTCAGTTGCACAGTTTCCAGTCTCTTTGGCCGCCGTAAGAAAAAGCATCGGGAATCAGCAGTTGGCTGCTGAGCTGATCGCAGGCGGCCGGGTGATCGAAGCACAAATAAGGCTGCTAAGAAGCGAGAGCAGTCAAAGCGGATACCAGTGGACTTCCGAAACCGGCCCTGACGCCAGGATTCTTCCCGGAACCACCGCAACCCTGCTGGTAACGTACCGCCGTCAACGTCCATTTGCGCGCTTTGCAGCAAAATACCGGTTGACGATCGATCGACCAACCCTGGGAAGCAGTTGATCGTGAAGCGAGTAAAAACCCCACTCTTGCTGCAGTTAGAGATTACCGAGTGCGGTGCCGCAAGCCTGGGGATTATCCTCGAATACTTTGGCAAAGTAATGCCACTCACTGCGTTACGGTCGGCCTGTGGCGTCTCCAGGGACGGTGTCAAAGCCTCGAACATTGTCAAAGCAGCGAGAAGTTATGGCCTGCAAACCAAAGGACTAAAGGTAAGCCTGGATGAGGTCAAGAACCTGGATTTCCCATTCGTGGTGTTCTGGGATTTCAACCATTTTCTGGTCGTTGAAGGAATCGACCAATCCAAAGATCTGATTTACCTCAACGATCCCGCCCATGGCCATCGAAAAGTCACTATGGCTGAATTCGATCAAGGATATACCGGGGTAGCCCTCACATTCGAGCCCGGACCCGAATTCATCAAAGGAGGAGAACGACCCAGCCTGATAAAGGCCGTACGCCAGCGTCTGCAACATTCAGGCACAGCGATACATCACCTTTTAGCTGCCGGATTGTTATTGACTATCCCAAGCCTGGTACTACCAGCCTTTACCCAGATTTTTCTTGACCGGGTTCTTGGGGAGCATCGGGTTAACTGGTTAATGCCGCTCGTCATTGCCATGGGCGCTACTGTCCTTTTTAAGATTCTCGCAGAAGCCGCAAAATTCGTCTTTCTCAGGCGCCTGCGAATGCATTTGGCCATTTCCATGGCCAGCCAATTCTTCTGGCATCTGCTTCGACTTCCAGCCGGGTTTTACTCGCAGCGTTACACTGGAGAAATAGCATCTCGTCAGGGCCTCAATGATGGACTTGCCCAAACGCTGTCGGGGCGAATCGCAGATACCGTCCTCAGCGTTGTCATGATGGGCTTCTATCTGGTTCTGATGCTTTATTACAACTGGGCGCTGACTTTGATCGGCGTTGCGTTTGCCGCTATCAGTTTTCTGGCTCTGCGACTCCTGCGGTCCAAACGGGTCGACGCCAACCTCAGGCTCGTGCAAGATTTTGGCAAAGTCAGTGGCGATTCGATTGCCGCTCTTCAATCCATGGAGACGATCAAAGCGGCAGGGCAAGAAACCAGTTTCTTTCACCGCTGGTCGGGCCGTTATACCAAGGCAATTAACAGCATGCAGGATCTGGAACTATCTACCCAGGCACTGGGCATGCTACCGGTGATCCTCAACTCGGTAAACACCATGATTATCTACCTTATCGGTGGGTTGGCCGTCATGGATGGGGAGATGTCGGTCGGTACGCTGATTGCTTTTACGGCTCTGATGGCAAGTTTTCAGGCACCGGTCGGGGGCCTGGTGAGCCTTGGTGCCGAAATCCAGGAACTGGAAGGTGATCTGCATCGCCTGGATGATGTGCTGGAGGCGTCAGTGGATGTCGAAGCGCCCATCGAATTGAAATTGGATAACCCTGATGTTAGCGCGGACTGGCCTCTCATACTGCGGGGAGAGGTGAGCGTTTCTAACGTCAGTTTTGGCTACAGCCCCCTGGAGCCACCGCTTTTTAAGGGCATTTCTTTGCACGTTGCTCCGGGCAAACGTCTGGCATTAGTTGGTGGCAGCGGCTCCGGGAAAACGACGCTTGCTCACCTCATCTGCGGCCTTTACCAACCCTGGGCGGGTGTTATCCAGATTGATGGCTATGAAAGAACCGCTATTCCGCGTGATCTTATGGTGACATCGCTTGCAGTTGTCAGTCAGGAAGTGTTTCTGTTTGAAGGAACCGTGCGAGACAATCTGACCCTGTGGGACTCTACCGTCGAGGAAGAGTCTTTGATACGAGCCTGCACCGATGCACAGATACTCGACACAATCCTGGCCATGCCGGGTGGACTCGATGGTCGACTGATAGAAGGTGGCGCCAACCTTTCTGGTGGTCAACGACAACGACTGGAGATTGCCCGGGCGCTGATCCACAACCCGAGCGTACTGGTGCTTGATGAGGCCACCAGTGCGCTCGATGCAGAAACAGAATACCTGATCGGCCAAAGACTTCTGTCTCGAGGCTGTACCTGCGTCATGGTTGCGCATCGGCTGAGCACGATACGTGATTGCGATGAGATCATCGTTCTGGAGGCTGGGACAATCGTAGAACGCGGCACCCATACTGAACTTTGGCAGCAAGGCCAACACTATGCAGCCCTGTTGCAGGCCAGCGAGGGCGCTGGTGAGGTCGATGACTATGATTGACCAACAGGTGGGGGGACGCCAATCAACAGGCCATTTTTCGTTGCGGCGCAATCAGCCGCTGATCCCAGATCAGGCGGGGATGGCCTGGCAGGTCGAAAGTGGTGCAATTGAAGTCTTTGGTACCCGTTTTGAAGGTGACAATCCTGTCGGCCACAGGCGGCATCTATTTACCATTCCTGCGGGACAGACCCTTTTTGGATTCGACCCTAATACCGAGAAATACGCCTTCGGTATCCTGGCGGTCGCCAGCGAAACATCCCAAATACGACGGATCCCCACGGCTTCACTGAGCCTTACTGATGAGGCTCTGGAAAAGGTACGGGACATCACTACCTGGTCAGAACATGTAGGTCGCTACCTTGCCAGCGACAATCCGAACCCTAGATCAGGCGTCCAGGCTACCCATGGAATAGTTGAGATTCCCGAGTTCGAAAGGATCGAGTCTCTTTCCGGACGCGGCTGCTGCTTTCGGGTGGTAGACGGTCAGATCACCCTGGGTAATGACACCCATCTTTTAATCGACCACGGCTGTGGCTGGCTGATCTGGCCAGATAACATACCAGTGGTTACCGATGGGAACCCAGCGCAGATCGAAATACAAGAAATTGGTTCACTAATCGCTGATACTCAGTTGGTTAAAGAAGCCATTGATGGACTTCAGGGTTGCCTGATCCGGCATCTTGCCTGGCAAAGCGAGGCAGATGAAGCCCGTGAACTGGCGCGGCGTGAACAGGCACTCTCCCTGGAGCAGCAACAGACTGCGACAGCACTTTTCGAACTCACCGGTGTACTTAATTCGCAACAGGTATTTGCTACCAGAGATTCCGACTTGCTCACTGTTCTTGAGGTGCTCGGTCAAGAGATCGGATTTGAGGTATTCCCTCCTGCGGCCTCAGATGAGGTCGAGCGAGCCTCCCACCCACTCGAACCGATTGCCCGGTCATCCCGTCTTCGCTGGCGCGAGATCACACTGACACCTGGCTGGTGGCGAAGGGATTCTGGACCACTGCTTGGTTTTTTAGGAGAAGATCAAAGACAGCCGGTGGCGTTACTGCCCGCGCGAAATACCTACGATCTAGTTCATGCCAATGGCAAGCGGGAGCCTCTTAGCGAGGCACTGCGAAACCAGCTTTGTATTGATGCTTGCATGATCTATAGACCGCTTTCCCGCCAAGTCACGAATATATTTCAATTACTGTTGTTTACTGCAAGGGGGCAATTACGCGATATGGCTCTGATCATCCTCTCGGGTACAGCAGCAACCTTGCTTGGCATGCTGGTACCTTGGACGGTTGGCGTACTCTTCGATACGGCAATACCCGAAGCCGATCGAAGAATGCTTTATGAGATTGCGGCATTGCTGCTAGTTGCAGCCTTGGCAGGAACGGTTTTCAGTTTTGTTCAGGCGATGGCCTCACTGCGCCTGGGGATACGACGTGAGATGGCAGCCCAGGCAGCAACCTGGGATAGAGTTCTACAACTGAGTCCATCGTTCTTCAGATCTTACTCCAGCGGCGATCTGCAAACCCGGGTAAATGCAGTCAGCGACATCAACCGGGAGTTGGGAGTTGCGACACTTCGCCCGCTGGTATCAGGAATCCTGGCACTGCTCAATTTTGGCCTGTTGTGGCATTACAGTCCTGATCTTGCGGTCATCGCTTTCTGGATTGGGATGATAGTGATGATTGTTACTATCTCCTCGAGTTATGTGATCCAACGCCTTTCTTTCCGGCTCATCGAAATGGCTGGCGCCTTCCACGGTACGGTAATCGAGTTGATCGGCAGCGTACCCAAACTGCGACTCACCGGTAGTGAGTACCGCGCCTTCAGTCACTGGGCTTCACGCTACACCCCGCAGCTCAAATTGGAAATGACCATCGACAAGTTGGCTGATGCCGTTGCGTTGTTTCACATTGCCTTATCGCCTGTGGCTACCGGCCTTTTGTTTTGGGTTGCCACAAGCCTCGTTGTCGGTCTTGAGCCAGGAGGCGAAAACCAGATGACGATGGGAACATTTATCGCTTTCAACACGGCTTTTGTCCTGTACCTGTCGGGCTGGGCTGCAATCAGTAACACCATTGTCAGCATCATCGACACCATGGTAAAAGCAAAAAGGGTCAAACCGATTCTCGAAGGCGAGCTTGAGGTTGGCGTTGAATCTATTGATCCAGGACGCCTTAACGGTCATATCGCGCTGGATAACATTTCTTTCCGGTACCATGAAGAGGGCCTACCGGTTCTTGATGATGTCAGTCTGGAAATCCACCCCGGTGAACTCGTGGCCATCGTCGGTCACTCCGGCTCGGGCAAATCAACCCTGCTTCGCCTGCTGTTGGGTTTCGACCGACCGCAACAGGGCCGGATACTCTACGATGGTAAGGATCTTGCCGGACTGGATGTCATCGCTGTCCGTCGGCAGATAGGTACCGTGCTGCAAAATGGGCGACTCAACTCAGGCAGTATCTATGAAAATATAGCAAACCACGTGCAGATCACCCACTCAGAAGCGTGGGAGGCAGCCGCTGATGCCGGACTTGCAGATGATATAGAAAAAATGCCTATGGGAATCCATACGGTGGTCGCCGAAGGCGGAACAAACCTTTCTGGCGGGCAGCGCCAACGCCTGTTGATCGCCAGGGCACTGGCAACCCGGCCAAAGATGGTGTTTTTTGACGAAGCAACAAGCGCTTTAGATAACCGCACCCAATCGATAGTGACTGAAGCGCTGGATAGACGACGCGTCACCCGTATAGTCATCGCGCATCGGCTGAGCACCATACGCAAGGCTGATCGACTGATTGTCCTTGATCGGGGCAAGGTTGCTCAAACCGGCAGTTTCGCTGAACTTAGCACAGCACCTGGAATCTTTCGGGAACTGATCAGTCGGCAACTCGTTTGAACTAACCCCAGAACAACTTCTCGTCTTAGATCCTAAAATGATTGATAACACCGCCAACGCCAACTTGCGCTCGCCGGGAGATATCGCTCGCCATCTGCCGGTTGCTCGCATGACCGACACAATCGTGATCGGGGTTCTGGGCGTCATTCTCCTTGGTGCTTTGGTATATCTGGTCGCCGGACGTTTGCCGGTAACCGTCTCGGGACATTCTGTTGTGGTTGATCGGTATTCAGTAATATCAGTGGAGTCAGGCACCAGTGGACGAATTGCAAGCTGGTGGGTACGTCCCGGCGATGCTATCGAACGTGGCCAGTTGCTTGCAATTGTCGAGCAACCTCTGCTCAAACAGAAAATCAATGCAACACGTAGCGAACTTGCTGAACTCGTAGTCACACAAAAAAAAGCAACAATACTGCATGATCAGAATGTGAAGCTGGAGCGACAGATCCTCAAGAATAAACGCGACAAAATCACGCAACGGATTCTTGTCCTCGAGGCTGAGACTAAGGAATTGAGAAATACCGCTCGCTTGTCCATCAACCAGGAACGGAAGTTTTTTGCTGCGCAGGAAGCCGAACTACAGCGCGTGAGAGAACTCGAGTCACGTCAAGATGCTGAGTTGAAGGCACGGCTTGGGCGGGCTGAGAAATTACGCACGAAAGAACTCCTAACCGAGGAGGATTTGTTTGCTGCCCGGGAAGCTACGACCGACCAGCAAGTTGTATTGGCGGAGATCGACGTCAGGCGCCTCGAACTTAACCGCTCGCGGGTCGCCGCAGCAGAGCGATATCTACAAAGCGCAAAAGAAACCAAAGAGCGTGAACAGGCAGTAGATAATCTTCGACGGGAGTTGTTGCAGACCCTAACTGACACTGCCAGACTCGATCAGGAAGTGTCGGAGGCAAATTATCGGAGACGGCTGAGCCATGCCCGCCTACAGCGCCACCTGGAAGGCCTTAGTGCACAACTACGTGACCACAGTCAGATTCGAAGCCCGGCAACCGGTCAAGTCCTCGAGTTAACAGTTGGCTCTGGTGCAGTTGTTAGACCTGGCAGCGAAATTGCCGTAATTGACAGACATGATGATTCTGAGGCTCTAGAGATCGTCGCCTATTACCAAAACAGCAATGGCAAGAAAATCAAACCGGGTATGCTAATGGAGTTGATGATGCCATCAGTCATTACCCAGACCGGCTCTGCTTTACCCTTGGCATCGAGAAACTCCCGAACATTGCTTGCGACCGTTCAATCGGTGTCGAAACTTCCAGTGACACCGGAGGCGGCTGCATTAACTATCGGACACGATTACCTTGCCCAACAGATGGTCGGCGTCGGAGCGCGAATCGAAGTCGTAGCAACCCTAACCCTGGATTCAGAACACCCCAGCGGCTATCTCTGGGCATCTGGGGGTGGAGTTGAATTTCCGATTGCCGCAGGAACCTCGCTGGTTGCAAGAACCATCATTAAACGCCACCCACCTCTTGCTTTTGCGGTGCCCGCTCTAAGAGACTGGGAGGGATTCTGAGGGTCTGGCCGGTTATGGCCTTCTCAAGGTGGGAGATCTACCCATAAATCGTGATCCCGTTGCCAGTGACTTAATACTAAATCACGGATTTAAAATGACGGAGTCAGCAGGCAAACAGCGTTTCGATTACCATCGAAACTCCCATGGTCGATCGCCTCCCGTGCACTCATCTTTATCCAATTTCTTTGATTTAAGCAGGTCGTGGCATACCAGTATGCCCTCTGAGGTATTTGCATAGTCGCGATCACTACACACTTTTTCCCGCCACTTGACATCTTTCGGCTTGGGATCGATATGGTCTTCATCTGAATCACCACCGCCGATTATGGAATGTAACTGCTCGTCACTTAAGATTAGTGTTTTATGGATATGCTCGTTATTAATCATCTTTTTTGACCTTCGTTAATAGTTTGTTGCGTTCCACCCATGATTGGGTTCCTCAGCAATCATGGATATTTTCTGTCCGCTTGCGCGGACCGCCCTCTTTCTAGTACTGGCTGGGCTTGTTGTCATGGCCATATTTCCCATTTTGCCCTCGCCCTTTTTGCGGCCCCAGCCCCTCGATCAGAACAAGGTTGTTTGCTGACTTGTTGACACGGTGTATCGCTGGATTAAAGCTTGTAACCTGGACATTCTTGAGTACCGAGCTACCGGATCCGGCTACCTGGTTCAATTCATCCATCGTCAACTGTGTTTGTTGTTTGGTCATTTCGGCCTCCTTGGGTTGTGCTGCTCTGGTCAATTTCAGAGCTCTCATTATTGCCTCAGTTGGCGGCAGAGAATGTGCGCCCGGTCACCGGATAACTTGGAATGCCGGAATAAATGTGATGGGAGTCACCTAAGATCGTCGCAAATGCAATTTCGGTCTATCAGTACTCGTGGCATATACCCACTGAAACTTATTAAACCGGTTAAACTAAACTGTGGATAACAACCGCCGTTTGGAGAAGAGATATGCACATCCAGATTATTAATTTCAATCTACAGGGAATTACCCGCGCCGAGTACGATGCAGTCTGCAACGACCTTGCCGGAACGTTTGCTGCGGTGCCTGGCCTCGTTTCAAAACATTGGCTGGCTGATGACCAAAACAACACCTATGGCGGCGTTTATATCTGGGAGGATCGCGACGCCTATGAAGCCTTTGTTAATTCCGAACTGTTTTCCATAGTCGGCTCTAACCCGGCCCTGGCTAATATCGTTTCCAAAGATTTCGATGTCATTGAAGGCCCGACCCGGGTGACTCGGGGACTCTAGTTCCAAATCAACTTTGAGCATAAATAAACGGGGCGTATCCTGGTATGTCCCGTTTATTTAATCGGCCGATTTCTCGAATCGCCGATGACCATGGTCCGGCCTTTTAGTGCCTCT
>Ga0315328_10001408_pt1 | contig 11079 bp, 10 predicted proteins | sample M120032315metaG_FD_203462 | JGI IMG/M metagenome (GOLD analysis project Ga0315328, IMG submission 203462) | Ammonia-oxidizing marine archaeal communities from Monterey Bay, California, United States - M1 200m 32315 | ecosystem: Environmental > Aquatic > Marine > Intertidal zone | place: USA... | reverse complement strand
TATGTGACCTTCTGCTGACTGCGCAGAATAAATACGACGACTTAATGGCCGCCTATTTAAAATGACCGATTTTCAATCCCAATGCTATAAGGCACTGAAAAAAGTTCCACGTGGAATGGTCATTACCTATGCCGGACTGGCTGAGATGATAGGTCGGCCAAAAGCGCATCGAGCCGTGGGTAGTGCAATGAATAAAAATCCATTTGCCCCTGAAGTGCCTTGCCATAGAGTGGTCAAATCAAACGGAGAGTTGGGTGGTTTTGCTGATGATACTAGCGTAAAAATAAAACGCCTTCAAGAAGAAGGCGTTTTAGTGTGTGATAACAAGGTTGTTGACTTTGAAAAAGTCCGCTTCAATGCAATTTAACCTTTCTTACCACGCATTTTACTAATCATTTGAAGCTGGGCCATAGACTCAGCAAGTGCTGCTTGAGTTGTTGAAACCTCTTGATCAGACTGTGCATTGGCCATAGCCTCTTCTGCACGTTGTTTAGCTTCAATTGCCTTAGACTCATCTAAGTCATGGGCGCGGATGGCTGTATCAGAGAAGATCGTCACTGTATGTGGCTGAACTTCAACAATACCGCCCGAAACATAGATGGATTCAACGCCATTTTCTGTCTCAACTCTTACCTCTCCTGGCTTAAGTGTACTTATTAACGGAACGTGCATAGGATATACACCGATTTCACCCATGCTGGCAGGTGCAAACACACAGTTTGCATCGCCTGAGTAAATCTCCTCAGTTGCGCTAACTACATCAACATGAATTACTGACATTTACGCTGTCTCCGCCGCTTTTTCTCTAACTTCTTCAATAGAGCCAGTCATATAGAATGCTTGCTCTGGAATTGCATCTAACTCGCCTTCAAGGATAGCCTTGAAGCCTGAGATCGTGTCTTTCAATGATACATATTTACCAGGTGCGCCAGTAAATACTTCAGCCACGTAGAACGGCTGTGACAAGAATCTCTGAATTTTACGAGCACGTGATACCGTTTGCTTGTCTTCTTCAGAAAGCTCATCCATACCAAGAATCGCAATAATATCTTTCAACTCTTTATAGCGCTGCAATACACCTTGTACGCCACGAGCAATATCATAGTGCTCTTGACCAACAATTAGAGGATCTAGCTGACGTGAAGTTGAATCCAGTGGGTCTACCGCAGGGTAAATACCTAATTCCGCTACTTGACGTGAAAGTACAACTGTCGCGTCCAAGTGAGCAAATGTTGTTGCAGGAGATGGGTCAGTCAAGTCATCCGCAGGTACGTATACCGCTTGGATTGATGTAATTGAACCCGTCTTAGTTGATGTAATACGCTCTTGCAATGCGCCCATTTCAGACGCAAGCGTTGGCTGGTAACCTACCGCAGATGGCATACGACCTAATAGCGCTGATACTTCAGTACCCGCAAGCGTATAACGGTAAATGTTGTCAATAAATAGCAGTACGTCACGACCTTCGTCACGGAAGTACTCAGCCATTGTTAGGCCTGTCAAAGCAACACGCAATCTGTTTCCCGGAGGCTCGTTCATTTGACCGTATACTAACGACACTTTGTCTAATACATTTGAATCTTTCATTTCGTGGTAGAAGTCGTTACCCTCACGAGTACGCTCACCAACACCAGCAAATACAGAGTAGCCTGAGTGCTCAATCGCAATGTTACGAATAAGCTCCATCATGTTTACTGTCTTGCCAACACCAGCACCACCGAATAAACCAACTTTACCGCCTTTCGCAAATGGACATACTAAGTCGATCACCTTAATGCCTGTTTCAAGCAATTCTGCTGCAGGAGATAGTTCGTCGTACGCAGGGGCAGAGCGGTGAATTTCCCATTCTGCTTCTGGGTTAACATCGCCAGCGTTGTCAATTGGCTTTCCCAGAACGTCCATGATACGGCCAAGTGTCTTCGTGCCTACAGGAACAGTAATTGCTTTACCTGAATTTGTCACTTCTAGACCGCGCTTAAGACCCTCAGAACCACCCATTGCGATCGCTCTTACAACGTTGTCGCCAAGCTGTTGCTGAACTTCTAGCGTAAGACCTGTTTCAGTTACAAGAAGGGCGTTATATATACTAGGTATCGCGTCTGCTGGAAACTCAACGTCGATAACCGCGCCAATAATTTGTGTAATTTTACCTGTGCTCATTTGCTTTTCCTTTTTCTAAATCTAAACAGCAGCGGCGCCACTAACAATCTCAGAAATTTCCTGAGTAATTGCAGCTTGCCTTGCCTTATTGTAAATTAACTCTAACTCTTGAATCATATCGCCAGCGTTATCAGTTGCACTCTTCATCGCAATCATTCGTGACGATTGTTCACAAGCAATGTTTTCAACAATTCCTTGATAGACCAATGCTTCGATATAACGAACCAATAATGCGCCCAATGCAGCTTCTGCATCCGGCTCATAAATATAGTCCCAATGATGGCCCATGTCCTCCATCTCTGACGCTTCCATCGGCACAATTTGCTTAACCGTTGGAACTTGCGTCATCGTGTTTTCATAGTGATTATAAGCCACCATGATTTGATCAAGCTCGCCCGAATCGTAACGATCCAACATCACTTTAATCGTGCCCAGTAGGTCGTCAAAATGCGGCGTATCGCCAATATCGGTTAATACCGAGACGATTTCAAGACCAGAATTTTTGAAAAATGATGTGCTCTTCTTACCAATGGTGCAAAGCTCTACTTCAACACCTTCGGCCTGCCAAGCAAGCACATTTTTCAAAAAACTTCTAAACAGGTTGGTGTTTAAACCACCACACAAGCCTCTGTCACTTGAGATCATGATAACGCCAATACGTTTCACACTCTCAGGAGTCGTCATATAAGGATGCTTATACTCAGAACTGGCGTGCGCCAAGTGACCAATCACCTTGGCAATTTTTTCAGAATATGGGCGAGACGCCAACATTCTGTTCTGTGCTTTTTTCATTTTAGACGCAGCAACCATTTCCATAGCTGAAGTAATCTTCTGAGTATTTTTAATACTCGCGATTTGCGTCTTAATTTCTTTTCCTACCGCCATCGTCGTCTACCAGTTAGTTTGTGTACACTTTACTGTCATTGTTATTACCAAGTATGGTTGGCCTTAAAGTCTGCAATTGCCGCCTTAATTTGTGCTTCAATCTCGTCGTTATAGTCACCAGCACTGTTGATCGTCTCCATCAGCTCAGCTTGATTTGCATTCATGTATGCAAGAAGCGCGCCCTCGAAAGTCACAACTTGGTTTACTTCAATATCATCAAGTGCGCCAGAGTTACCAGCGTACAGAGATGTTGCCATATCAGCAATTGTTAATGGTGCGTATTGTGCTTGCTTCATCAACTCAGTAATGCGCTGACCACGGTCGATTTGCGCTTTCGTTTCTGCGTCCAAATCCGATGCGAATTGAGCAAATGCTGCCAATTCACGGTACTGTGCTAGTGCAAGACGAATACCACCACCGAGCTTCTTAATAATCTTAGTCTGTGCCGCACCACCTACACGTGATACTGATAGACCCGCATTAATCGCTGGACGGATGCCTGAGTTAAATAAGTCAGTTTCTAAGAAGATCTGACCGTCTGTAATTGAAATTACGTTTGTTGGTACGAAAGCAGATACGTCACCCGCTTGCGTCTCAATGATAGGCAATGCCGTCAAAGAACCTGTTTGGCCTTTAACTTCGCCATTAGTCATCATTTCTACGTATTCAGCATTCACACGTGATGCTCTTTCTAGCAAACGTGAGTGTAAGTAGAATACGTCGCCAGGGTAAGCTTCACGTCCTGGTGGGCGCTTCAATAGCAATGATACTTCACGGTAAGCCCATGCTTGTTTTGTAAGGTCATCATAAACGATAAGTGCGTCTTCACCACGATCACGGAAATACTCTGCCATTGCGCAACCTGCGTATGGAGCGATGTATTGAAGTGCCGCTGAATCGGATGCTGCCGCTGCAACAATGATTGTGTGCTCTAATGCGCCATGCTCTTCAAGCTTACGAACAACTGCAGCAATTGATGATGCTTTCTGACCGATCGCAACATAAACACATTTAACACCAGTGCCTTTTTGGTTAATGATCGCGTCGATAGCAACGGCAGTTTTGCCCGTTTGACGGTCACCAATGATTAGCTCACGTTGACCACGACCAATTGGAACCATCGCGTCGATCGCTTTAATACCCGTTTGGATTGGCTGATCAACTGATTTTCTCTCGATAACGCCTGGTGCAACAACTTCTAGAGGGCGTGAGGAAGATGCGTTAACATCGCCTTTACCTTCAATAGGTTGTCCAAGAGGACTAACAACACGACCAAGAAGTTCAGGGCCAACCGGCACTTCCATGATGCGGTTTGTACATTTAACCGTGTCACCTTCTGAAATATGAAGGTAATCACCTAGTACAACTGCACCAACTGAATCTTGCTCAAGGTTAAGCGCCATACCGAACGTGTTACCCGGGAATTCTAGCATTTCACCGAACTGGGCGTCAGCTAGGCCGTGAATACGAACGATGCCGTCACTCACACTAATTACTGTGCCTTCTGTACGGGCTTCTGCTGAAAAGTCAAAACCCTCTATTTGTTTTTTAATTAAATCACTGATTTCAGAAGCGTTTAATTGCATGACTAACCTCTCTTATAAAATTAATTTACAGACAAACAAACGCTCAACGCGCCTACTTTTGCCTTAATTGATGTATCGATTACTTTGTCGCCTTCTCTAATGACAACACCACCCGTAAGTGTGTCGTCTACAAGTGTGTCGACATTAACTGTTGTATTGTGCTTAGATGACAAGTCACCAACGATTGCCTTAACTTCTGCATCACTTAACTCATATGCACTGACAACAGTGAAGTTCTTACCTTGGTTCGCAGCAAGTACCGCAGCTTCAAAGGTGTTGGCAATACTGCTCATCGCCTCTGTGCGGTCGTTGTTAAGAATAAGGTTGATGAACGAAGACTCTTGCGAGTTGAGGCTTCTAGCCATTGCTTTTTCAAGCAGCGTACAGATCAATTGAGTCTTTTGATCCTTGCCTGTACTTGGAGAGTCCACAAAAGCTTGTGTTGCGTCATCAGACATAATTGCACTAGCAGCGCTAAGTAGGTTGCTCCACTCAGAGTGTGAGTCGCCCTGCTCTGCAATGTCAAAAATCGCTTGTGCGTAAGGCTTGGCAATTGTTGATAATTCCATCGTCTAGACCTATAGTGATTGAGACAATTTAGAAAGCATGTCTTTGTGCGCTTTCGCGTCGACTTCCTTCTCTAGAACTGAGTTAACACCCTGCATAACCAAAGTCGAAACTTGGTCTTTCAGGTCGTTACGCGCTCTAACAACTTCTTGATCAAGCTCAGATTTAGCATGTGCTTTGATCTTGTCAGCCTCTTCAACTGCAGCGCCTTTGGCGTTGTCAATCATTACGTTAGCTTGCTTATCAGCGTTATCAATAATCTCTTTCGCTTGGTTTTTAGTGCTCGCAATAAGTTCTTCAGCTTTTTGCTGTGCTTGTGCGTGCTCTGCTCTACCTTGCTCTGCTGCCAATAGACCTTCTTCGATGCTTTTCTTACGTGCAGCCATCGCCTCAACAAGTGGCGGCCAGACAAACTTCATGCAAAACCAAACAAACAGGCCGAACATGATGAGTTGTCCAAATAGCGTAGCGTTAATATTCATAGCAAATACCCTTATTTAGGTGAAAAAGAAATAAATTAACCAGCTACCGCGAAAATGATATACATTGAGATACCAACAGCGATCATCGGTACAGCGTCAACTAGACCCATTACGATGAACATTTGCGTTCTTAGCATTGAAGTTAATTCAGGCTGGCGTGCAACGCCTTCTAGATACTTAGAACCTAGAGTACCGATACCAACAGCGGCGCCAAGTGCACCAAGACCCATTAGAATTGAACCCGCTAAAAATAATGTTGCTTGTACTTCAGTCATTTCTTACTCCTACTTGTAAAAATTATTAAAAAATTAATGTTCTTTCTGGTGAGCCATATCCATATATACAATTACCAGCGTCATAAAGATAAACGCTTGCAATAATACGATTAAGATGTGGAAAATAGCCCACGGTAAAGACAGGGCCCACTGCGCATACCACGGCAACAGTGCAATTAGAATGAAGATCATCTCACCGGCGTACATATTACCAAACAAACGTAACGCTAGTGAAACCGGCTTAGCCAGCAAGTTCACCCCTTCTAAAAATAAGTTAAACGGTAGCATCCATTTACCAAATGGGTGCAACGTTAATTCACCAACAAATCCACCAAGGCCTTTTTCTTTAATACTAAAGAAAAGGATCAAAAGGAAGATACCAAGCGCCATACCGAATGTGGCGTTTGGATCGGTTGTTGGTACAACTTTCAGATACTCTATACCCATTAATTGTGCCGCATACGGCAACCAATCAACTGGCACGAGATCCATTGTATTCATTAATACAATCCAAATAAAAGTGGTTAGCGCAAGTGGCGCAACCATTGGATTTTTGCCTTTAAACGAGCCACGAACGTTGTCATCAATAAAATCAATAACGCTTTCAATAAAGTTCTGAAGGCCGCTTGGCGCATCAACTGTGGCGCGCTTAGCTGCTTTTGCAAAAATAAATAAGAACAACGCACCCAGAACAAAAGAAAAGCCTAGAGTGTCGACATGAAATGCCCAAAAACCCATTTCTTTAGCTTGCTCTGCGCCATGAGCAATACCCCACGTACCATCTGAGTGTTGACCAAAAGTTAAATTCTGTAAATGGTGCTTAATATAAGCGCTTGCTGTTAATTCGCCTTGTGCCATTATTTTTGTCTAAACCTATCTAGTATAAATCCAACCTGCCCCACAACCAAACTCAAAATGAGTGCGCCGGGGTCAAGTGCCAACAAACTAAGCCCAATCAAGGTAAGCATCGCCAGAGAAAATATTCTCAACACGCTACTCTTGATGGCCATCCTAAAACTCTTTTGAGCGTCAGCATTAACCGCCGCTTTTTGCTTGCGCATAAAGTAATCAAACAACCAAGTGTTGATAAAACTTACCAATGCGCCGTAAAGCGCATCTGGACCAAAACCGTAGCTATAAAATGCTAAAACTGCTACTGCGAGTAGTAAGGACTGAACTAGTGAATTCACTGATTTCATCCCAATTGACAACCGCCCTGGCCTACACAAACGCAACATTATACCGTTTTAATGATTTTAATCAAGTCACAGGTGTATGATTTTTTTGTTGTTATTCTCAAGTTGGAATGAAAAACCCTCAAGTGGAGCGCTCGCAATGCCTCTCGAAACAGATAATATTAGCTGCCCTCACCAAACCAGCCTCCCGCTCTTTGCAAGCCCTTAAATCTTGCTTACTGGGCCCAAGTGATTTCAGTAGAACTTACGGAATTTAATGGAAATACCTTTGTATTTACCTTTATTTTTCTCTTGTAGCTGTTTATTGGAAAAAAAACCCTAAAAAGCCTTTTATAATAGTCTATCATCCTGCACTTTATAATTATGCACATCAATTGAAATGATAGCGATTATTGAAGATCTTGCAAAGCAAGGCGTTGAACTCAATGAGCAAAACAAGCAAAATCTGACCCATTATTATCACGGCCTACACCCCTCAGACTACAACGATTCTGAAGCAGGTTATCTGCTGCAATGCGCAAACATCCACTTAGCGCTTGGCGCCTCAAAACAAGGTGATGAGACACTTATTGAAGGCTCTAACATCGCCAGTCCAAATTCAACGACTATTAATACCGTTATCAGCGTTATTACTAAAGACAAGCCCTTTATTCGGGACACTCTTATTATGTGCATCAATGGCTTTGGTGCAAACATTATCTTTACACACGCCTCCTTACTTGAGGTTGGGCGTGACAAAAAAGGCAGTATTCGCCACCTCTCTCCCTACAAAAAAGGCGAGGGCCATGAAGACGAAATTGAGTCTTTTATGCAGTTCCACCTTGAGTTTATGTCGACCGAGAGTGTCGATACGCTCAAGGAAAAAATGCGCAGACGAATTGATGCAATTCACTATGTGGTTAGTGACTGGCCCATCGCACGCAATCGTTTACTGAAAATTGCCGACCTCCTCAGTTCTGAAAAAGCACCCACGTCCAGCAGCGATTTTATTCGCTGGATAGAAAATCATCACTTTGCCGTTCTTGGTAGTGCAGAAATTGCACAAAACACAGCACTGAAGCCGATTGTCAGCGAAAGCGCCAGCGGCCTATTTCGCTACTTGCTGGAGAACGACCAAGATGTCACACCATTTATCCCCAGTCTTTCATTTGGCCCTTCATCACTCATTGTAACCAAACTATCGGTTGCCTCTAAGATTCACCGTACGCGGCAAATGGACGTTATTGCGATCCATGTTGACGGGCGCTATTATTGCTTTGTTGGCTTTTTGTCTGGCACGTCTTTCAACCAAAGTGTGTTTCAGGTGCCTCTGATCAAAGAAAAGGCTGAGCGTGTTCTAGAGCGCTCCGGACTGCGCTCAACCAGTTGCAATCATAAGGCAATGCAGAATCTGCTAGAAAGCTTTCCACGTGCGCTTTTATTTCAAATCAAAACAGAGCGTTTATTGGAAATTGGTGGCAGTGTCTTAAGCCATCAAGAGCGACGCAAAACACACGTGTACTTGACCAAAGACCGTTGTGGCCATTTTTATACAAGCCTGGTGTATTTGCCTCGTGATATTTTCGACTCCGAGCTGCGCCAACAAATCCAACAACGACTGCACGCCCTGTTTGAGGCGAATTTTGTTTTATTCGATGTGCGTTTTTTCGATTCCGTCTTATGTCGCATTGAGTTTAATATCTTTACCCAATCAAACGCTGAAATAAGCGAAGAAGAGCTTACTACAGAGATTAAGTCGATTGCTTATGATTGGTACGCAGAGCTGCGCCACGTGATGCAAATGGGTAGCGCCGAACCGTCCTTATTTAATGATTATCAGAACGCATTTCCACGGACCTACACGAACGACTACGGCGTTGATCGTGGCTTTGAAGACATTCTCAAACTCGAATCTTTATCGCCAAACAATTTTGTCAGTGACTTGTTTGTTGGCTCTAAGCGCTTTACCGACAGTGTTAACTTTAGGATTTACAGCAAAGATCATTCGCTCACCCTGTCCGACATTGTTCCCGTCTTTGAAAACTTGGGTGTCAATGTGGTTTCCGAGCACCCCTACAAAATCAATACCGGCGGCAGTCATCGAATCACCATTCGCAATATCGAATTATTACGAAAAGACCAGAAAGATTTTGACTTGGCGGTGGATAAAGCCCGATTTCTCCGGGCGTTTGAGCAGATTTGCATAGGTGCAATTGAAAATGATGGCTTTAATCAACTTGTCCTTTGTGCCGGTCTCGATGTTAGGCAAGCCAATCTATTTCGCGCCATTTACGTTTATCTAAAGCAAATAAACTTTGGTTACAGCCAAAACTTTATTACCAACACTTTGACCAGCCACATTGAGTTGAGTCGCGCGTTATTTGCCTTGTTTGAAGTCAAGTTCGATATCAACAACAAAGAGCATGTTAACGCGCAAAAATCTATAAAAAATAGCATTATAGAGCGGCTCGAGGCGGTCTCATCGCTGGATGAGGACAGAGTAATAAGCGGCTATTTAGAAGTCATTGAAGCAATGGTTCGAACCAATTACTACCAAGATAATGAAGATTACCTGTGCTTTAAAATCCAATCCAAGAAAATTTCTTTCCTGCCAAAGCCCGCGCCTTTATACGAAATATTCATGTATTCCGCACGCGTTCAAGGGGTTCATTTACGCGGCGGAAAAATTGCCCGCGGTGGGTTGCGTTGGTCGGATCGCTCTGAAGACTTTAGAACCGAAGTCCTAGGCTTAGTCAAAGCACAGCAAGTTAAAAATACGGTCATTGTACCGGTCGGCTCCAAAGGTGGTTTTGTGCCAAGAAGTTTGCCAGCCGAGCGAGGCAAAATGCTCGCCGAAGGTGTTGCCTGTTATAAGTTGTTTATTCAATCACTACTCGATCTAACCGACAATATTGTCGATGGTGTTATTGTTCCACCAAAAAATGTTGTGCGTCATGACGACGACGATCCCTACCTGGTGGTTGCTGCCGACAAAGGAACCGCCAGTTTTTCTGATATTGCCAATGAAATTTCTACAAATCATAATTTCTGGCTTGGTGATGCGTTCGCTTCCGGTGGCTCAGTTGGCTACGATCATAAGAAAATGGGCATTACCGCACGAGGCGCCTGGGAATCTGTCAAACGCCACTTCCGTGAAACGGGCAAAGACATTCAATCTGAAGCCTTTAGTGTTATTGGTGTTGGCGACATGGGTGGCGATGTCTTCGGCAACGGCATGTTGCTTTCGAAACATATTCGCCTACTTGCAGCCTTTAACCACCTTCATATCTTTATCGACCCGAACCCAGATGAAAGCGTTAGTTTTGTCGAAAGACAGCGACTTTTCACCACTGAAAATACCACTTGGCAAGATTACGACAAAAAACTCATATCAAAGGGCGGTAGTGTTTTTGAGCGCAGCGCAAAGTCTATTGAGTTGTCGCCAGAAGCAATGAAAGCACTTGGCACAACACAAAATAAACTTAGCCCCGACGCGCTAATAAATACACTATTGAAGGCGCCGGCAGACCTGTTTTGGAATGGCGGTATTGGCACCTACGTTATTGCCAGTGACGAATCTCACCTTGACGCTCAGGACAAGGCCAACGATTCAACGCGTGTTAAGGCGAGTGAACTTCGCTGTCAAGTGATTGGCGAGGGCGGCAATCTGGGAATGACACAGAACTCCCGCATTGAATTCGACCTATTGGGAGGGCACTGTTACTCTGACGCCATTGACAATTCGGCCGGTGTGGACAGCTCTGACCACGAGGTCAACTTAAAAATTCTACTGAGCACTCTTGAAACCTCAAAACGCAACACAGCCCTTAGTTCAATGGAATCTGAGGTGGCCACTTTATGCTTACAAAACAACTACGAACAATCGGCAGTTATCAGCATTCACACCCAACCCAACCTCGAAAACTTAGCCGGCCAAGCAGAGGCGATA
>Ga0315328_10001406_pt1 | contig 11098 bp, 4 predicted proteins | sample M120032315metaG_FD_203462 | JGI IMG/M metagenome (GOLD analysis project Ga0315328, IMG submission 203462) | Ammonia-oxidizing marine archaeal communities from Monterey Bay, California, United States - M1 200m 32315 | ecosystem: Environmental > Aquatic > Marine > Intertidal zone | place: USA... | reverse complement strand
ATCGGTGGTGTGTCCGTCCGCATCGTTGTACGGGATGACGTTTGCGGAAACCTGAATACGGGAACCATTATTATCCACGGTGACCCCGGCATTGGGTAAATTGATGACGACCGGGTTCGGGAATGAAGTGCCGTCTTTCTGAACTATTTCAATGGCGATCGCGGTGTTCAGGGCGGTGCCGTTAACATCAATGGCGCGGTCACGTCGCAACGGGTTACCGGATGCGATCAATGTCCCGGTGCCATTGGATTCGAGAGTAGAGAGACTGGTAATTGTTGGCTTGGTGGTGATCCAGTTGATGAGATCCACATTGTTGGTGGCACTGAGGGTTTCCGCACCATTACCGCGCGCGGCACGGACGCGACGCCAAGGACCATCGGACCGATAATCGAAGGAGGCCAAAGGAATGACCGCTTGAGTGTCGCTCAACACTTCCCAGCTCACGGCGCTTGCCGAAGCGTTGCTATCCAACGGATGGATTACGTTGCCTTGCCCATCTTCCAGGCGCACATGGCTCAGAGCAGCCCCGGCGTCCGCTGTACGGGTCTGCAAACTTTTAAACCCAAAACCGTATACGGTGAGCGGTTGGGCGCGGTCAAAAATTTGGTTATCACTTGAAGTGCCAGTAACGACGGCACGACCGGTGTAGATGTTGAAAAATTGCGGGCTGTTGAGTGAGACTCCCACGGTGTTCCAAACGCGAACGGTGCGAGTACTCCCTTCAGCCTGGTCGGTGAGCACGCCGGGCGGGATATCAATGCGCAGATCATTGAGTTTGTAGCGTTCCACAGGGAAGATGGTTTGCACCACTTTATCGCCGGACATAATTTCCAAGGCGGTTACGCTGGCCAGACCGTTGCCGATGATGGAAATGGTTTCCTCGGTGCGGGTAAAGGAGTTGGTGGCGATGGGGGTGACGCCGCCGTTATCGGAGATCATGCTGATGGTGGGCACGCTGATTTTGGGTGCGATCTCATTTTCCAAACGCCACACGGTGGCATCGCGCGGAAAGGTGATTACATCCTGCGGGCCGGGTCCCTTGATGTGGCCCCACAACGAAAACGATGGATTCTGATTGCCCACCACACTTGCCTCCCCGCCCCACAGCACTTCAAAGCTGCCGGTGGTTGCGGTGTTGCCCAGATTGGAGAAGGTGTAAATAATTCCATTGTTTGGCACATTGATATTCCCAGGACCCACGTTCGTGGTGTTGAGAGCAACTAATCCGACGTTCGCCCAAGAGCCATTGTTAGTCCAACCCTGGGTGTTGTCGGTTCGGTTCCAGGCCACGGGCACGCCATCGGGTGCCTGACCAAGATCGTCGCACACGAAAATGATGTCCGGCGCGGTGACGGTGCGCCCAACCTTTTGCGAATAATATTTCAGAGTGTGCGGCCCGATCCAGGCGCTGGCGCCGGGGGTGGTGACATTAAGCCCGCCCACGTTCCAGCCGTTGGTGGTAATGAAGGTATCGGTCCATACAAAGTTAGTAGCAGTGAAGAGCGTGCCCAACAGCGAGTCGAGCGGCTGATAGTAAAATTGCATCCGGTCGATACCTCCCCGCAGGGCCGGGCCCACCATCTGGGAAAGCTGCCCGGGAAAGCCGATGATCGGAACACCCCCCAACGGACTGGTGGTGGCAAATTGCGGCTGCATGGGCGCTACGTTGCCGCCAAAACGCCGGGGAAACACTCCACGTATATTCGGCATCGTAGGCTGCAAAAAGTTTTGCGCGTTGGCCCCGCTCAAAAACTGCGGTGGTTCCACCAGGTTGATCGATAAATCCAGATCCTCGTACACGAAGTTGTTGGTACGATACATGTACTTGAGCGCGCCCACGTCGTCATACGTTAGTGCATGACGCGGCTGATACTGCCCGCCCATCGCATTGCGACCATCGTAGTACACGCCAAAATTAAAAGCGGTCGGCGTGTCCGTCCAATAAATCGCCGTATTGCCGTAAAACGCATCCACGATGCCCGCCACCGAGGTCCATGCGTTGCCGCTGGTATCAGTGGTAAACTCTTCCATATCCACAAAGGTGGGAACCGTGATCGCACCGCCTGCCTGTGGAGGCGCGTCATGGATCAAACGGTAGCTATACTGCACCCCATTGATTACATCTGTGGGCTGCCATGTCTGTGGATCAAAATTCTTCAACCGTACATTGAAGCTCCACTGCGTCGCCGTTGCATTGGTGCTGATGCCTCGCACCGTGAACGCGTATCGATGCGGATTACCCACCCCCAAATGGTTCACCAACATCCCCAGCGTCAGGCTTTTGATGTCAATAATCTGGGCGTTCTGGGCCGTGGTGTTCACCCAGGTTGTGTTGAAATTACTCAGGAACCCATCCCGCGCGAAATCCATGCTGCTCACCCCATCGTAACTGCCATCAGCCGGGATGAAAAAATCATTCACCACCCGAAACGCATCATGCACCGCGTCCATTCCCTCGAGCCCGAAGTAGCGAACAAAACTTTGATCAAACGTGTACGTTAGGAACGGATTATTCCAACGGAAAAAATGCTTAAGTTCCTTTGGCCCACCCAAGTCATCCGTGATATTAAAGTCCGTCGCTCCTCCCACCACCTCAGCCTGCAACATCGGCCCGATCATCACAAATCCACGTGATGATTCCACCCCAACGAGTAACAGTGCGCCCACCAGCAACAATTTTATTTTATTCATTTATCCCTGTCCCCCTTTTTTTTGGCTCTGGGAATTAGTTGGTACGCACTACACGCAGGTACTTATGGCCGCCATTATTGACGGACATCGAATCAAAACCCGTCCGCTGCCCGCTACGGGCGTTGCCAACGTTGTTCCAACTTGTCTTGTCTGTGGAGGCTTGCACCTGATAACGCGCACCGGCTTGGGAAATCCATGTGAGTTGCGATCCACGTCCGTTCTTTACCACCGAGGCTGGCACCGCGCGGTTACCCGTGCTGCGGGCGAGCTGTGCCGAGGCCTGCGCATTTTGTCGAATAGCAGTGAATCGCTGATTAGCCGCAGAGGATTGCGCATTCCGACTCGAACTCGTCGGCCCCACTTGTTGTGGCGCCGTTCGTGTTGGCTGTGAAACACGCAAACTCGTACGATTAGGCGGCTGATAGGTGCGGGTTGACGTACCGCGCAATGACCATGCCGCGCGCGAGCTCGTGCTACTGGATGGATAATTCCGGTTAAACATCCCGCCCCGCACCGAGGCTAACTGAGTGTTGCCGTAGCCCGGTTGCGTTTGGCGACTTTGCTGCGCGCGCTGGAGCATAATGTTACGCGAAGCATTGATCGACGCTGAGTTTTGCGCTGGGTTGCGCAAATTCAACCGTCTGGGTTGCGCTTGCGTTCGTGCGCGCGCGGTGTTTTGCAAAGCTACTGCAGCAGCTTGGTTCACGCGTGCCGAAGTTGACGGGTTAGCCGCAGCAGCCGCGTGCGCGGAACGGGGTGCAATGGCTGCCGGTGGAGTCACCACGTTTTCAGCCAACTGAGGAACACTCACGGTGGGTGCCACTGTAGCCACCACTGGCACCGGCGTGGTGGTTGCTATATTCATTGTCACTGTGGAATCCTGTCCGGTGTTGGACACCACTTGTGTTGCTACGGGGCGTTGCGCTGCTTGCGGGTTGGTGCGACGTTGGACCTGTTCAGCGTTCACCACGCGCACTTCGCCGGCGGTCACATCCACAATGCCCTCGCCCACGTCGCCATTAGGCACAAGGTAGCGTTGGGCAGATAAAATTGAATGATCTGCCTTCATTGTGTTTACCCACACCGCAATATACTTTCCGGCTCCATCTGATCCGATGGTGGGCATACTCTGGTTGAGTTGGCCCTGTGAATTGATTTGAAACTCCGTGCCGCCTGAAAGCATCCGGCCCTGTACCCCCAACCCTCCGGCGTCCTGGCCGGCAGTGGCCCAGGTGACTAATGCATCACTGCCCACCATGGCCACTTCAGGAGTGGATTGGCGTCCGGTGAGATATGTATTGTGACGCGCAGCCTCCGCCGCGGGTAAGCCATTATTGTCGAACGTCTTGATATAAACATCTGTGCTGTTGCGAGTGTTGGTCTCATCATTTTGCACCCAAGTGAGCAGGAACCCGCCATCCGGGCGGGTGGCCAGTTTCGGGTCAGCCGCCACCACGTCACCGTCATTGAGTCGATACTCGTTACCCACCGCCGCACCGTTTTCGTCATATAGGCGGCCCATAACATTGTTGCGAAGGTTAGGCGCACCGGAACTATTGCGACCACTTCGAGTTTGGCTTAGCCAACCAACGGCAAATTTACCACCATTGAGTGCGGTTACACTGGGATCGCTTTGATTCTCCGATGTGGATTGGTTCACCAAAAACTCGCTACCCACCCGAATGCCCCCAGCGTTGAATCGCTGTCCGTAAATACCCTCTCCAGAGCCATCCTGTCCCACGCTTTCCCACACCACCACCACACCACCATTTTCCAGCGCGGCCACTGAGGCATCACGCTGAATGCTAGCGGCATAAGAATTGGCCATGATGGAGCCACTGGTGAAATTCCCACGTGCATCGATAAACCGCACGTATACATCTGAAGCGCCACGCGGACCGGCCTCCCACACCACAGCACCGCCGCCATCGGACCGCATTACCGCGCGGGGGTTCACCTCGTTGGATCCTGCTGTGCCTTGACTCACCTGTTGAACGACCCCTTCGCCCACATAATCGGAATTGAGCCTCTGCACCAGAATACGTTCACCATTGCTTTGGGTTGCGTTTTGCCACACCACAAATCCGCCGTCCGAATCCACGGCCACATGGGGGTTTGATTGGTGGCCCTCAATATCGCCGAGCAGCGGATACTCACCCCCCAACGGCATTAAAGCTGCATTGGAAATCGACACACCCCAGACACATGCAACGGCCAAAACGACCTTTGTAAAAACATTTTTCATGTCCATCCTCCTTGGTTTTTCACCCTAAACCACAGACGCAGAATCGCTTTTTGTTGATCCCCCCCCCGCTGATACGAGGCCCATCCCTGTGCCCTTGGGCGCACTCCTTGGGCTTCTTGTCTCAAAATTTATCGGTTACGTCAACTACTTTTTCACAATCTATAGATAATATTGTGGGCAACTTTTTTACCACCCCCACAGGTGGTGGGTCACAACAATTCACCCTGTCTCCCCACTTCCAACTCTTGGAGCAAAGAACGGAAATTCCAGCGAGTGTATTGTGCGTGCAATGTAGCGTAATCACCCGCGCCAGGGCGCAGTTCCTCAAGTTTGATTTTCCATTCTGAAATTTCTCTGAGCGCAACCAGATCCTGATTACGCTGCACCTCTGTTGTCGCTTCGCGCAATCTTCCCTGTAATCCAGCGGGTTTCACGGCGTTCAGGTTCGAATATAAATTTTCGGCTGTTCCGTATTCGAGGAGTAATTTGGTGGCCGTCTTCGGGCCCACGCCGCGCACACCGGGGATGCCATCCACCGCGTCGCCCACGAGGCTAAGCCAGTCAATGATTTGCGCAGGCTCCACGCCGGTTTTCGCACGCACTTGTTCGGCTTGCCAGAGGGTGTCGGTTTTGTCATTGGGATTGAGCAGGTGTACGTTGGGATTGATTAGTTGAAAAAAATCTTTGTCCGAACTGGCAATTACCACCGGCAACCCGGCAGCTTCGGCTTGGCGCGTGAGGGTGCCGATGACGTCATCGGCCTCCACGCCCTCGTGACACCACGAGTGCATCCCAGCAGCCTCGAGCCATTCGTCAAGCGCGTCGAGCTGCAGTTCCAAATCGTCCGGCATGGGATCACGCTCGGCTTTGTATTCTGGCAATGCTTCAGTGCGTTCGTCATCAAGACCACCATCCCAAATCACCGCGATGTGGGTAGGCGCCACACGCGCGCGCATGCGTCGCATGGCATTAATGAATCCGTAGAGCGCGTTGGTGGGAAAGCCATCCGGTGCGTTCATCGCGCGGATGGCGTAGAATGATCGGTAGGCATAATGATGCCCGTCGACGATGAGCAGGCGATCGGCCCCCATGATTTTAGCGGCGATAGTTGGAGCGGTTGAGCAGCTTGTTGTTTATGCCGCCGGGAGCGCCAGCCGCGCCACCAAGATTAGGGTTGGGATTGTCCGGGTTGATAAAGGTCACTGCATCCGGCGAGGTAGTGCGCGCGAAAGGCAACTGTCCGGGGCGATTCTTTGGGTTGCCTGCCGGATCAATAATGGTGGGCTTCACATAAATCACCATGTTCTTTTTCTTGCTGCTGCGACCTTCACCGCGCCACAACCGGCCCACGAAAGGCAGGTCACCGAGATAGGGCACTTTGTCCTTGGTAGTTTGCACCGTCTCGGCGATGAGCCCACCCAGTGCGAGGACAGTTTGGTCCCACACTACGCACTGCACGTTGAGGGTGCGGGTGCGGATGCGGGGCATAGGTACTTGCTGACGCACCACGTTGCCACCAGCGGCAAACACGGACGCTTCAAAAGTGCTTTCCTCGTAGCCCAAAAACTCAGTGATTGAGGGGGCGATGGACATCTCAATAGTATAACCATCGGCATTCACGTAGGGTAACACGCTGAGCGAGGGGCCCATCTGCTGTTGGGTGACAGTCGGTTGCACTGTGCCGCCACCCGCACCACCTCCGCCACCAAAGCCGCCTCCGGTGCCTGGAGTGAAAGTAGGTGTAACACCGGTAACAATGGACCGATTATCCTGCACGGCAATGTTTGCCTGTCGTCCGCTGATCGCCAAAATGCGCGGCGCGGAAAGCAGCTCGGCGCCGTCCTGCTGATCAATGGCGTTGAGCACCATTCGGAATTGCGGATCGGTCATCAGTCCGGTGAACGTCCATAACGGATTACCGTAGCCTTTGAATCCGGAAGTAAGCCGACCTTCATTGGGACTGGGCTGGATACTGTACTGACTGGGCACAAAGGTATTACCCTGCAGCGTGCCGGGGTACGGAAAAAAGCCCGAGGGATTGCTCGCGGTGGGCTTGCCGATGAAGGTGGGTTGAGGACCGGCACCTGTGATATATTTTCCGTTTTGCATCGTAAAATTACCGAGGTACCAGTCGAAGCCCAGTGATTCGCCTTCGTTAAACTCAATCTCCGCGAACTTGGCCTCAATTATCAACTGCTCGGGAGACGTATTGAGAATTTCAATAACCTGCTCGATTTGTTCTAGATTCGCCAACTGCGCGCGCACCAATAACTGGCCATTACTTGGGTTAAACACCACCTGTGCATTATCGATACCGAAGTTGGCCAAATAAGCCTGCACCGCCGCCGAGGCCGCGCTGTTGACACCGCCAACAGCGCCGCCGCCAGATCCCGCAGCAAAACCGCCCCCACCATTTAATGGCTGATCGGTTTGCCGGTTGATATATAAATTTTCTCCGTCGCTGGATTGCGTGTTTTTCGAACGAATGGCCGAATCAAAGCCTTCGCCGAGAGGAGTTTTGGGTAGTGGTGAAATCTGCCGAATCGTAGATTTCACTTTAATCAGCTCAGTGAAAAATGCATTAGGCTTCACCTGAAACAGCTTGGTTACAAAGTCTGCATCCGCTGGGCGATATGATAGCATCACTGTCCCCTCACTCACTTTCCAATCAATCGGTTGATCACAGGATTTGGTGATAATATTGAGCAACTGTGAAAGGCTCACATTAGTGAGCGGCGCAGTGATTCCGTGCACAGTAATGCGGGTGGGATCCAGCCGACCACCGCCAATGGTGGGCACGCTGGGCAATCCGGAATTCATTCGGACACCCGGTGCCATTACCCCGGAACCCGCGCCATCAGCCATGCTTCCACCAGCATGTTTCATCACTGGCCGCCCCATGGGCAAACCGTTGGCAGGATTGATGTTTGGCGAGCCTTGGAACGGGAAATTGCCTGCAATTTTTGCGTACTCCGGCAGATCGGTCCGGATCCAAATGTTGATGCCTTTGTCCTTTGGATCCAGGGAAATGGAGTCATTTTCCAAGGCCATTCCAGTGAGCATATTCACCGCTTCATTGAGCGCCATGCCCGCCATTGGCGGCACGTTGAGCACCCGAATGCTTTGCAGCTTGTTCATGATCTGACTGTTGGCACCGGGGCCTCCAGGCTGGTTGGCACTGCCGCCGGTTTGGTTAATCCAAGTCGGATTAGGGACGGGTAAGGTCCGCTGGTGGGGAGCTTCAACCCACTTCTCATTAACCTCCTGCACCATGGAGCTGAAGTTCCGATCACGCGAATCCTTGGCTGCGTCGTTTTTAAATTTATTGATCATGCGCAGGAAATTGCTGGCCACATCGTTTCGGCCATCGAGCAGGAGAACCCGGTCAAAATTCATCTTGGCGTTATCAAAATCGCGCAGTTCATAATGAAACCGGCCGTCCTTGAGCAGTCGATTGATTTCTTGGTCCCGATTCGCCAGATGAACCCGCATGCTCGAAGCGTCCGGTGAAGGCTCCTTTTTCACAAATGCCGCATTGCGCTTTTCGCTCTCGCGCAGCAACGCCTGCATGTCGGCATTACCAGGCAACCAACCGAGTGAATCCATGATAAACCCTCTCGCATCATCAAACTCATTTCGCTGCCAGGCCGCCTCCACCATCACTTGAGTCACTTTCAGGTAGCCGGCACGGATGTCGCGCATAGGCAATTCCAGTGTGTTAAGGGCCTTCACGTAAACAGGATGATCTACGCGCAGCAAGCCCTTGAGCTGTACACTGGCATATGCTTTGAAATCGTTTTCAAGAATGATCGCCATGCGGTACTTCGAAATGGCATCAGCGTTACGGGCAGCTTGGCCGGCTTGCCGGGCCAATTGCGACACAGCAAGCAAGTCTGACTGGGCTTTGCGATCAATAGCAATCAGGGCACTATCCACCCGCTGAGAATTGGCGATAGCCTCCTGTGTGATGGGATTGCTGAGCCCCTGCGCGCGCAACCGCCGCTCCTCTTCCATAAGGCGCTGGATAGCATCCTGAGAAGGCACCTCCGGCGGCGGCGCGGCTTGCGCTCGGAAATTCATGGAAACGGCCAAGAGGCCGATAGACAATACGACACGATAACAAAACCCCACCTGTTTCATAATACCCCCAATTTGTTTGGCCGGAACGGCCGATCCCCCCACAGCTGATGGCTCAGCCTCCCGAAGACAATAACGAACCATGCCGGATTAGCAAGTAAATAATTCGAAGGATTCTATCCACGTCACCGGCTATTACCCCCCACGGCGGGCGGATTGGTCACCGGCGGACGGGCGGGCACGGCGTTGGGAGGGGCGGCATTGGTGCCTCCGCCAGGCACGGGGATGTTGAGGCCGGGCCGAACTTGGACAGGCCCGGGGCGAAAGGGTTTGTCATAGATTTGGCGGTTGCCGCCATATCCCTGGTCGGACACCAATTGCACCAAGTCCGGAATCACTTTGATAATGCGAAACACTTCACCATCGACAGAAAACCGCCTGCCTACGCGGCAATTTTTCCATTCCATCGGTTGGGCGGTGAATTTGGTTTGGAAAAATAAATCCGCTTCATAACCGCGAGTGAATGAAATCGGCTGGTTGTGCTTGGCCACGCGGTTTTTGTTGGTGACCATCCCTCCACTGGGCAAGCCGTGAACGATATCCAGCGTGCAAATCACATCCTCAATTCGATCGGCCTTGGTGGCCGCGGTAAAGCGAAAACCAACAAACCAATCGGGGTGCTGCCGCAACACGCCGGGCACGTCGTTAAACAAGTGCAATGCACTGAGCTTTCGGAGTGGGTGTGGCTGTAAATTGGGGGACAGGGCTTTGGTGTTGGCCGGGAACGGCCGTTTTTGGGGCATAAACGATTGCATCCGCGGGGTGTTGTAGTTGGCGTAGCTTCGCCAGTTCGGGTTCTTTCGCCAATAGGCCATATACTCGATGAGGGAGGCAAACACCGAGGGGTATTCATCAATGGCCTCGAATCGATAGCGCATATTATTCTCACCCAACCTGGCGGGGCTGCGGTTAAATTGAATCTTAGGAGTGATAAGCAGTCGCACTTCGCGGATTTCCGTCACGCGCAACGCTGAAATACCCAGAGGCAAATCCTGAGAATCACGGAACACGTTGGTGACCCCGTTGTTGATAACTCGATTCCACTTCGCGGCGTTGAACACAAGGTGATTGGTGCCATCGAGATTAATAGCGGGGGGGTCCTCGCGGGAAGTAAGCACAAGTTCGGCAAAATCGGCGATATCTTCGGGCTGCCGCATTTGCCCCCCCAAAGTTATCACGCCAGCCGCCTTATTAGCAGCATCCAATTCACCGCGTGCGCTCAGAAGTTTGAGCACCGAAGTGACTGCCACAGTCAACAACACCACGCCCAAAATGATTTTCTCAAGGTGATCCACAACTCCCTTGAGTTTGTTGAGAATAGGCTGCAGTTTTTCCATGCGGCGTTATTGCTTAAGCTGTGGTGTCACCGGAGCAGTAGCTGGGGCTGGAACCGGAACGGGTGCTGGAACTATAGCCGGGGCGTTGGTGACCGGTGGGGCGGCATTGTTGGTGCCAACCACGACTGGCAAGTTGGGGGCCGGGGCAGGTCCGGGTGGGTTGATATTGTCGCTTGCTCCGGCTTCACCTTCGGGCGACTCAGGACGCAAACGGCGAATCACGTCGAGATCCACAGTTACTTCCAGCAATTGTTCACGCATGATGTTCTTGGCTTTAGGGGTGGCGAGGCCTGCGTGGTTTTCAAGAATTTCTTGTTCTAAGCGGGCAAGCGGCACACTTGGGGTGCCGACCGCAGCCTGAGCCCCTCCGCCGCCACCGAATGCTGCCCCCGCGCCAATGCCGCTTTCGCCACCTACTTCTTCACCCCCGCCAGGCGCACCCCCAAAGCCGTCCATGCCGTCCATGCCGTCCATGCCGTCCATGCCGTCCATGCCGTCCATGCCGTCCATACCGCCGCTGGCAGCACTGTTTGCGCCGGCTTGTCTGACCTCGAATTTTCGGACCACATAAAACAAATCCTCGCGCGCAAATCCACTGAGTGATTTGGCGATGCCACCACTGAGGCAGCGAAACTTGATTCGATAGGGCCGAACCACGGCCACGGAGTTGGTATACTTCTGCCGGTCA
>Ga0315328_10001404_pt1 | contig 11114 bp, 11 predicted proteins | sample M120032315metaG_FD_203462 | JGI IMG/M metagenome (GOLD analysis project Ga0315328, IMG submission 203462) | Ammonia-oxidizing marine archaeal communities from Monterey Bay, California, United States - M1 200m 32315 | ecosystem: Environmental > Aquatic > Marine > Intertidal zone | place: USA... | reverse complement strand
TTTCGTGACCCCATGGTTTTTTAATTTTTCTTTGTTTTACTACCATAATAAAATTCCTCTTTTAAGTTGTATCTCTTTATATAATCAATCATGTCTGCTTTTTTGATTCCTAAAATTAAAGATGCTTCTTTTCTGCTTTTAGCTACAGATAAGGCAAATTTGAATATAGATTCTTTACATATGTCTGATGAGTATTTGAATAAAGGAAAGTTGAATAGTTTTCCTCTTAAGCCTTCTGCAGATGCTAATAGCTTTAATGTTATTATTTCTTCTAATTTTAGAAGCTTGATCTTTTCATAAAAATCAAGATCTATCTTATTTTCAAATATTAGTTTATTTTTTAAATTATAATATTCATTATCTGAAGTAAATTTATTACTTTTTAACGAATCGTCTCTTTTCGCTGTTTTGCCAACCATCCTACCAAGGGTATCACATGAATTGCTGAAATTCAAGAAAAAAGTTAAATTGCTTGTTTTGCTTGATCGTACTCGTCGTTGGTAGGTTCTTCCACTGTGGCGCTTGTTTCACTGTCCCACTTATCGAAATAAAGCTTAATATTGGCGATTAGGTAATCATAAAACATTTCCATATCTTCAGGATTATCTAGTTCAGAATAATAATCAACCACGGATTTCTCAATAGTAGGATACACTCTTTCAGCTTTGTTTCTTCCAGTAGTGTCTGTGCCGCTAATTGGTTGCATGACCTCCTCTTCCTCCTCAGGAGTATCTGGCGCATCTTTCTCTGATCCATCTGGAGCTTCAATGAACTTTCCAGAATCAACACCTTCGATATCCACGCCCACGTCATCTACAGCTTCACTGATATCTTCTAGTTCTGAGTCATTAAGCTTGACGGGCGCCAGAGTATTTTGAACCCACTTCACAATATGAGCCCGGAATGAAAGCTTTTGTTCTTCATCAGTTGTTAAAGTTTTGTAAACAGTTCTCAAGGTAGAAAGTATATTAGTATTCTTCATTAGATCCTTAAGCGTATTAATACCAGTGTTATCGTGCACATCCGTCGTGGGATCCTCAACCTCATTGATAGACTGTTCAAATATTATATCTCTCAGGTGAAGTCTAAGTTGATGTTCCTGAAGCACTTCAGCTACTACTTGTGAGTGCTCGAACGACTTGTGCTTGAAAAATTCTTTCAAACCTCTTCTGATTTTCATTCTAAGTTTCTTTTCTTGTGTTAACATTTTGTCTTTCCTCTTGTAAGTTTTTGTTGTTCCCACAGGGCCAGTGAAGCCCTGTACGGCGCCTCCTGCCATGGAGGACATCTCATCTATCTCTTCCTCTGCTAAAAACGCGTTAGAGATGTTCTTTGGTCGGTCCATGTGGAACCCACCACCATGCTTGGTTAAATCTTTTCTTCCCAAGTCTAAATAGTCCCTGTGAGCTTTTGCAAGCCTTCTCTTCATACCTCTTTGAAACGCACCGCTGGCCTTTTTACCTTTCGGTGCCTTTTGTGCCCGGAAGCCTTCATAAAACTCTGAAGCCTGTTGGTTGATTATCTCATCCAACGGGTCCTGATCTTGCAAGTTGTCAATTTCTGGTTCTTCCACTTGGTCTTCTTCGTCATTGACTGGGTCAGCAGGGTTAACTCCGAGTATACCTAGAACGGCCAAGACATCTTCTTCTCGAGGGACAAAATCTCTTAGAAATAAAAGACCAATGGGATCTTCAGCTGCAAGGTCAATAAAATCTCTCACATCTGACGCGTGAAATAAATGCTTATCGGAAGTTCTTCCTTTACCTTTATTTAGCATTTGCAAGAAGGCAGGATTTTCGTCTAAAAGGTTTAGATACTGAGGCGAATGCACAAATGGCCCCACCTCTTTTACAACGACAGTGAGATCTGGTCTCATTTCTCTACTCTTGGCCATTACTTTTTCGCCATATCTAGCAGCATCGCTACCTTTTGCTCCAACTCCCAGAATAACAGTAGCGTTCTCTGGGGCGGCGTATATATTGTTTTTAGCCGGCCGGTGTTGTATGAAATCTATTGCAGTCATCATCGATGACGCAACACCAGGTGGGCCAATCATAATTTTTACTTTGTCCTTTATGGGTGACTTATCGATCATAGTCTGCCAGCACTGCACTGCTTGGTCAGCACTGATACTATCGATAGCCTTCATTTTACGAACACCTTTAAGTTCTGGAGCAGAAATAAACACATAAACAACATCCGCGTCTTCTGCTAATGCCTCCGCAGCCTTAACATGACCCAGGTGAGGAGGCTTGAAGGAGCCAGGAAACAAAGCTATAGTTAAGGGCTCAGTTTCGCCATGTGCGCCAATCTCTGCATTTTCCGACGGTTCTATAGGGCCAAAGCGCCCATAACGCTCTGTGCCCAAGATTTGGTTGCTTGGAGCGAACCATCCGGTGAACTTATAGGTGGTACCATTAAAATCGAATACAAATCCCTCTGAAGGCGTGTTAATATTTTGAACATCTTTTAATTTTGCGTATTGTTTCTTTAGATCTTCTTTCGCGGCTTCGTTCGAAGAATTCTGTATTTTTTCTATCGAATCTGATATATCATTTTGAAGTTTTCTTATTATTGCTTCGTTATCTGCGATGAAAGCCGAATGAAAACCTTCCAAAATAGCATTTGTAAAATCGTAAAGAGAATTACTTAGTGCCGCAGTATAGTTTTGGTATTTAAAATTATCATCAAACTCTTTTATCTCATCTTTAAGCTCTTGAGGTATACCAACTGTAATATCGCTCATCCTTGGTCTGGGCTCGTGCAACGGCTTCTTTGTTTCTGGGTCTTTTAACCCACATGGAACAAACTTGCTTCCATCTTTAAGGCTACGACATAAACCCATCAATCTTTGAACCAATAGTTTATTCCTGTCTTCTGACAAACCAAAGGCATCTATAATAGGAGTTATTTGAACCATTACTAGATCTTGAATTGTGTTTGAATCATCTAATCCGAAGTCTTGAACAAGATTATTGATTGAGTCAATGGAGGATTCAAGAACTTCACCAGCCCTTTCTTGTCCTGCAGGTTCTAATTTTCTTTCGGGGTGAGTCTCAACGGAAAATACACCAGGCTCATCTGTGCTCTTTCCAGCCAAAGACCTCTTTAGCAGCTCATAATTAGGAGTCAAATCAACAGCTGCCTCACCTAAGTGCCCAGCAGTTAAAGACAATGCAGTCTCTGGGTGGAACTTATCATGCCCAACCGCGTGTATTAGTAGCGTTTTTTTATCGTATGGAATTACGTTTGTGGTTCCTTGAGATCTAGGGTCGCCCTCTTCTAGATCTGGGTTGCCGGGATTCATAACTTCGGTGTTAAAATAAATATTATCTTCTTTGGCGCCAAAGATTCTTGATTGAGTTTCCTCGTCTAGTTCGACTATGATATCCTCAAATGCCTGAAGGGCTTCGACGAAACTATAACGTAAAGCTTGGTTTGGGTGAGCGGAGAAGAACTCATCAAACTGTTCAACGTTAAGGCCACCAGCTAGTATATGTGTCTTATTTCGTATTGCCCGGGCCCTTTGGGTTCCGACATCAAAAGAAAGATAAACGTTTTGACCGTCGGTTTTTTCGGTACCTCGAAGCTTACCACTCACAGCTGCTTGTAATAACTGCTTCAGTTCCCCAAAAGTCATTTCACCATTATCATAGATATGATTCATGTGGCCTGCAACGGCGCCTTCTTGTATAAGTTTATTGTTCATGATTATCCTCAATTATAACAGTTATTTAGTCCATTCTTTAAGTAATTTTTCGAAAATTCTGTCGTTTCTTGGAGTGAACCTAGACTCATAGAGCTTATTTTCTTGCTCTGGTGTTTGAATCTTAGATTCTTTCTTTAGATCCTTAACGTCCACTTCTCCTCTAGGGCCCGAAGAGACACCGGTTCGCTTCTTTTTCGGAAGTGGACTGGGCTTTGCTAATCTGGTTTGCTCTTCAACCTCTTCCTTGTTACAGCTACATTCAAGGTTCTTGCAACCCTTGCATGCAACTTCTTCAAGAGCATCTGTCATATCTTCGCTCTCAGCGCCGCCTCCGTCAAAATCTAGAAAATCAGGTTCTCCCTCTTCCATATTTGAATTTCCCATTCCGAACTTTCCAGAATGAGTGGCATCATAAGTTATGAGTTGATTTACTCTTTCGACTTCTGGTAGGTTTGTTCTTATTATGTCAACCAGTCCCTTTGCAAATTCTTCGATGCTCTCAGGGCCAGCGACGTCGTCAACCGGATCCGGTGCACGATCTAGCGCCTGTGCTATAGCCCCCATGCCTGCCATAGGTTCTTCCTTCAGCATTTTTTCGATTGATTCTCGAATCATCTGTTTAGTTATCTTCTTGGTCATTTTTTTGTTCTCCTTTAAAAATTTTGACTCTGCTAATTTTATTCTATGTAAATCTCTGTCGTCAAGACTGTCTTCCCAGTCTCGAAAACACATGTTACCCATTAAATAGGCTTCTTTTTCCATATTTCTCATATGTTCGTTATCTTGAGCGTATCCATTTTTTACATCTCCACATTTATCTGCAGAAAGATCACCACGAAGGTTTTGAGTATGATGAATCAGCTCGTGCGCGAATGATCTTAAAATATCTTTTGGGTGCCTCAAACTAATGAACAGGGTAATACTTTTCTCTGCCGGATCATAGTGCGCAGTTCTCCCAAGCATCTTTTGACCGTTTTCAGAATCCTTTCTCAAGAACAGCTTTGGTGGGTGTTCAAAACCCAATCTATCTTTGGCAAATAGTGCCAATTTACCTATAATGGGCTTTAAATCTTCGATCATTTGCGCTGAAAACCTCTAAACATAAATAGTTTTAGGTTTTTTGTTCTCCAATAAAAGTTTTGTAGGAATTGGCAGGCGCCTGTTCTCTGATATTTTGAATGGTATTAGTATTTAACCTAAAGGGTGGATTGCCAACATTGGAGCTCGAAACCCATTTGGTAGTAACAGATTCAGTTATAGACTCAGTTATCTCCTGTTGGTAATAACTTTCAGAACCAGACAAAGCGTAAATGGAACCATAAATTGCACTAGCTTTGACCAGGGGATCAGAAGATATGGTGATGGAGCCATTAGGATCTTGAAACCTGCTATTGTACGGCGCGCCCAAAGCCAGCAAATTGCCGCTTGCTGCAGGCCTAACACCAAAACCTAGTGCTCCTGCATTTGAATATCCAGCATCATCAAAATAGCCCATTTGCATGTTATCTCCGGACGCGCCATTCTCTTGAAAGACCGAGCCACTATAGGGATTACTTATTGTTTGATCAAGAGACCATCCGCCGGCTGATGTTGAGACATATACGTAATATCTACCCTCTGCCGGGGACGACCCCCATTCACTCTCCCATGTAGGAGAGGACACTACTAGTACGTTTTCATTTAGAAATATTCCTTCCCCAAAGTGAGAGTCTGAGGTATCTCCGCTACTAGCTCCGGATAAAATTAGGTTTGCCGCCGGATCGTTCAATCTAGCTTCTAAGCTATAACCTGTTGATCCTGATTTCATTATAAATACGCTATGTTTCTGCCTGTGATACTTACTGTCGCTGGAGTTGTAGATGTTTTGACCTTGCGCTGCCGCGGCAATATAAGACCCAGAAACTGAGCAAGCCTTGTAGCCAAATCTATCGTAAGTCCGATATTCAGAAGTATAATTAGTACCATAAGTGCTTGAGACATCATCTGTAATCCCCAGCCCGAGCAGTCCCAGGTCTGCAGATTTAACCCATCCCCCAGCCGAGGAAGACGTCAGCACTTTTATTCTTCCCGCTGCGTTATGATATGAATGTGCACCTTCGCCATGTTTTGCGCCGATCACAGCTGTAGTACCGTCAAAGTCAGTAGCGACACCCGACACTCCCATGGCCATTGCATAGTCGCTGATGCCGCCATCGTCCGAATCGGCAATCTGAACCTCTTTTTCGAAAGCCCATCCGCCGGCGCTCGAAGATTTAAAAAAAGCAACAAAGCCATTATAATACCCGGATTTAAAGCCGTTAGCGAAAATAGTGTCGCCTTTTATTTTTGGACTTAAAAAGGCGTATCTTCCCTGGTTAAGCGCGACGCCGGCACCAGCATCATAACTGGCAGTAGTTAATATTTGTTCCTGTGCCCATCCGGAAGAGCTAGATTTAAAAATAAAGAGTTTAGAGTCTTCTCGCGTTGAAATATCGGTGGCGGGAATGATCATATAATTCTGATCCAAACTGAATTCTCGATTCAATTCTGAAGTGTCCCCCGGATCAGCAATCGAAGAGGTAAGGACACTGACAAAGTCTTTTAAATACCACCCACTAGAACTACTGTCATAAATAGCTACGCCGTTACTATCAGCAGTACCTTCTCGAAAAACAGTGGAGTATATCTCATTACCGCGGATCTCGACTCGTGCACCAATGCTTTCACCAGATAATGTGTTATTTAAGTCATACGGGTTCATAACCGCTATGGCGTTAGTACCAGATATAATCGGCCAGGTCTCATACGTTGAACCTGTGGACGCATTCTGCCAAGTATAATTATTTAAAATGGATTGTGTAACGACGCTTTCAGTAACGGTATCGTTTGTTTTATACTCTGCAACTAAGGTTTTATATTGATTCTTGTTATAAGAATATAGGGTGATGGTGTAATCTTCATCTAAGTAATCTATAGCCATAACATAAATAGGCTAAATGTATTCTTTATCTCCTGAAAACATAATTTCTATGTCTTCGTCTACTTCTACGTGTAACTTTCCAGATAACCACATCTCCATGTCTTCTCGCGTTTTAAATTGGTAAAGACTTGGACCATCGTACAGGCACCATGAATCTACTAGTTCTAATATGTCCATTTTATTAAAGACGATCTTGGAAACACCGTTTATTCTCGCAGCCATTTTGAGCATATCAAAATCTAACCAATTGATCTGGCGCGGCCTTCCAGTTGTTGCCCCAAACTCCTGACCCAGTTCTCTTATCTCTTCGAAAATCTCATCGGGCCCTTCAAAATCCTTGGCACCAACGTACGTCTCATATATTTTCGCCACACCCCAGACCTCTCGAATTGATTTCGGAGGAACGCCGTTTAAAACCGCGGAACCAACAGTACAGTGAGAAGAAGTAACAAATGGGTAGTCGCCCCAGTCCACATCTAATCCAAAGCCTTGAGCACCTTCAAATAGGATTTCTATGTTATTATAATCTTCATTCTCATAAAGTTCACTATACATATCAATAATAAAAGGTAAAAGTCGATGATCATCGACGGCCCTAATCCCCTTGCGAGCATACTTATCTCTATAAGCCGGCCCATTACCTCTTTTAGTTGTTCCAATTTTTTCATCTTTTTTATCCTCTATTCTGTGAAAATCAGTAATTAAATGAGCATTACCAGCTACATTAACTAACTTGCGAGCAGGAATACCCTCCGCTTCAAGTGCCTCGATCTCCTCTAGAAAAGTATCAACATGAACTACGCATCCTGGTCCGATGATCGATTTAATTCCAAAAAATACACCGCAGGGGATATGGTGTGTTACGAACTTCTTGCCATTATGATAAATGGTGTGACCAGCATTGCAACCACCATTATATCTAATAACATGAGTATATTTATTTTCTCTACAAAGCGCATGCGCTATCTTTCCTTTTCCGCAGTCTCCATATTGAAGATCTACGACTACATCAGCAATCATACTGAACCTTTCTTGTTATGTATATTGTACAGTTTATTTTTCTTTATTTAAACGTCTTTTAGCGGCGCTGGGGTTTCTAATGGCTTGAGATATCAAATTTTTGTTAGATCTTACTTTTTCTTCAAGTTCTGAAAACTTCTTTTTGTACACTCTGGATCTGTAGCCGAGAAAGCAAATAAAAGTGACTGCAGTGATGTCAAATATTAAATTCATATTTAACCAATCCATTAATGTCATTTTTTATTCTCCTTAAGATAATTTAAATATTCTTCATCCCAAGGGGCGTCTGCGTCTTCATTCATAAGATTTTCTATCGTAGACAGAGGGTGTCCATCGTATTTCATGTGTTCTTCGTCTTCTCGCGTAGAAAAATAATCTTTAAGCTCTTTTAGTATATCAATAGGCGTTTTTTTACTCATTTTAAGTACTCCTTCCATAGTTTTGAAAAATCTATATTTGTTTTGGATTCTAGATTGAGAGACATCATCTTGTCGTAAGCTTCAATTCTTAAAGATGATAATTTCTCTAAATATCCAGAATTACGAAGCATTTTGAATGCTAAGTTCTCTGGAGAGAATATTCCATCATTATCGAGACCTGTTTGGCGCATTTTTGCAATTTTTGTTTTAATTTTGCCAGCATATTCATATGCTTCTTTGTAATTTTTATCTTGGTGCAATTCATAGAGATGTTCAACTGATTGGGCCAAGGCTTCCGCTTTTTTCTCTGTTGTTTTGATGTCTATCTCTGGATTCATCTTTTCCGGCTCCGCAATCCACTTTTCTAACTCCAAAGACCATATTCCGTTCGCTTCGTGAGGTTCTGTGTAGTGTTGAAAGTAAAGCTCCACCTCTTTGCCGGCTATCCGGATGTCATGTTTCTTATTCCAGTTGATTCTAGTCTGATCAAGCATCCTTTTTACTAAATCAAGGTTGTCGTCGACCTTTTCGAAGTCTAAAAGTATATGAAGATCGATATCTGACATCTCATGCCAGTTATAAGAGGCAATAGAGCCTGTAATAATAATATCTTCGACATCGATACCTAAATCCAGTGATTTGACTATTTCATCAGCAATGGCCATCAACTTTCTAGCAACAATTGGATTCAAAGTACCTTGTGACCAAAACTTAGGAAACAAAGTATTTTTAGGTTTGAGCAATCCAGTATTAAACTCGTGATCACTTGTTATAGTGTTGTTTCTTATTGATAAATTAAGCATTTTGCTTCTCAATCGCCTCCAGTGCTACTTTTTGGAACTTTTGACTCGGATCAAGCTCTTCTTTCTCAAAAAATCGGTAATCTGTGTGCTCGTGACTTAAGTTTACTGGTTGCGAGTCATATGCTGCCATGAAAAAGTGTATATTATCCATTTGAAGCACGAAAGCCGGCATGCTAACAGTCAAACTGGTCTCTTCCTTAACTTCCCTACTCAATCCTGCTTCTAAGGCTTCATTTGGCTTTAAATGGCCTCCGGGTAAATCCCACTCACCAGCAAATTTCTTAGTATACTCTGATCTCTTCAACATCAACACTCTATCTTTGTTGTCAATAATAACAACTTTGGCTACTGTGGATGTATCATTTGGCATAATTTTTATGTTAATCACCGTGTTCTTGTCCTTGTATCACTAACTAGTTTCAAGGCTCAACATTGTCCGAAACTAGTTTTCCACGTTGATAGACTTGCATAACTGGGAATATTCCGGCCTTTTCTATACTATCCAGCACTTCATATGCTTCCATGATACCAGGGAGCTCCACAGTGACTGCTTTACTATCGTACGCCTCAACTGGTTTAATTAATATTCCTAATTCCTGAAGGGTTTCGAAGTGAGTTCGAACATCCCATATGACCAACACTGTTGCAAACGGATGAAACGTTTCAATCCATATCTCCATCATATCATCCATAGAGACGGAATATACGCTTTGGTAAAAATCTTTCATTTTGAGTGTTTATCCGCTACTGTCTGTGATGCCCATGCGTCGGGCTTGAGTCTAAAGTCTACACCATACCCTTGCACATACCCCTTTAACATGTCGGAGTACTTAGAAGTGCCATTACCGGCCGTAAAAGGAGATACATCCATATGTAGTTCGATATTTTTGGGATTAATTTTGTACTCGTCCATCAAAAGACACGCAACCTCGACTGATCTTCTTGTTTCTTCGGTTATTCTCGATACTAAGTTTGCAAAGTGGTTCTTGGGTGTGAAATCACGAAAAAAGAAATATCTGCTTCCTTTTTCTCCACCGTGGAGGCAGATAGCTGTAGCAAAGCATATTTGTCGACTAGAAATAAAAGAATCAGACCCTATAAACACTTTCGCGCCCAAGGATATGTATTCTTCGAGAAGAGCAACTAGTTCTGAAAATTTTATTTTGCTTCCCGAGCCAGTAATCCATTTTTTGTCTTTTATATGCTTCATATTAGCATTTTAGCACAAACTAGGACTGCTCTCTAGCTTGTTTTAAATAATTCAGTATTTCTTGACCCACTGACTGATTTTTACCGGTAAGATCCAGCACATCATTAAACAGCTCCAGATCTTTCACTAAAATCTTAGCTAATTCAATAGCTGTGCTTCTAGTTTTGTCTTGAACAATCTCTAGTTCCAGCGCTTTCCACTCTTCTGCAAAGTCTTCCAGTGGTTGCTCTTCATCATTTATTTGTGAATCGTAAGGGTAAGGAGCATATCCCTGTCCCGTGTTTTCATTTATTACTTCTTTTACTAGTCTTTCTAGGTCTAGTTTTTTCATTTCTTGTACTCCTTCTTTTGTGATTGTTCTTTTCGGCCGCCAGCGGATATTGGACAATAGTATTGTGGTACCAGGAACTACCCAGGCCTTCTTTGGGTTCTCATATATAAACGACGGCAAAAAATAGTTTTTATTCGTCTTAAACGAACCTTTAAATCCTTCGATGGATTTTGATATTTCGTCATGCGCGAATGCTTTATTCTTCTTACTAGACTTCATAGAGTAGGGGTGAACAAAATGTGTTGCATTTTTATATTTTGATCTTATAGAATCTACATCTACTTTCTTGGCCATCTCAAGAGCCCTGTTATATAGTGAACTCTTTGGCGCGCCATCGTACCTTTTTTTGTAGTGATCACTATTGTTCCACACCGGCGCCGGTATTTTCGGACCTACAATACTTTTCATTTGGCCAGGTACACCTCCTGATAATACCCAACGTTCGATAGCCACCGCCATGGTAGCTTCCGGCCCTTTATTTGTAGACATACTAGTTTCAGCTATGAGCATCTTTGCTAGCGCCTGGATATCCTCTTCATTAAGTCTTGAGTCTCCCTTGGTCGAAGGTGAGCCACTCTTTTTTGTATCTTCGGGTATACCTCCTCCTAGTGCAGAATTTAATAGTTCTTTATATCCTTCTTTAGTGAAGTGGTACTTGTCCTC
>Ga0315328_10001401_pt1 | contig 11121 bp, 6 predicted proteins | sample M120032315metaG_FD_203462 | JGI IMG/M metagenome (GOLD analysis project Ga0315328, IMG submission 203462) | Ammonia-oxidizing marine archaeal communities from Monterey Bay, California, United States - M1 200m 32315 | ecosystem: Environmental > Aquatic > Marine > Intertidal zone | place: USA... | reverse complement strand
CGCACGCTGGATGTCACGAACCTCATCCGGCACCACCGACTCGGCGACGATTTCCCAGCCGTGGCCGGCCGCGACCTCTTTCAACGCCGGCCCGCCGGCATCGTCATAAACGCCCTGCGTCGCGCGATCCGATACCGAAATAATCCCCACCTGAATTTGCATCGTCAGCGTTTAGTAAATGAGTTGAAACTCCGGCAGCATTGTCACTGCCCAAAGCACGTCCTCGACCGACTCGGCCGCGTTGTCGCCGCTGCTCAGCTCCGCCAACATCGTCGATTCCGCTTGGTTCGGCGACCGGCCAAGTGCCACCCGAAACACCCGCTTGGCCAAGCTCTGCTGCTCTGCGCCCTCGCCAGCCAGAGCGGTGGCTCCGTCCTTGATGAGCGTCGAAAGGACTTCGCCGTTGGTCAGCGCGAGCGCCTGCAGCGTGGTGGCGACAGACGGGCGCTCGGTAGTCACTTGCTCTCGGTTCGGCCGACCAAGCGCCGTGGTCAGCGCCGTCTTATTTTGCAGCGACTCGCGAAACCGCCCACCAAACGCCAAAATCGAGCCGCTCATTTTCATCCGCTTGGCCAAGCCCCACGGAGCCATGTCCATCCCTCCCAGTTCCGAGGCCTGCCGCCATGTGGTGTCGTCGGTATCCGGCTTGTTCCAACCATCAGAATCCTGGGTGCTGACTTTCCACGACTGGTCGGACACCATGTCCATCGTCGAGCCATCGGCAAACTGAAACCGAATGCCCAGCCAAAGTCCTGCGGGGTTTTTTCCGCTTCCATCGTTCGTGGCTAAAACCGTGACCAGATTTCTGCCTTTCTTAAATCGACTGGCCAAGTTGCGGAACATCGGTTCCTCCCAGTTTTTGCCGGCCGTCCCGTTGCGATGGTTCACAAGCAGGACGAACGAATTGTCCGCCACGGCGATGACATCCGCCGTCACGGGCTTGTCCCGCAGCTCGAAGTGTTTGCGAAAAAACGCCGTGCCAGGCTCAACACCCTCGGCCGCCTTGGCAGAACTCCAGATCCACCTGCCATTTGGCAAATCGTTCTGCTCGGTTCCGGCCGTTACTCCCAAGAGATTCGCCCCATCAAACTCGATCTTCTTCGCCGGCGACGGCTTCCAGTTGCCGGTGAGTGTCGCGATGGCGTCGACAAACTGTTCGGCGGTCATACGGCGAACCAGTGGCCCCCGAAAAACGTAAGTCTTTTCCGCCTGCTCGGAGCTATTTACCGAGGGGAGCTGATACGCGCGCGATGTCATGATTTGCTCCATGGTGAACTTAAGATTGTAGCCGTTGTCGACGAGGTCGCTGGCCAGCAAGTCAAGCAGGTCGGTGTTCCACGACTCGTTTTCCATTTCATCGACCGGCTCGACCAAGCCACGGCCAAGGAACCGCGCCCAAAGCCGATTGACGATCGTCCGGCTAAGGCGGCCGTTCTTCGAACTTGTCACCGCCTTGGCCAATTGCTCGATGCGCTTGGCTCGATCCGCCTTCGGGTCGATCGCACCCAACTCCGGATGGATGAACCGCACGTCGGAAATCTCGCCCGTCGGCTTGTCGCACTGGACCATCTCCAGTGGCTTGTCAGCGTAGACACTGGCCAACGCGTAGGCATCGGCAAGCGACCAATCGTTGATAAAACTGTCGTGGCAGGAGGCACACTTGAGGTTCACGCCCATGAAAATCTGCGAGATGTGTTGCGCCGCTTGCATTGGGGGTTTTTGACTGGCGTTCACCACGCCGCGCCAGACGATGCCCTTCGTGAATCCCCGCGAGTGCTCCTTTGGGTTGATCAGTTCGTACACAAACTGGTCGTAAGGTTTATTGTGATAGAGCGAACCATAAAGCCAGCCGGTGATCTGCTTGCGGCCACCGTCGATGAAGCCGGTGCCAGCGTAGTCGTTGCGCAGGATGTCGTTCCAAAACGCCAACCAATGCTCGGCGTACGACTTGTGATCGGCGAGCAACCGGCGAACTAATTTGCGGCGTTTGCCCTTCGCTGTGCTGGCAAGAAACTCGTCCAGTTCCTTCACCGGCGGCAATAGTCCAATCGTGTCGAGATACACGCGTCTGGCAAAAATCCGATCCGAAACAACCCTGCCGGTCTTCACTCCGTGCCTGGCAGAGTACAACGCCAAAATGCGATCGACCGGATGGCCGCCCTCGCCGCTGGGCAACTCCGGCCGGCGCGGGCTAAGGTTCAGCACTGGCACCTTGGCGAACGTCACCCCTTCTTGCCACTGCAACCCCTGGTCAATCCAAGCGCGAATCAAGCCGACTTGTTTCGGCGTCAACTTCGAGCCCTTTTGCGGCATGACATTATCAGGGTCGATGCCGGAAATCAACTCGACCAAGTAACTCTCGACGCTCTTGCCAATCACCACCGCATCGCCCGAGTCACCGCCGGCGAGCAACTTTTCACGCGTTTCGATGCTGAAGCCTCCCTTGGCTTTGCCTTTGCCATGACACTTGGTGCAGCTCTGCTCGAGCAACGGCGAAATATCCCTGGCGAAGCTGACCTCGCGCTTGGCCGGCGACGGCAGCTTGGGCGTCTGCTCCGCCGTCAACCCGGCTTGCGCCAAACCAGCCGAGACCATCAGCAACCCAGCGCAGGTAAACACATTTCCAATCAAACCGTTCACGGTTCGCCGAAGATAAAACCACCCCACCCGCTAGGAAAGGAAAATGAACTACGGTTGGCTTGCCTGAACCTCGTAAACCTGAAGGAATCCTTTTTCACCCAACTTGGCACTCACGTATTTGAAAGCCGGATCTGCATCCAACTGCTTCGCCAACGGCGAGCCGCCGATGGCAATTGCAAAACTGGCTCCGGAATGTTTGTACGCCTCAAGTGAAGCTGGCCTTACGTCGCCCAACCAAGGTTGCCTGAGGTGCCAAGCAACGTACAAACCAAGCCGATGGCCCTCCAAAAACGTCGAGCCGACGATTGGCCCAACCATTCCGGCACTATCCATCCGCTTGGCCAAGTCTTGAGCCAAGAATCCGGCGAAGGGAGTCGCGGGCGCACGCCACAATAGCGGCAGCAGGAAAATCAACATCCAAACCAAGCCGGTTTGCCTTTTCTTGGCGAAGAATGGTGAAACAAGGCCAAGCGTGAGAATCATGACCAGCGGCAGGAATAGGTAAAAATAGCGCAAGTCCACTGGCATCATGTAAACGGGCAAATAGACGCCACCGAGGCAAATCAACGGAATGACCATCCATCGCCAGCGATCGACCAGCCAATTTTTCGACCACGTCCGATTTGCAAATAGTGCCAAGCCTAAAACCATCGTCCCGACTCCGAACCATCCCAACAATGCCCCAACTCCATCGAAGGCCGCCAAGAATTGAAACATCGTTTTGGCGTTCCGTCCGATGAGCGAGAGTTGATGCGAAAAATTTTCGCCGCTCGCGAATGGCGACCAGTAGTCGTAGTCCATCCGGCTCGGGTCTTCCCAAGCTGTCACACGCCCCGGCTCCGGTTGATAAATCGTGCTGCCGAACGGATGCGGTGCCGGCCGGTCGTTGCCCGGACCGACGATCGCATGGGCGATCGGGCCGGAAGTCGAGAAGGTCGGCTTGTCATATTTCAGCGACAGCAATGTGATCCAAGGCACTGCCACCAGCGCCAACAGACCAAGCGACACGCCCAATTGCCGCCAAGCCGCCCGCCGGTTCTCCACCTGGCCAAGCCGCCAGCACACCGCCAACAGCACACTCACCACCACGCCAACCGGCAGCGCCACCGCCTTGGCCAGGTAGGCCAAGCCCCAAGTCGCGCCGGTGCCAAGCGCCCATCGGCGGTTCGTCAGCCAGTCCGGCGACACCGCTTGACCAAGTGCAAAGGCCATCAACCCGGCGACCAGCAGGTCCGGCGTCACATGATTCGACATCCAGCCGGGAATCGTCAGTGCCAGCACCCAGGCCACAATCAACTCGTCGGACAACAGCAGCCCCGCCGAGCGAACGAGAAACAGGCTTCCGTGAAAAAACACCCCGCAGGAAATCAGCATCGCCAGTTTGCCGGCGAGCAGCGGCTCAACGCCCAGCCACAAAAAAGGCACCATCAACCAACTTAACAAAGGCCCCCAATAGCCGTTCACCGCGAAGCCCAGGTTGCCGGCCGACCAATACTCAGCAATGCGCATATAGGCGATGGCATCGGTGTTCAGCCGCGCCAAGTTGTTCAGCATCGACACTAGCATCAGCGCGTACGCCACGACCCAAGCCATCCGCAGCCAAAACCGCAGTTTCGGCTCGGGCAACTCGACGGCTTGCTTTGTTTTTTGGGACAACAAAATGGATCAGGCGTTTTTCGTGAAGACGAACAGATTGTTCAAACCCAATTGAAATGTCTTGTGCGTAACCAAGCTGAAGCCTGCCGACTCGAATAGCGGCGTCACTTCACCCGGGTCAAAGCCGTGATGCTCCTCCAGCGCCGTCCCGTCAGCCAAGCGGAAGAATCGCAGCACAGTCAAAATAGCATCGACCCTCGGCGACGGCACGGTCAGCACCACACGGCCGTTGTCGCCAAGCAGCCGGTGGCACGCGCTTGCCCAAGCCACCTTGGCGCCCTCGGGAACATGCTCAATCACAGCCAACATCGCAATCGCCTCGAACGATTCGCAAGCTGGCAGGTCGTCGGAGAAATTTCCTCTCACGAACTGCACGCCGGGCACGTCCTTTGGATTGGCAAAGCGCGGATCAATACCCACGCCGATGAAATCATCGCCAGCGAGGCGGCACATGAGTGTGCCGTCGCCGCAGCCAACGTCGAGTACTCGCCTCGCCTTGTCCAAGTGCGGAAGTGCCTTACGAATGCGCCAGTTTCGAATGACGCGATCGAACCATTTCACCCCTCGCCTCCCTTGCTCTCCAGGCCAAGCACACTGAGAAAGAAACTGCCAAGTACGATTTGAAAACCAAGGGCCAAGGCCAAAATCGATGGGATCACTTGGCGAAGCACCACAGAAGGGTTGAGTTGGCCAAAGTCCTTTTCGCTCCAACCGAGCGTCGCTGACACCGACCCGCCAAAGCCAACCAGCATCAGAACTCCACCGACCGCCAAGCCGGTCTCGAGGGTCATGTAGCGGGACGGTTTGTTGAGCGTTGGGTTCTCGTGAAGGAGCCCCTGCTTCATGGCGAACGTCCGCGTGTATAACGCGAACAGCACCGATTGAAAACCGAGCAGCACGGCCAATGCCGAATAGGCCAGTGTATGCACATCGAGTTTCGCTTGGCCAAGCTGCCGCGCCTCGGGCAACAGCCATCCGCCGACGCCCAGACCAATCAGCATCAGCAAAAGGCCCGGATACAGAAACAGCCAACGCGGACTGAACAGCAGCATGAACCGCAGGTTCCGCCAGCCGTCACGCCAACTTCGCAAGTGTGGCGGACGGCTACGACCATCCGGTGAGAGCGTCGTTGGCACCTCGGCAATTTGCAGACCAAGCAGCGTCGACTTGACGACCATCTCGCCAGCAAACTCCATGCCTGTCGTCTGCAATTTCATTCGGTCGTACGCCGCACGACTGAACCCGCGCAGACCACAGTGAAAGTCCCCGGCCGGGCAGCGGAAAAACAACCGCCCCAGGCCACTGAGCACCGGATTGCCGAGGTAGCGATGCAGCGGCGGCATGGCGCCGGGCGCGATGCCACCTTTGAATCGGTTGCCCATGACAAGGTCGCAACCGTCGCGCAACTCTTCGATGAACGGCATGAGCGCGGAGAAATCGTAGCTGTCATCGGCATCCCCCATGACGACGAACCGCCCACGCGCCGCCGCGATGCCGCCCATCAACGCGCTGCCGTAGCCCTTGGCCTCGACCGGTACGACGCGCGCGCCTCCGGCCTCGGCGATGGACTGCGAGCCGTCAGTGCTGCCGTTGTCGGCGATGATGATCTCGCCGGAGACACCGTTGTCGGCGAGGCAGGCGCGGGCTTTTTGGATGCAAACCGCGAGTGTCTCGGCCTCGTTGAGGCACGGCATTACCACGCTGACTTCAGGTGAATCGCTGGTCTGTTGCCCGGGCATAAGTCGCGCTTGGCCAAGCGCGTGACCAAGCTGTTAGGCACACGATGCCCGAAAGGTAGCGGCGCGACAATCGGCGATTATTGGTAAGTTTTTGAGACTAGTCTCATTGACTTAACTTCAGTTCTGGGCAACAATTTACGCCGTGCAGTCGGTAGTGAGAAAGGAGGCGAAGAGGAAATTCATGGATTTCCTCGAGAAAAAGAATCTTCGCATCACCGATCAGCGTCGTGTCATAATCGACACGGTATTCTCCACTGATGAACATTTCACCGCCGAACAACTGCTTGAGTGGGCACGAGACAAAGACCGCTCCGTCTCCCGCGCAACGGTCTATCGCACATTGCCGCTCCTCACTGAGAGCCATCTCGTGCACGAGATGGACTTCGGGAAGCCGTACAAGTTCTACGACCCCAACTACTCCGACCACCCAAATCACAATCATCTTATTTGTGAGGACTGCGAAAAAATCGTGGAGTTTGACAGCGATCAAATCGAGTCGATCGAGAACAAGATTGGCCAGAAGTTGGGATTCACCGTGAAGTCGCAGAAACTGCAACTCTCAGCCACCTGCGACGTGTTGAAAAAAAGCGGCGCCTGCGACAACAAGGCCTGCGACTAGGCTGCGTTCAATAAGACTTCAACCGCAGATGGTGATCCACCCTGCCCTGCTGGTGATGCTCAAGAGGCGGCAGTTCGCAAAGCGTAGGTGACTCGGTTTCGGCAAGGAGGGTTCCGGCGTGTTTACGCAGTTCCGTCCAGCGCATCCAATCCAGCTCCGGCGCGTGGATGATCTGCCGCAGTAGACTGCGCCACTCGATCACCGCGCGATCAATATCACCAGCACCCAGCAGCTCAGTCACCCAGTTGGCCTTATCAGCGGGATTGGCATGCATCGCCGCTATGACCTGCTCGGCACCTGAGCCGTAACGCGGCGGCAGGCCGGCGTCGAGATACCCCGGCACCGTCACATCGCCGTAACGCTCACGGCAGGCGATAGGGATGCGCCCTTCCCAACGATACTCCTCATTGCCAAAACGGTAGCCGGCATCAAGGTTGGCCAACTCGTACACCAACTCGTCGATCGGCAGCGACTCATCCTCCAACGCCGCCGCAATGCCCAGGCCGTAGCTCTGCGAAAAAAAACTGACGACTCGGCCCCGGCGTGTTGGGCTACCGTTCTCTTCAACCAGTCTGAACCGTTTCCAGAGCAACGCCACGCCGGTGGCCGGCTTGAGTTCACGACACTCGCTGTACAGTCCACAACCAGAACAGGTCGGATTGACCACCTGCCGCTCCTGTGGCCGCCATATCGCCACGCCGTGCGAATCGACCTGGGCCGGAACGACCTGTTGACCTAGGCGCAGCTGGACGAGGAGCCGGTTGTCCTCCCGGCGGAACCGCTCCACCGGCGTTTGGTTTGCCGCCAGTTTTTCCTCGAGAAGCGGCTGGATTTTTTTTTGCCAGAGCGTCAACGGCACCACGCGCATCCGCCAGCCGGTCAGGCGCCGCACCCACTTGGCCAAATCGAGCCGTTCGTTGTTGAGTTGATCCGCCACCTTCTGCTCCCGACCGTACGCCTGACCGCTCGGCAGCAGGACTAATTCACCCGCACCGGTTCTCCGAAGCACCTCCGGCTCCATCAATGCCGGGTGCAGCAAGAGCGCCTGGCCAAGCGGCGGTTGCACGTCCGCCTCTCTGTCGCCGCTTGTTTTTTTCGGAACGAACACCTCGCTGAGCGGCATCGGCTTGGCCTTGGGCCACGCCTCCCAGCCGCCCTGACTGTTTAGCATCTCACGGACTCGCTTTCGGGCTTTGCGCGCCCGCTCCGAGTCGGTGCCCAAGCCGCACGGCACTTCTGGATGTTTCATCGCAAACTCCATGCCGAGCAGGATTGGGTCAGTGCTGAATAGCCGTTCCTGCACGCGAACCGCCTCGGTGTACGGCTCACGCCCCTGCTGAGCCGCGCCATGCATCAGGCCCAGCAGCGACGCCCAATCGACCATGCCGTTGCGAGAGAGGAAACAGGGATGGCCATCGCGAATTCGGATTTCATTTCTCGAAACCAAGCCGTAACCGATCTCGTCGATGCCACGCCGCCCAGCACGCCCAAACATTTGGTGAATCTCATCCGCCCGGATCGGCACTTCCAAATGGTCGCGACGGTACGAGTCGGCGGCCAAGGTCACGCTGCGCAAAGAGAAGTTGATGCCGGCAGCCAAGCCCATCGTTGCCACGACGACTCGCAGTTGGCCGGCCTTGGCCAAGGGCTCGACCACTCCAGCACGTGCGCCGTAGCTCAACCCGCTATGGTGATACGCCACTCGAGCCTGTAACATTCTGGCCAAGTGATCATCCACGAGATCCTTTTGCCCTGCCGTTAACTGGAGCGGGTTGGGATTCGGCAGGTTACGTGCAATGTCGGCGGCGAGCGCCTTGGCCGCGCGGCGGCGCGGTGCAAAAACCAAAATCGGCCCAAGCCCCTCGGCCAGCGCCTTGGCCGCGAACCTCGGCCAATAACCGCGAATCTCTGACGGGACATTGTAGTTGAGCATCCCGGCGTAAACCTCCTCGAGCGGCACCGGACGATCGTCATGCCACACCCACTCAGCCTGCCTGCCCAGGCGCTGCAGCCAGGCGACAACATGCCTGGGATTGGCCACGCTGCCGCTGAGCATCAGGAGTTGGGTCTGCGGCGGTGCCATGGCAATGGCCAACTCGTAATTGAGGCCACGCTCAGCGTCGCCAAGCATTTGATACTCGTCGATTACCAACAGCCTCGGGCCGTCGCCGGTAATGAGCCTGTTTTTCTGCGTCTCGAGCGTGGCAACAATGACCGGCGCGTCGAGGTTCTCCGACAAGTCGCCGGTGGCGATGCCCACGTTCCAGCCGCGCGCCCTCCACTCGGCCAGCTTGTCATTAGCCAAGGCGCGCGTCGGCACGGTGTAAATCGCCTGACCCGGATTTCGACCCTCGTTGGACCACAACTCGAAAATGAAGGTTTTGCCGGCCCCGGTTGCCGCGTGAACGACGACATCTCGACCGGCACGCAGATGTTGCACCGCATCCTGCTGCCACAAGTCCGGCACGACGACCTGATTCAGGGCGGAAAAACGATCCAGTTGCGCCCCAAACTCCTGCATGAGGCAGGATTAGCAAATATTGGAAAAAAAACGAGTAAATGGGCCAGAAACAGGAAAAATTCCGTACTGACTGCCGATTGGCATGCGCGTTGCCGGATTGGGGTCGAGATGAAGAATCGGCATGGCCCCCAATCTCTTTACTGCTTTTTAAGAAATTGCCGGATACTTTGGAGAAAATGATCCGGTTACTGCTTCAACCCACTAGTTGTTTAGGGGTTGCGTGCTTCGCAGATAGGCCAACAGGTGACGGATCTTCTCGTCGGAATAGGCCGTCAACAAACCGGCCGGCATAAGCGATGCGCCCTGGGCTTTCAACTCGCGGATGTCCCCGCGGGCAATAGTCACATCCTGCCCATCCAAGCCACGCAATACTACCGTCCGGTTGTCCTGCTCGACCAGGAAGCCCGTGACCAAGCGCCCGTCCTTCGTGGTCAGTAAAAAGTTTTCGTATCCCTCACGAACCTCCGCACCTGGCTTGATGATGCTGAGCAAGAGCGTGTCCAAATCGTCCCGCTGGTACGCCGTCAAGTCGGGGCCAATATGGCCGCCCTGCTCGAATAGCCTATGACACGCCCCGCAACTTGCCGTGAATAGTTTCTTCCCTTCGTATGGGCTGCCCGGTTCGGCGGTGACAACCTTGGCCAAGCGCTGGATTTCCTGATCCAGCCTGGCCGCATCCATCTCCGAGTTGGCGAAGTGCCTGGCCAACAATTGGCCAACACGATCATCACGGTGCGAGCGCAACAGGCTGAGCACCTCCGCCGAGACCAGGCCAGCGGACAGCTTGCCTTCATCCACCGCTTGCAGCAGCGCCAATGCCGACGAGGAGCGACCGGCCAAGAGTGTGCCGGCAACCTTGCGCAACCCATCGGTTAACTGCCCGTACACAGCCAGCACCTCAATGGCGATGCGTTGGTCGTTGTATGGCTTGAGCGCACCCAGCGCGGCACGTTTCAGGTCGATGCCCGGTTCAGACTTCACGATGCCGAGCAGAACCGGGATCGCTTTCGCGTTCGGCGCTTCGCCGAGAATTTCCGTGTACTGCAAACGTGTAACCTTATCCGCTTTCACGTCAGTAATGACCCGTAGCGCCTCATCGACCGACTTAGCATCGCCACGTCGCAGGCCAAGCACAAACGAACCGCCGCCATGTCGCGCCATCGCCGCCATCAACCGCTCCGGCAACGCCGCCATCGACCGCCCTTTGTACGCTTGCTCAAAACCAGCCATCAGGATTTTCGCCGACTCGGCGTTGGGAGCCATCTCGAACAACCGCTCGCAGCTCGCCAGATCCGCTCGAGTGCCGGCCTTGGTATAACGGCGAATGATACGACTGAGGATGTGCTCGCGCACGAGCGACTTTTGCCAAAGCGACCTGTCGGCAAACAGTCCCAGCACCTCGTCCGGATGCGCGGCGCTCTTCGACTCCAGCGCCCACCAAACCATCAACGGTTGGTAAATGTCTCCTGCATCGGCATCGTGCGTGAGCAACTCGCGAATGATCGGCAGCGCCTGGCCGACCGGCAGCCGCTTGGCCGTGGCGGCGAGTTGGCTGCGCACCTCGACGTGCGGCTCTCGCTCGGCCAAGCGGACGAGCGAACCGGCTGTCGCCTCCGGCATGATTTTTTCGTCGCCAAGTAGACGAACCGTCCAGGAGCGGACATGGGGGTTGGCATGCTTGAGCGTCTCCCCTCCAAATTCCGGGTTAAACCCGCCGCAAAGATTGATCGCCCACAGCGCTTCCAGCGCCGCTTGGCCAATCTCGTCGCGCAGCATGGTTTTCAGCAGCGGAAGTGCCTTGGCATCCCTGCGATCGCCCAAGAGGCGGAGTGCCTCTTGACGGTGCCACTTGTTTTTGTGGCGGAGCAACGCGACCAGATCGGGGGTGGGGAGCTTGGCCAGATCGAACGATCCCATCGGCCGGCTGCCCTTGGCTCGCAGCCGGT
>Ga0315328_10001400_pt1 | contig 11123 bp, 6 predicted proteins | sample M120032315metaG_FD_203462 | JGI IMG/M metagenome (GOLD analysis project Ga0315328, IMG submission 203462) | Ammonia-oxidizing marine archaeal communities from Monterey Bay, California, United States - M1 200m 32315 | ecosystem: Environmental > Aquatic > Marine > Intertidal zone | place: USA... | reverse complement strand
ACATTAAATATAGTCATAACTACACCTAATAGCCCTATATGTCTTGCCAAATTCAGTGCAATTATTTTTTAGAAAACAGTAATGCTCTGATGCTTTATCCTCACATTAGTATTTCTAAAGTTTCCATTAACCTAATTATAACAGATCAATAGGAAGCTTTGGTCTTTCTTTGCAAATATCTAATGCATTTTCCAAAGCCATTCCAAAATTCAAAATCTTCTCTTCTTCAAAAAGCCCTCCCCAAAGTGAAATTCCATGAGGAACTTTAAATCTATTTTTCTTAACTACTTCCTCTGTTTCAAGACTACCGATACCAAATGAGGTTGTGTCACGCGTGGCGAGGTGCTCATAACCCACCTTAAGGTGAAGACACGGGTGACCCGTGAAATTACTAGCAACAAGCATAGGTCCAATGTCAAAGGGTCCTATAAGGATATCAATTTTATTAAAGAGATTATCTAATGCTTTCATTACAAGATAACGGAGCCGATCTAATTGCACATGATCCACAGCTGATAAAAACCTAGCTTTACGAAATGTATTAGGCCAGGCCTCATTATCCTGCCAAGTTAAAGTATCGTCTTCACCAGAAAGTGTTAGATGCTCAAAAGCAGCAGCAGCTTCAGCATAAAGTATACTAATTAGCGACATATACGGAAGGTCTTCCAAAGTCACCTCTTTGACTTTTGCTCCTAAATTCATTGCAACCTTTAGTGTTGATCGATCAAGTTCTGTCGCTCCTTCTTCAAATGTCTCTGGTAGATAACCTATAATGAGATCTTCAATTTTTTTTGAACTATCAAAATTAAATGGTGCCTGTATACTGAAACGATCGGCTTCATCGTAACCATTTAGAACTGAAAGCACGGTTCCAGTATCCTCTACGCAACGACAGATCGGGCCAACTTTATCCAAAGACCAGCAAAGGGCCATACTTCCACGCCTACTTACCCGCCCAAACGTCGGTCTAAGACCTGTTGTTCCACATCGCTGACTAGGTGACGTTATAGATCCAAGTGTTTCTGTACCGATAGAAAAGCCACACAGCCCAGATGCGGTAGCTGAAGCTGAACCCGCACTGGAACCGCTGCTTCCCTCATTCAAGTTCCAAGGATTTTTTGTTCGACCACCATACCAAATATCATTATATGCTAAGGCTCCAAGGGCCGTTTTGCCCAACATTACAGCGCCGGCAGATCGTAAAAGTTTCACAATTTCTGCATCTTCATTAGGTATTCTATTACGATATGGCTCTGCACCCCACCCTGTTTGTATTCCTTTAGTGTCAAATAAGTCCTTTAGGCCATAAGGAATACCATGCAATAGACCTAAGTTAATTCCTTGGTCGGTCAACAAGTCCATAGTATTTGCTTCAGCCAATGCTTGTTTTTCAGTTACAGTCGCAAAACACTCAAGCTTATCCTGCAGTCTCTTTATTCGATCTAAATATATCTCTGTCAGTTTGCGACTAGTTATATGTCCACGTTTAATCCAGTAACCCTGCTCACCAATCGTCGCAAAAGCAATGTCTTCATCATTTTTTGGTATTGGAATGCGTTTACTCTTTGTTTTCACACCTGAACTAGGGGGCATTTTAAAGCCAGGCAACCGGGGATCAAATTTTAATGCCATAGGAATACTATTTTCCAACTTGTATCCCCGACGTATCTTCGCAGATAAAATCTGGCTCTCAAGATTGTTGACCATCTGCTCCCTCTCAACTTTCGAGTAATTAATTCCCAGAATTTTCTCTGCACTGAAAATGTCTGAACTCGTAATCTTTTTGTTGGCCATTACTCAAAAACCTTTTAAAGAAATAGATCTTAATATATCTGCTTAAGATAATCTTTGATGTAAGGGTATTAAAGCAAGAAAAAACTATAAGTAATATTATTTTCTTTTATTAAGACAGGAGTGACTGTTAGGGATTCTTTTGAAGAATTTTAAAAGTAAAGATAACTAAATGAACCGGATAACACAAAGCATACATAGACTGCTTCTAATGGTTAATTGGCTATTGATCGGCGGATATGGTATATTTGCATTTCTTAATCCAGATACGACAGGCATTGGTTTTATTTCATTTTTTGTTGCAGGTTGTATTCATATGCTGGTTAATTGGGCCTTTAAAAGATGAACAGTTTACGAAAGTAAAAAAGAAACTATATCTAATTTATCAATTATTTAGATAAAAATTGTAAGTAATTGATTTCACTTGATTTAATTTTCCGAGGTTAAATATGAATTCGATTATTCAAACACAAGGGATACATCATATAACTCTAAATGGAGCCAACAAAAAGGTTTCTGTAGAGTTTTGGCAAAATATTCTTGGAATGCCTCTAATTTTTGAACAACCAAACCTAGATGATTCATCTACAAACCATCTTTATTTTGATTGTGGTGACGGAAGAACAATCACAGTGTTCACAAGAGAAGATCTCAAGCCTAGTAATGAATTTAATGAAAACCGACCTGGTTCAGTGCATCACATAGCTTTTTGGGTAAGTCAGAGCACGATAAGGATAGCGAAACAAAATTTAAATGAAAACGGTTTTCAAAACTCAGGAATAAAAGATAGAGGTTTTATGGATTCATTATATTTCAGGGAGCCGTTGGGCCTGTTAGTAGAACTAGCAAGTTATAGATTTGACCCTCCTTTTGGATTTTCTCATGGTGATGTCTTAGCAAAAGCACACAAATTGAGATTGGAGAGAGGGGTTATCAATATTCAAGATGAAGATGTTGCTAAAGCTATAAGAGAATTGAGCTTAAAATAGGAAATTATTATTTCATTTTATTTATAAGGAGGTGAGAGATTAGAGCTCTCATCTATGTAGTTTTTTAGCCAATAATACCTATAAAAAAGCGTTTAATAGTCATCATAGTTACAAGTGTGGTTGCAAATGTAGTTGCATTTTATAGAGATTTCCCTAACCTTGCACGTACTAGATTCATACATGCTATCAAAATAAAGATTTATTTTATCTTCGATCTGTAATCTATCATTCATCTTTATATTTTCCTGTACGATTTTTGTTTATATAGGTTATTGGTAGCGAGAGAGAGGCTTGAAGCCCCGACGCGCGGATTATGATTTCAACGCCTGTTTTTAGATAGTTAAGCACTTGAACGCAAACAAAATTTGTGAAAGCTCTATAATGTGAGACGGTGTTTGAGTGGAGCCTCAATCATAAGGGATAACACTACAATGAATGCAATACTTCAACGACTTGCATCTTTTTTTGAGCTTATTCCGGACGCATTGCGCCCTTGGCGAAGGATGATCTTGGGCATCTTTGTAGCAGTGACGGTGGTTTTGGCGTTTGGACTGCAACGGTTTCAGCTTGATACCAGTTTTGACGCTTGGCTCTCCGATGATGACCCTACCGTGCAGGCATTGGATGATTTTCGTCGCCAGTTTGGCAGCGACGATGGACTTTTTCTAGTCTATCGCGCCGCTGACGGTGACGTGTTCTCGCCCCATTCACTGTCTCAGATACGTAAGTTGACGAACGCGTTGGATAATTGGCAAGACATTGATGCGCAATCTTTATCTCTGAGGCCTGAGGTATTGGAAAACCTTAAACACATAACCCGTGTTCAGTCGTTGTCCAACACGCGTTATCAGGCGAGTTCTGATGACACTCTGGAAAGCCTTAATCTGTTACCAGAATCTGGCGAAATTACGCATGAAATTGCTGAAACCACCCGCAAACTAGCATTAGAACAGCGTAATTTACGATTACTGATGTTTTCAGATAAATTTCAATTTGGTGCTTTAGTTATTTCAACTGATTTTGGCGCTATCCCGATTCAACTTACCACTAGCGGGCGGATTGAGGATGGGTTTGACGGTGATGCGTTGGATGTTGCGACGCAAAATTTCAGTATCGACTTTGACGTCGAAGCCGAGGTCCGTGTTGTCGAATTCGAAGATACTAAGCCAAATACATACATCGGTTTCATGGATGGGCTAAAGTCGATCTATGGCCTGCCAGAATATTCCGAGACATTCGAATTCTTTCCAATTGGGACGGCTGGGATGATGGATTATGGTATGCAGACGATGGTCCAATCGGGGGTGCTGGTGGTAGTTGCCATCATGATCATCATATTACTTTTGTATACGTTGTTTCATACAGGTTCAGCAGTAGTTTGGCCCGTGGTGGCAGTAGCTTCCAGTTGTATCTGGATATTTGGCGCGATGTCCTGGATGGACATACCGTCAACTCAATTGGCTGCCCTGACGGTCATGTTGGTTTTGGCAGTTGGAATTGCGGACTGCGTCCATGTCATGAGTGAGTATCTTTTTTTCAAGCGCGAAGGTCAGACGCACGAGGTTGCAATCAAACGGTCATTTGAAAAAACTGGTGTGCCAATATTGCTAACAACGGTCACTACAATGGCCGGAATGCTGGCAATCGCATTTAGTGGAGTAGGACAATTTGTTACCTTTGGCGTTGTGTCGGCACTTGGGGTGTTTTCGGCATTTGTCTTCACGGTTGTCGTCTTACCGGTATTGCTGGAATTTTGGCATCCAAATCCTGTCACTTCACATGAAAAGCCAACCAGTAGATGGAGTTATTTTCTTTCTCGGCCGTTACTTCTGATTTTGATGCCACTCAGGGCAGTACGCCGGTTGGTGCGTCGTATTGGTCTTTCTTGGCTGTTGGGTGCTTTGTGGTTACAGCCATTGCTGGATCAAATTCCCGCATTTTCCTACCGTATGCGATATCCTATTGTGGCATTGTTCTTTGGGATATTCGTCATTTGTGGCTATGGCGCCACAAAAGTACATATCGATAGTAATGTTGTGAAACTGTTCAAAAAAAATACACCACTCCGGACCGCATATGAAATCGTTGACAAACATATGGCAGGCACGGGATCAATGGAGGTTATGTTGAATTTCAGGGTATCGGACGCACTGTCGGACGTGCGGGTCTTGCAAGCTGTAGAAGCAATGCAGGTTGCTGTGATGCAACGTTATGGTGATTATATTATGCGTACCTCTTCGTTGGCTGACTTAGTGAAGGCCACAAACCAAACGATGAACAATGACGACCCGGCGTTCTATACGATCCCAGACAGTTCGCGGACAGTTTCCCAGCTGTTATTCTTGTTCAACAGCTCCAACCCTGGGGACCGGCGTGCTGTTGTATCGGATGATTATTCCCAAACGCATGTGACCATTCAGTTGCGTAATGCAGGAAGTCACGAATACGGGGTGATATTTGCTGATATTGAGAACGTTATTGCTTCACATTTCGAAGCTCTTAGCGATGATTACCCGAATTGGCAGATCGAACTGACTGGAACATTTGCGCTGATCATGCGTATGGCTGATGTAATTTCAAACAGTCAATTGAAGTCGCTGACATTGGCAATAGTTATTATCTCTGCTCTACTGATGGTGACCCTGGGGTCGGTTCAGGGAGGTTTGCTGGCGCTCATACCTAATATTTTGCCTGCAGTTTTAACTTTCGGATTGATGGGGCTTTTGGGGGTATCACTGGACGCGGATACGTTAATGATCGCGCCTCTGATCATTGGAATTGCCGTTGATGATACTATACATTTTGTAACCCATTACCGCATGGCGCTTGCACGAAGAAGAACAGCAACAGAGGCACTCATTCAGACGGTAAAAGAAGTAGGGCAAGCCGTGACCTTTACCTCAATGGTGCTTGGATTGGCGTTTTTGATGCTTAGTTTTTCCAATCATCTTGGAATCGCAAAAGTCGGTATTTTTGGGTCACTTGCCATTTTTGTGGCACTATTGTGTGATCTGTTGTTCCTACCAGCGTTGATCTATATCTTTCAACCAAAATTCGGTGTCAAAGATGCTGGTATTGCCCATTTTAAAGAAAAAGGAGCGTAGTTTTGAAACTTATATATTTGACCAGGATGCTGGCAATCACGACCCTTACCGTGATTGTGTCGTTTCCGTTGATCGCATTGGCTCAGAATGCGCGATCAATTATGGAAAAGGTCGACGCCGGATCTCGGGCTCATAACAATAGCGCCTTTTCCGTTATCCAGATTTCAACCTGTAAATTTGGTATTGCGGATGGAAAAGTAAAATGCAGCCGGAAGCCGACTGTCAAAAAGCTTGAAAGTGCATCGGTCAGTATCGGACCAGAGGGAAAGGATAGCAAATCAATTGCAATCATTCTGGAACCTGCGTCGGAACGCGGCATCGGTATGCTAAGTTACATTTACGACAGTTCCAAGAAGGACAACGAGACATGGTTGTATTTGTCGGCCTTGGGCAAGGTGAAGCGGATCGTCGCATCAAATTCATCCGGCGATAGCGAACCTGTCAGTATTTTCGGGTCTGAGTTTACCACCGAGGATCAAGAAACCGGTAAACTGGATGACTACACATTCAAGCTGTTGGAAACAGTAAAATTCCAGGGTCGCAACGCTTATGTAATCGAACAGACACCAACTATAGAGCGTACGCGAAAGACCCGTTACGGCCGTTCAGTAGTGTGGGTTGACACCGATCGCAATGTGGTCCTGAAGGCAAAAATGTATAACAAACGCGAAGCTGAAATTCGACGGATCATCAGTAGTGGCGTGGAAAAGGTAAACGGGGTTTGGATGGCGCGCTCAACCACGATCCTGAACTTGGTCACGAACCGGTTATCCAACCTCTCGATTAGGGCGATCCATTTTGGTATGCAGATTGACCCCGAACTTCTAAGTAAAAGATCGCTAACCGATACCGCATTTCGTGAACGTCAGCTGAACATATTGCGGTTGCAGGCGCAATAAGGATGTATCTGGGACAGGTAGCATTGTTTGGTTTCGTGACCATCTGGCTGCTGGGTGAGAGCGCATTTACGCAGGAATTAGATGGAGATCTGATATTTGATGACGCGACTATATTTCAGGAAATATCCTCACAAAATGGCCCGAACGGCCCTGATGTAAGTGCGACTCTAAGCTTTGCAATATCCAAACTATCAAGTGCAACCACCGACAGCGCTGGTTTAAATTTTGTTCTATCAGATCGCTATGATCTGGGGAAAATCGGATTTCTTGATTGGTCTGGCCATATTAAGGTGAATCGGAGCAATGCCGTGTCAACGGCGGAACCGGCCATCAACAAAATTATCTTTCAAAATTCAGCAGGTAACGTCAGCTGGAAAGTCGGTAAATTTGCGATCGGTTGGGGAGAAATTGAGGGTATACCGGTTTTGGATGTTCTTAACAGTGGCCTATCTCTGGGAACTGCAGGAACCGGAATCGATGAGCTGCCAGGCCAATGGTTTGCCAGTGCAGAGATGTTTGCGGGTGAGACAACCCTTTCGGGTTTTATTGGTCCAAAACCTGATGTGTCACACATAAAAATGTCACGAATGGGTGGAAATACTACTGAGTACGGCTTGCGCGCCACCCTGCCGACTAGCCATGGGCAGTATAGCGTCTATACGGCACAGTTGGTTCCGCAATCAGGTGTTGTTGACCGCGTAACGCTTATATCGGTGGCACGACCCTATAAGATGATTGGCCTATCCGCACACCGAGCCGTTGGTGCGGCGCTTTTGGAAGTCGATCTTGCTTATAAAACAGAACTCTTGCGCGCGTCAGCCCTCGATTTAACTACGCATGACCGGTTCGATTTGGCACTAGGAGTGGAATACGCGATATCGGACGTCACTCAACTGAATAGTAGCATCACAGTTGAACACTGGTTAGATCAGGACACCAACTATTTTGATACTGGGTTGGGCGGTTCAGTAATGGCTTCCCAATCCAATGCTTCATATCTGATAAGTCTTACTAGTAGCATTTTTGACGGCAAGCTAGGGCTCAACGGCTATTATGGAAGAACCATGGATGCAAGTTCGCAATTTTTTACCCTTGGAGTAGAATATCCAATTTCTGACAACCTAAACATTGAAACAACCTACAGACGAATCAGCGCATCTTCTTCGTCGACACTTGCTCCTATCGATGGTACTCAAAGCCTGTCAATTTCAGCAGAGTATTTTTTTTAATCATATACATAAATAATTGCCAGGTTACTTTTTACTTTTATATTCCTATGGTGAGACTTAATCAAAATAGAACAGAAGATAATCCGATGCGTTTGTGGGTTATAAAACACAAGGCTGAGAGTAGAGATTTCCCTTATTTTTCATCTCCTTGAACCAGAATCCAGCATCTGTTAAACTGAGATTATGCGAATTTTTTTTGTGATCTTGGCTCTGGGTTTGTTGTTAAGTGGAAACGCTTTTTCTAAAACAATTAGTAGTTATGAAGATCTTGATTTAACATCAAAACCAAACAAAATATTATCTCAGAATGAGACAAAATCTCTCTGGAATGCATATAAAAAGGCGCCTAAGTGCTTTGAACACCCCACATATGGAAATGGCGTTGGTTATAAACTTAAAAAGATATCTAAAAACAGAATTATAAATAACTCATGGACATCCCCATTTTATAAATATGAAGAAGATAGTAAACATAAAATTAAATTAGGAAAAAATTTACCAAATCCAATTGTAACAATAAACCTTAATGAAGATTATGGTGAACGACAGCTTCTTGTAGATAGTGCCATAAAATTTTTTCAACAAGCGGCTTATGTGGCAAGAGTTGGAAAATCAATGGAGGAAGTTGAAAAAGTAAAAACAGTGTTGTTAGACTGGGCAAATAATAATGCTTTAAAAGAAGGTATCAATGTCTCTTGGGGTAATAAACCTGTTGATTGGCAAATGATGGTCCTAATCAATTCAATTTTAACTACCACCGCAGTAATTTCAGAAAGCTTGGACTCAAAAGAAAGACAGGTTTTAGGACCTTGGTTGAATAATTTAATTAAGAATGTTGCAAATAGTAAATGGAAAGATCGGCAAGATAATAAAGCTTATCAAACATCATACATAACTTTAATTTGGGGATTAATGGTGAATGATTTAAACGCAGTTCAAAATTCAATTAATGTAGTAAAATTAGCCGTTCATGACATGAGACCAGATGGAAGCTTTCCAATTGACACACAAAGAGGTGGGATGGGAATTGATTATAATAATAAATCTTATGGTTATCTATTAATGATGGCATCAATATTAAAGGATAAGACGGGAGTGGATTTATTTTCATACAATGTTAATGGAAGAAGCCTGCATAATGGAGCGGATTTTGTGATTAAAAGTATTAAAGAACCCTCAAAATTAAATTCGATTTATGCTATTTCATGCCCAGATGGTGGTGATAGATGGGGAACTGTTGAAAAACCCTCTACTTACTTTATTAAAATTGCTACTACTATGATGGTTTATGCAAAACAATTTCCTGAATATGAAAATTCTACTTATATAATGGAAAAATATGCGAATACATTTAATAATCATTATCTTGGTTTTCTCAGATCTGAACCCTCAGAACTTTTCACACTTCATCCAATGTTAATAACTAAATAAGGGTTTTATAGAAATTTCAAAGGGTTAGGTGGTGGGTGATGAGAGACTCGAACTCCCGACATCTTCGGTGTAAACGAAGCGCTCTACCAACTGAGCTAATCACCCTTATTTAAAGACTTCTAACCATGCTAAGTGTTGTATGGCAATAGAGAAATAACAACCTTCAGAAAATAATGAGAATTTAGTCTGTATTTGAAATCAACCCATTAATTACTAAATTTTAATCACGTTTCAGAAATTAATGTGCCACGGTAGACCCGTGAGTTTGTTTGTCCAAGATTGCCAAAGCCTTCGCTTCTTCAGCTTCTGCATCCCACTCGATTGGAATTGGTTCAGAAACAAGAGCATGTTTTAACACTTCACTCACATGTGAAACTGGAATAATCACCAAACCTTCCTTCACATTAGATGGTATCTCTTTTAAATCTTTTTCGTTTTCTGCAGGAATAAGCACAGTTGTAATCCCGCCTCGAAGCGCTGCTAACAGTTTTTCTTTCAAGCCTCCAATAGGTAAAACGTTACCACGTAGAGTAACCTCTCCTGTCATAGCAACATCTTTCTTTACGGCAATGCCTGTTAACACAGATAGAATTGACGTGACCATACCAACACCTGCCGATGGGCCATCTTTTGGCGTCGCTCCCTCAGGAACGTGAACATGAATATCCATCCTTTCAAAGGATGTAGGTTTTATCCCCATCTTAGGAGCAACTGAACGTATGAAAGAAGATGCAGCGTCAATACTCTCTTTCATAACATCTCCAAGCTTTCCTGTTGTCTTCATTCTACCTTTTCCAGGTAATTTCAAAGCCTCGATCGATAGTAAATCCCCACCGACCGATGTCCATGCTAACCCAGTCACAACACCAATAGAGTCCTCGTGCTCTGCAAGCCCATAACGGAATCTTTTCACGCCTAGTAAATCTTCAAGATCGCCAAGACCTACTGCTACATCTTTAGCTTCCTTTTTCACAATTTTTGTCACAGCTTTACGACAAATTTTTGCTAATTCGCGTTCCAAATTTCTTACTCCAGCTTCACGGGTATAGCGGCGAATAATTTCCAAAAGCGTATCGTTATCTAATGAAAATTCTTTTGCTTTTAAGCCGTGGCCTTTAATTTGCTTAGGCAACAAATGTTGACAGGCAATTTCAACTTTTTCTTCTTCAGTATAGCCAGAAAGCGCAATTGTCTCCATTCGATCTAACAAAGGTCCAGGCATATTATAACTATTAGCAGTAGTTAAGAACAACACATCCGATAGGTCGTATTCAACTTCTAGATAATGATCAGTAAATGTAGAATTTTGCTCTGGATCCAATACTTCCAGCATTGCACTTGCAGGATCTCCCCTAAAATCTTGACCCATTTTGTCAATTTCATCCAACAATATTAATGGATTGTTAGTTTTAGCTTTTTTCATTGATTGAATGATTTTACCTGGCATCGAGCCGATATAAGTTCTTCGGTGACCTCTTATCTCACTTTCATCCCGCACGCCACCCAAGCTAATTCGAATAAATTCTCGCCCAGTAGCACGAGCGACGGATTTCCCCAAAGATGTTTTGCCAACCCCAGGAGGTCCAACTAAACACATAATTGGCCCTTTCAATTTAGAAGAACGTTGCTGTACAGCTAAATTTTCAATTATGCGTTCTTTTACTTTTTCCAAACTATAAT
>Ga0315328_10001399_pt1 | contig 11124 bp, 11 predicted proteins | sample M120032315metaG_FD_203462 | JGI IMG/M metagenome (GOLD analysis project Ga0315328, IMG submission 203462) | Ammonia-oxidizing marine archaeal communities from Monterey Bay, California, United States - M1 200m 32315 | ecosystem: Environmental > Aquatic > Marine > Intertidal zone | place: USA... | reverse complement strand
AAAGCGTCATAGTAAATCTTAGAATGCCCTCACAAGAAATAGAACTTCCAGAATATATTGTATTAGAAGATAGCACAGATTTTTCAGTTAACTATTTACTGTTGAATGCAGATGCGGGGTCTCCAGACGCAACAGGAATAATGAAATTCATAACAGAAACTAGTTCAACCGAAACCGCAGCTGCAGGAATTAAATCAAGATTAACTGTTACACCTGGCCCAGGAGATGTCACCGCGAATGATGATTTTGGTTATACACAAACTTTTGAATATTTTAATGACAATATAGATGTTAATGTGACAACTGGATTAGATGTGAATCTATAACAATGTTGTTTAGGGCTCTTTTAGTAATTTTTATGTTAACTTCTTCTTTCGAAGTTTTTGCGGCCGAAATAGTACCTAATCAATCAATAGTAATGCATGATACAGTTAAAAGAGATGCATATAAAACTGAAGATATCTTATTGTTATTTAAGTCTTGTTATGAAACTATTCAGTTTTTAGCTACTACAAAATATAAAAGAAAGAAACTTAAATTAACTGAAATAGATGTATCTCAACAATGTTTTTGTATATGTGATAAAGTTAGAGAAAAACATAACCCCACACAATTTTTAGCAAAATCACCTTTAGAAATACATAATATTATTACTCCCCTGGCCAATGATTGTTTAAGAGAAAAAGGACAGTCTTGGTATGATGATGTAGAACCTGATATGGAGAAAAAAGATGACGACAGATGATCGTATAGATGAAATATTAGAAATTACAAGTTTAGTTCCTACTCCAGAAATGGCGCCTGATCCTCCCGCAAGAATTAGACCTACTGTTGATAGTGATCGCAAAGATGACGATGTTGATTATAATTATGCCCGTGAAAATTACTACAATTTAATCGAAAGAAATCAAGATGCAGTAGAAGAAATGTTGGAGATTGCTAAACAATCTGAACATCCTCGTGCTTTTGAAGTGGTCGGACAATTAATCAAATCTGGATTAGATGCAAATAAAGAATTAATGGCTCTACATAAAACTAAAAAAGAACTAAGTATTGAAACAAATAGTAGTGTTAATGTTAACAATGCGGTCTTTGTAGGATCTACTGCCGAATTACAAAAACTCTTAAAGGCAAAACGTGGCTAGCGAAAATTATCTTGGAAACCCCAATTTAAAAAATGTTGGACAAAAAATAGAGTGGACAGAGGAAACCCTTACTGAATATATGAAATGTAAGGAAAATCCTGAACACTTCATAGAGAGTTATGTCAAAATTGTTCATGTAGATAAGGGTTTAGTTCCATTTGATATGTATGATTATCAAAGAGATATGATACATAAGTTCAATGATAATCGTTTTGTAATCTGTAAAATGCCTAGACAAACAGGCAAGTCTACCACGATCATCAGTTTTTTACTTCATTACATTTTGTTCAATGAAAGTGTTAACGTTGCTATCCTCGCTAACAAAGGAGCGGTAGCAAGAGAACTTCTTTCTAGATTACAACTTGCATACGAACATCTACCTAAGTGGTTACAACAAGGAGCAGTTGTATGGAACAAGGGTAATATTGAAATAGAGAACGGCTCTAAGGTTATTGCTGCAGCAACTTCTAGTTCTGCTGTTCGTGGTAGTTCATTCAATATTATTTTTCTTGATGAGTTTGCTCACGTTCCTCAAAACATAGCCGAACAATTCTTTACTTCTGTTTATCCTACAATTTCTTCTGGTGAATCTACTAAAGTTCTTATTGTTTCAACTCCACTTGGTATGAATATGTTTTACAAAATGTGGATTGAATCGATAGAAAAAAGAAATGATTATGTGCCAATTGAAGTACATTGGTCAGAGATGCCAGGACGTGATGAAAAATGGAAAGAAGAAACAATACGTAATACTTCTGAAGTACAGTTCACTCAAGAGTTTGAATGTGAATTTGTGGGATCAACGTATACATTAATTGCTCCATCAAAACTTAGAACGTTGGTATTTAAGACTCCAATTCATTCTAATAATAATTTAGATGTTTATGAAGAACCAATAAAAAATCATACATATGCATTGATAGCCGATACTGCTCAGGGAAAGGGTTTAGATTATTCTGCATTTAATATATTCGATGTTTCCGGAATGCCGTACAAACAAGTAGCAAAATTTAGAGATAATACTATTTCTCCTATGTTATATCCAAATATAATTTTCAATGTGGGGAATAAGTATAATCAGGCCCATGTTTTGATTGAGGTAAATGATATTGGTTCTCAAGTCGCGGACACTCTACATTATGATTTAGAGTACGAAAACATAATGATTATTACAATGAGAGGTAGAGCGGGACAACAAATTGGTGGTGGGTTTGCGAAGAACATTCAGTTAGGATTAAGAACGAGTAAACAAATCAAGAGAATTGGATGTGCCACTCTAAAAGATTTGATAGAACAAGATCAATTACTCATACCAGATTTTGAAACAATTAGAGAACTCACAACCTTTGCTTTGACAAATAATACATATCAAGCAGAAGAGGGTTCACATGATGATCTAGCGATGACTTTAGTAATATTTGGATGGCTAGTACAACAGAGATATTTCAAGGAGTTAACAAACATGGATATACGAAAAAAAATGTGGGAAGAACAAATGGAAACTTTAGAACAAGATATGTTGCCGTTTGGAATTATAGATGATGGAATGGAAGAAGAAACCTTTAAAGATGATACGGGTACAGTATGGACAGTTGATGATGAGGCTAGGAGGCTATATTACTAAATGGATCTATATCCGCAAAATTAACTTCAGTAGGTGGGTTGTTTATTTCTGTTATTAAATCTTCAATTTTATTAGATAGATCAGGTCTTTCCTTTTTTAATCTGTTTAAAAAACTCAGAGAACCAGTAATCAATTGATCTGGACGGATAGATAATCTTTTTCCTATTCTTCTTTTATCAGATACTTCAAGGTGTTTGGGATTTACACAGGATGGATTGAAGCATGTTTGAGTTACTACTTCACTAGATGTTAATTCACCTCGCACTCCGGAAATTGATGAGAAATTACCATACATCATAAACGCATATCTACTGGCGGGTATAGTTTGACCCATTACAGAAAACATTCCATGACCTGTTTTATTTTTTGAAGCGAGCCAGATATGACACTCTGTATTTTTTTCAGAACGATCAACTTTTTTAAGAAATCGATCTTTTATTTTTTTACTGTCTATTAATTTATATTTGTCCATACTTCCTTATAAATTTATGATAACACTTAATATTTATGATTTTAGAGAACTGCAAAAAGATAAATAAAAGTAATATGGTATAAAATCTATAAACCATAATCTTTCAACTTTATCTATAGGAGAGATAAGATGCCTTTTACAATTAGTCCAGGCGTTGTAACCAAAGAAATTGACTTAACAACTATTGTACCTGAAATATCTATGACAGAAGGTGCACTTGCCGGTCCTTTTAAATGGGGACCCACTTTTGATGTTACTACAGTTAGTAATGAATCAGAATTAGTAAGTCAGTTTGGTAAACCAAACGCCGCAACATATAAAACATATTTTACCGCTGCAAGTTATCTCGCATATTCGGGAAATCTTAAAGTGGTTCGTGCAAGTGGAACAGATGCAAATAATGCAGCAATGGCCACAGCACTACAAGTAAAAAATGATGAACACTATGAGAATACATACGACCCAGATATGGGTGGATCACAAATCACCACTGCTGGAGCATTCATTGCAAAATATCCAGGAGATCTCGGAAACAGTTTAAGAGTTTCCATGTGTGGTGCCACAAGAGCAAACACTAATGCAGACGGAACACTTAACAGTAATACAGATATTTCACCTACTTGTACTTCTGCAGTAGTGAGCGGTACTACTCTTACTGGCGTAGGTACAACTTTTTCGAATGATGTCGCCGTAGGTGATGTTCTCTTTTTCGATTCTAAATATTGTGTAGTTACTACTGTTACATCCAATACAGCTTGTGTTGTAGTAGCTGGTGCAAATATGGCCAATACTGGTGCCTATACTGTGAGAAAAAGATCAGCATTTGGTCAACCAGCATCAGACATGATTGGAACTTGTGCAGCTTCAGCTAATGGAACTACAATAACTGGAACAGTTACAGCATTTGATACTCAATATACTGTAGGTGATCTTGTTAAACTTGTTGGTACTGGTGAAGAACGTAAAGTTTCGGCAATTACTAATTCAACTATAATGACGGTATCGACACCTTTTGCACTAGCCGCAGCCGCTAATACTCATTCACGTAGATGGGAATATGCAGACGCATTTGATAGTGAGCCTGTTTCTTCAGCTCATGCCAAACGAAACAGCGGAAACTATGATGAAATTCATATTGCTGTTGTAGATGAAGATGGAGAATTTACTGGAGCAAACAATACTGTAGTGGAATCATATACAGGATCAGTTGCCGCTGGAGCTAAAGGTGAAGACGGACAGAGTATCTATTACAAAGATTTAGTTAATAGAGGTTCAAAGTATCTCCGTTGGATGGATCATCACGCAGATGGTGATGCAGATACCCTTCTTGGTGGTGGAACAACCGCTTGGGGTGGAGCTGCAACCGGAACATTTAATGGTAAAGGAATTATCATATCTGGAAGTCTGACTGGTGGAACTGCTGGAACAGCAGCAACCGCTGGAAATATTCAGACAGCTATGGATGAATTCAAAAATACTGAAAAAGTAGATGTAACACTTCTAATGACTGCTGATGCAGTAGCCGCTACCGCTATTCATGCAATTAATAATATTGCAGAATATCGTAAGGATTGTGTGGCATTTATTTCACCTACACAAGCAAATGTTGTTAATAACGCAGGAAGCGAAGTTGATGATGTTATAGCATTCCGTAATTCAATGCCAAGTTCTTCATACGCAGTACTTGACTCTGGATGGAAATACATGTACGATAAGTACAATGATGTTTATCGATATGTTCCATTGAATGGTGATGTCGCTGGATGTTGTGCATTTACAGATGGAGCACGAGATCCTTTTTGGTCGCCTGCTGGAATCGATAGGGGTAATATTCGTAATGCCATTAAACTTCCTTTTAATCCAAATAAGACACAAAGGGATGATCTCTATAAAAATGGTATTAATCCTGTTACAGCAATGCCAGGAAGTGGAATACTTCTTTTTGGAGATAAAACTCTATTAGCAAAACCAAGTGCATTTGATCGTATCAATGTACGAAGGTTGTTTATCCTTTTAGAAAAATCTATTGCAGCAATGGCCAATTCCTTCTTGTTCGAATTCAACGATGAATTTACTCGTTCAAGATTCACTGCTACCGTAGAACCTTTCTTGAGAGATATTCAAGGAAGAGGTGGAGTTCAAGATTTTGCTGTTGTCTGTGATGGAGGTAACAATCCAGCAGATGTAGTAGATCGAAATGAATTTCGTGGAGATATCTACATAAAACCATCACGTTCAATTAACTTCATACAACTACAATTTGTTGCAGTTAGAAGCGGTGTTGAATTTGAAGAAATTATTGGTCGATAACCGATAAATAGTAGTATATAAATATATAAAAGATGGGGGAAGACGATGACTTCCGAAGGGAGAACTTTTAAAAAAGACTTCCCCATCACATCTTAACTTTAGTCATCGGAGAAAAAAATAATGGCATTTAATATCGATACATTTACTGCAAAATTAAAGTCTGGTGGAGCATTAGGAAGTTTATTTGAATGTGAACTTACTGCTGCTAAAGGCTCAGGAAGCGTTATTGGAGACTTTAAATTTATGTGTAAAGAGGCCGTACTTCCGGCTTCAACTATAGAGCAGGGAACTGTTACATACATGGGACGAGCTTTACAAATTCCTGGTAATAGAGCCGCACAACAATTGACCACTACGGTCTATAATGATGAAGATATGGCTATTAGAAACCATATCGAAAGTTGGATGGAGCTAATCAATTCTAATAGAACAAATGCTAGAAGCGCAGGTATGGCTGCTATTGGTAGTTATACAGGAGCTTTGAAAGTTAAACAACTTTCAAAGGAAGATTCTGGAGTACTTAAAATTTATGAATTTATTAATGCCTGGCCTTCATCTTGTGCAGAAATTCCCTTATCGTGGGAAACTAATGAAATTCAAACTTTTGGCGTAACATGGGACTATAATTATTGGAAAACTACAGATATAGGCGGAAACGTTATTTCTGGTGGTTAATAATTATTTGATTTATTATGAAAGAAACATATTTATATGGGAGTGGAGAACTCTACTCCCATTTCACCTATTAGGAAGAATGTATGGCAGTTGAATTATTTGGATTTTCTATAGGAAGAGTTGACAAGGACGCAAAAAATAAGCAATCTTTTGCACTTCCCGAACCGGAAGACGGAGCAGTTGAAATTGGCCCTACAGGTGGAGCATACGGTACGTATGTTGACATGGAAGGTCATGCCAAAAATGAATTAGACTTAATTAGAAAATATAGGGAGATGGCGACATATCCCGAATGTGATCAAGCAATAGATGATGTTGTTAATGAGGCCGTTGTTACAAATAGGGAAAACTCTCCTGTCAGCATTAGCCTAGAAAAATCAAATCTATCAGATGATATTAAGGAAAAGGTAAAGTACGAATTTAAAGAACTGATTCGTTTGCTCGATTTTCGTAAAGTTGGTTATGAAATGTTTAAAAAGTGGTATGTCGATGGTAGATTGTATTTTCACATTATCATTGATAATAAAAACCCCAAACGTGGTATATTAGAACTACGCTCAATAGATCCCCTAAAAATAAAAAAGATTAGAGAACCAAAAGTTGCTCAAGATGCACATGGCACAATGGTTGTAGATACTGCTGGATTTCAAGAGTATTATGTATTTAATGAAAGGGGAATCACTGCAGCTCAAGCCGGAGGCATGACAGTTCAAATTGCTGCGGATTCTATCTCTTATGCACATTCTGGTATATTAGATCCCGATAGAAAATTAGTTTTAAGTCATCTACACAAAGCAATTAAACCTCTAAATCAATTACGAATGCTTGAAGATGCAGTAGTCATCTATCGTATCTCACGGGCTCCTGAACGTAGAATTTTCTACATTGATGTTGGTAACTTACCTAAGATCAAAGCGGAACAGTATCTACGTGATATCATGGGTAAATATAAGAATAAGCTTGTCTATGATTCCAATTCTGGTGAAATTAAAGATGAACGTAAGCACATGAGTATGTTAGAGGATTATTGGCTTCCACGAAGAGAAGGTGGACGAGGTACAGAGATTTCTACGTTGCCGGGAGGGGAGAATCTTGGTGAATTGGCTGATGTTGATTACTTCAAAACAAAACTATACAAAGCACTCAATGTTCCCCCCTCAAGGTTAGAACAAGATTCAGGCTTTATACTAGGACGAGCTGAAGAAATTTCAAGAGATGAAGTTAAATTTACTCGTTTCATTGAACGATTACGAGCTAGATTTAATATTTTGTTCAATGATCTCATAGAGAAACAGTTATTACTCAAGGGAATTGTTTCTTCTTCGGATTGGGGAGTTGTGAGGGATAATATAATATACGAGTGGGAAACCGATTCACATTTTGCGGAACTACAACAAGCAACAATGATGAGAGAACGGTTAGGTACGTTAGTAAATGATATGGGATATAGAGATGAAGTTGTTGGTAAATATTTCTCTCAAGAATATATCAATAAGCACGTTCTTAAATTGTCTCAAGAAGAAATTGACAATATGAAAGAACAGATTGCGGCAGAGAAAGAAGAAGCTGCGGCCGCTGAAGGTGGAGGAGAATCAGAAGATCAACAATGGGAATTTGATCCTTCAGCAAACAAGCCAGACTTAAAAGTGATTAGTAATTAAAATTTATAAATAGTATAAATATAACAGAAATAATAGAGGAAATTTATGTCTAATGAAACTACAATTGGTGATATCGTAGCATTTTCTAGGTCAGATGATGCTGCAGGAGTAAAGGCCGCAATAGGTGATGTACTTCAACAAAAAGTGATGGTATCATTGGAAAGTAAGAAAAAAGATTTCGCTAAAACTTTTTTAACTAAACCAAATACAGACTCGAAAGAGCCGGAAAGTTCAGGGGTAGAAGATGGCAGCAGAGACACAAGTACTACGTGATTGCGAAAAGAAATACATAGCAAAGTTTTTTTCAGATGCATCAGAATCAGATGTTAAGAAAATAGATTTATCGACACTTGCTTGGGCAAAACACACAATGACCTTGTCTGGAGCATCAACAGAAAACTTTAAAATTGGTGAAGTAATAACAGTAGGGAGCGCAGAAACGTTTCTTGTTACTGGATTTACTAGTGGTGCAACCACATTAGAAGTTGTTGGATGGGATAATACAAACAAAAAAGCAACCTCAATCGATACAGGTTCATCCAATGGAGATGCAATTAGTGGTGGAGTATCAGGATCACATACAGAAACCCTCGCAAATAGTGGTAACTTGATAGGTCTAGAGTGGAATGTATTAGTTACTAAGATAATGTGGATTACGAATGGTTTACAAGTTGCTATTGAATGGGATGGATCAACCGCAGAAAAATATATTGCAGAATTAAGTGGTAATGGTAGTTGGTCTATGTCAAATATGGAATGGCCAGGAATACCAATAAACGCAACTGGTGATACCTCTGAAGTTTTGGGAGATATTCAATTTTCCACAACCGGACATGGTTCAGGTGATTCATATACAGTTATAATGGAATTGAAGAAACAGGCACCAGGCTTTGACATCCCAGCTTACGAAGAAAATACTAAGTTAGGATTTAAAGTTGACTACTTAAAAGGTAATTTCACATGATAGGAGAAATTTAATGAGACTTATATGCGAACAATTAGAAAATGTAGAATTTATATGTGAAGGCGCCGGAAAAGCAAAGAATTATTTCATTGAGGGTGTATTCATGCAAGCCAATGTGAAGAATCGGAATGGTCGAGTATATCCAAAAACAATTCTTCAAAAAGAAGCTAAAAGATACGAGCAAAATTACATTTTACAGAAACGCGCATTCGGTGAATTAGGACATCCAGAAGGCCCGACTGTCAATCTTGAAAGAGTTTCCCACATGATTACAGAGTTAAAAGAGGATGGAGACAATTACGTAGGTCGAGCCAAGATTATGGATACCCCTTATGGTAAAATTGTAAAGAACCTTATCGATGAGGGAGCCCGTTTGGGTGTCTCATCCAGAGGAATGGGCTCCTTAAAGCCCGTAGGTCGCAATTGTAGTCACGTACAAGATGATTTTTATCTTGCAACAGCTGCAGATATTGTTGCTGATCCTTCTGCTCCAGCGGCATTTGTCAATGGAATTATGGAAGGAAAAGAATGGATATGGGATAATGGTATTTTAGATGAACGCCATATTGCCCGAATCGAAAAAGAAATGAAAATAACTAGTCAAAAGCAATTAGATCAATATCAACTAAAAGCCTTTGACCAGTTTATGTCAAGTTTATAAAATTACTAAATAATACACAAACATAAAGTAATATACTTTAATTATCAAAGACTAGGAGATTTAAATGTCTGAAGAAATTTTGAACAAAGAGTCTGAGGAAATGACAGAAGAAGAACTAGCTGAAAAGCGGAGAGCTGCTGCTGAACAAGATTCTTCAGACGAAGAAGAGGATGAAGAAGAAGTAGAAGAAAGTAAAACTTCTAAAGCCTCAGTTAAAAAAGAAGAAGATGACGAAGAAGATGAAGAAGAGCCTGAAGTAGCAGAAGGTAAATCTTCCGTTAAAAAAGAAGAAGAGGAAGAGGGGGATGAAGATGAAGAAGAGGTTCCCGCAGAATCTAAAAAAGCAAAAAAAGAATCTGTAATTCCTTCAACTAAAAATCAAATGTTGAAAAACATCTATGATGAAGTTAACAAAATGTTGAAAAGTGATCTTGCTGGTAAATATGAGCAGATCATGGCTTCAACTTCTTTGGAAACTGTTAAAGAAGTTAAAGAAGAGACCCGTACTCAAGCCGCAGTTACTGCAGATGATATTGGACCAATTAATGTTCAAGATGATATCGATGCATTAACAAAAGGTGAAGAAGGTCTATCTGATGAATTCAAAGAAAAGGCTACAACTATTTTCGAAGCTGCCGTTCATGCGAAAGTTGTCGATGAAGTTAATGCCCGAATGGAAGAACAAGCAAAAGAACAAGAAGCTGGATCTGCAGAGTTCCAAAAAGAACTTACAGAAAAAGTTGACGGTTATTTAACATATGTTGTTGAAGAATGGATGAAAGAAAATGAATTGGCAATCGAAAGAGGAATTCGTTCCGAATTGGTTGAAGATTTCATGTCTGGACTCAAGACTCTCTTCACAGAACATTACATTGATCTTCCTGAAGAGAAAGTTGACATGGTTGACGACTTATTCACAAAAGTCGAAGAACTTGAAGGCTCTTTAGATGAAGAAATCAATCGCGGAGTAGAACTCCAAAAAGAATTGGCCCTGTTCAAAAAAGATGATGCCATTAAACAAACAACTAAAGATTTAGCCGATACTGATTCGGAAAAAATCTCCAAGTTGGCTGAAGGTATTGAATTTGAGAATACGGAACAATACATTGAAAAACTGAATGTACTTAAAGAAAGTTATTTTCCTAAATCTGATGCCGTTACTTCAGAAATCACAGAAACGGATGAAACAATTGAAGTTTCTGATGAAAAACAGGAAGTTAGACTTGATGAAAATATGAAACATTATACATCGGCGATAAAACGCTATAATTCTTAATTTATAAACCTATAGGAGAAAAAAATGTACCTAGCTGAAGACCTACAGAAAAAGTGGGGACCAGTTCTTGGACACGAAGACCTCCCTCCGATTAAAGATAATTATCGGAAGGCCGTAACGGCAGTTCTTTTGGAAAACCAAGAGAAAGCCATGCGGGAGCAAGCCACTCAAGATAGTGGAATGTTTGGAAATATCCAAGAAGCGGCTCACGCTAACAAGACCGGCGGTAACGTTGACACCGTTGATCCTGTTTTAATTTCGTTGGTTCGTAGAGCCATGCCTAATCTCATCGCCTATGATGTTTGTGGAGTTCAACCGATGACTGGTCCTACCGGA
>Ga0315328_10001397_pt1 | contig 11131 bp, 11 predicted proteins | sample M120032315metaG_FD_203462 | JGI IMG/M metagenome (GOLD analysis project Ga0315328, IMG submission 203462) | Ammonia-oxidizing marine archaeal communities from Monterey Bay, California, United States - M1 200m 32315 | ecosystem: Environmental > Aquatic > Marine > Intertidal zone | place: USA... | reverse complement strand
TTCAAAGGGCAAAAGACTCATCCCTACCAGGCTTATATTTTCCTTGCCACAGAGAGCCTTAAAAGCCCCTAAATGGGGCTGTTGTGAGTCATAGTGTCTCTTTACTAAATTAATGGAAGGATGTTGCTCTGAAGCAGCCCATTCTTCCTTCCCAAAGTTAGGCATTATGTTGTTTACGATGATATTCTCGACAGGAATATTCATGCGCTCTAAGAATGAAATTGTCCTGGCACACTCTTGGAATCCGGACTCAGTAGGGATCGACACTAAATTAATGGAGACGAACTCTGGATCTCGAAGGATAAGTGTTAATCTCTCAACTTTTTCGCAAATCTGCTCAAGATTTTCAATCAGTTGGGGCACAGTTGTGTCGCGGGCCTTAAAAATACCCTTTATGTTGTCTATTTTGGCTTTCATACGAAGAATTCGTAGTAGAAAAGTTCGAATTGCTGCGGGAGCGTTAAGAGCCTTCAAAGTATGACCTGTTGGAGCTGTATCAAAGACTACTACATCGTAATCTGAGCTTTGAACGAGGCGAAGTATCTCATCAAGAGCGAAAAACTCATCCATTCCTGGAAATGTAGCCATATCGGTGAATATTTCTGCGTCGAAACCTGGAATCGAGTTCCCAAAGAGTTTTTCCATGCCAATTTTCATGGTTTCGGCAAATCTAGCTGCAGCAGCTTCCGAATTAATGTTTTTTGCCCAAAAGTTATCTGCGATTTTTACTACTTGATCAGATCCTAGAGAAATTCCTAGTGTATCATCGGTGCTGTGCGCTGGATCCGAACTAATCAAGATTGTTCTTCGATCCTCTTGTGCATGATGCATGGCGGTTGCAGCAGAAATCGTGGTCTTACCGACCCCTCCCTTCCCTGTAAATAGAATAAGGTTGGCCATCAGTGAAGAATACCCTACTTCTGGTATTTATATCTTCTCTATTAGAGATTTTCGATCGTAAATCTTTGATCATAATTGCTAAATGTGGAATGAATTACTGGGTGTCTCCACATCCCTATGAAATTGAGTGATAGTGTGGCTGAAACATCACCTAATATCTTCTGCGATACGGGGTATTCTCTTGGATTCTCCAATATTTCCCCTACTTCAGACTCCGGCGTTACAAAAACTGTAATTCTACGGGGTAGTGGAGTCGACTTGAGACTAGAAAAGGTGTCGAAAATGTCAATTTTGAAGCCATTTTTGGGAAGTATCCCAGAAAAGAGCACTTCGTTGTCTATTAAGACAGTCAAAAAGGTGTTTTCAGCGTTTTTATCCGATATATTCCATGGCGGAATCACTAATTCCTGTAATTCTACTCCAGAAGGTATAATTCCGTTCTTAAATGTAGATACACAGGGAGAATATGCGAGATTTATGATTTGTCGGTATTCATCATAAGTTTCCAATGGGAAACCCCCAATTATACATAGCATTTCCTACTATATAAAGAGTCGTGGGTTCAAGACCGCGTCAGTATGCTTCGTCAAGGGACTCATCAGGGTCGCGTGACTCTCCGGGATTCTTCTTATCTAAGTCTCCCTTAGCCAAAGTATTCAATTCGGATCCCGATGGTGTGGCTGGATCTTCGGCAACTTGCTCTCCTGGAACTTCTGAACCTGATGGTGTTCCACCTACGCGGACATCCCGCTCAATTTGAGCTTCAACAGAAACTGGTGGTGGAGTTTTGAGTGCACCTCCCGATTCTCTGGATCGTAATCTAGCTGAAGCACCTTTGGGCACCCAATCAGCGAGTTGTTCGTTATCAATAGTCATGGGGCCGAAATTCTCCTCTATTTCTTCCATATATCCACTAACTTGCTTTTTGCGTCGGCGTAATCTTCCTTGACGCTCTTTGTATCGTAACATATCTCTATATTCTTGAGCTTGTGACTCAACCCATGTTTCAATTTCTTCTGCACTAGCTTTCACATCACCCTTGTTCAATAATCTTGCTTTGAACCACTCTACATTTTCGACGCTGACGGCGATTCCCCAATCACGCAGTTGTTCTGCTATTACCGAATCTGTTCCGTCGAATAAAATATAATCTACCCATACCTTAGCAGATCTTCCCGTGGATCCATCTATTCTAACTGCTGGAAGTGTAGATCCTAAATCAAAATTAAAAATATAAGCTCCTAGAGTATTATTTAGATTTCTATTAACAAACCCAGTTGGTGTGGTGCTTCTTGTTCCATTGATGCTTGCGGCAGTAGATGTGCTCGTATCTCCAAAGATAACTATTCCATCGAGTGAGTTACTCATGGATATGGGCGAATATAGTGCGCTTGTGGAAGCTGCTGGGTAACCCAAGAAATTAATTGTTTGATCTATAAAGGTAGACCAAATTGAATCAGCAGACAATATTGAAACTCCATTAGTAGTATCGCTTCCTATCATTAACCATTGATCTCGATCGTTATCCCATTGGCAAGAAATAATAGAATAGTCAGCAGCAGTTCCCGCTAAGACATCAGCTTCAATTTCTGTTCCAATACTTGATAATATCGATGTGCAATCAAAACCTGTGGCGGTAGCAGTTCCTGATGTAGCGGTGCTGTCGTATATCCATGCTGCTGCACCCGTGCCGGTTGCACCAGAGTAAGAACCAAAAATTCCAAATCCTCTCCTTGACGGCGTTCCAGAGTTATTCGCCGTAGGGGGTAATCTTTGCCAATTGCCTACCCACCCAACGTATTCTTCATGATCTTTATCCCATAATTTGAATGGAGTTGTAGTGGATCCTCCAAAACCAATATTTTCTTCTGCAATTGTAAATGTTGAATGTTGTATCCCTCTACAGTTCCATTTAGTAGGACACAAAATTGTCGGCGTAGTGTCCAATTCGAATCCGCCGTCACGAACTTGCCAAACGAAAGCTACAGGAATGTCTCCCGATCCTGTTACAGAATATAAAGTATAAACCGCAGCTGAATTCACTCCGACGACATCTATATTATTTATTCCTACAAGAACTGGTGTAATCTGAACAGCAGCGAATTGAGGATCAATATCTTCTGCTGGTGGATTTACCCAAACAGCATCTGCCCCTAATAAATTATAATATGGTAAAGTTCCGGGCGCAGAGCCCCTAGTAATTTCATTATACCAAATTTTTCGGTAGGGGTCAGCATATGCTTGTAAAGGACAGGCGTGAGCTGGAGACAAGTTGAAATAATAACTGGCTGTATCCCCACTGGGAAGATTTCCCGAAATAATACTGGAAATAACATATGGACAAGTTTCTGTTATTGTTGCGCCACCAACGTCGACTAAACCTAAAGTTCCTGTTATGTAAGCCATTCCTCGATTCAATACAGCGGGATTGTCGGATCCATATCCGGAAACACCGTAGGCTTTCATTAAGTAATACCCACGATTGACCGCATTTCTATCTGGGCCAGGAGCTCCGCCACCTGATCCATCGGGCAACATTCCGTTATCAAAATTAACTATCGTATAATCTGGAGGTGCAACCCCGTTGATAGCATCAGTGGTAACTGCTACATAAGTAGCGAGATCAAATGCTCTTGGATAACTACCGGATAATGCACCAGCAGAAGGAGTAAGGTATTGTCCATTCAAGGAGAATACTGCACTATCGAGTGCAGATAATGAATAGGTAATAGGTTGCCTATCATTAGTTCTAGTAGGAATATTGGAAGCATCTAGCCACCATTGAGAAATGTGGGCAGAAGTAGTTAATCCAGTTGGTGGAGCTGCTAATCCTAATGCAGCATATTTCGTCGGATCTATATTACTATGACCTGTGCACCAAAATCCAATTCCTGATTGGGTAGATAATATATCATTCGCTTCTCCATTTTGAGCCACGACATCTACGGCATATAAACCAACATCAGGATCATCCCAGTCTGCTTGAGCTGCTAAAACTTCTAAAGGCATTCTCATAGGAATAAATGAATACATGGAGGGATCTGGAATATTTGCAGTAGTTATTTCTCCAGAAGGACGATCAATATTAGAGTAAGCTCTATGAATTAAAATGAATCCATCCCAAGCATAACCTGTGAGGGTAGCACCAGTGCCAGCATCGTTAGTAGAAATATATGCTCGATAAGATCCTACTAGAACCCAACATCCGTTAATATAAATTCCATCCCTAATAATATATTCGCCAGTAGGACTCATACATACTCCTTGGTCCGTGTCAGGACCAGTATCTACTGGTCCGGCTGAATACGCATAGCCATGAAATCTTTCTCCTCCGACATTAACATCAGTTAATGTTCCGGCCGCTGCACCCGCGAAATCTAACCAAGCATCCAGGTTGGAGAACCACGGATAATCAGTAACATCAAGATTGAAAGCTAGACCCATGTATTCAAGACCCCTTATGTTATCCTCGTTAGCCACTCTTGAACTGGAGTTAAACCAAAGTCCTCGACTGGATCTACAAATGCGTTGGATACGAAATAAGTAATATCCCAATTAGTGTCTGGTGGGATTTCTAACTTCCAGGATCCTACGAATGCTGGAGAATAATTAGTGGATATTGGAAATGGTTGCGAAGAACCGGATAAACCTGGTCCGGGAAGATCATCTGGATTGCTGAAATAGGTTGTAGTATCTATAACAAAGTTTACATAGCCGCCAGGCACCCATCCATTACCCGAATTCGGGTAATTTCCTGGCGTGGAACCGAAATATTGAATAACTAGGAACTCATCATCCCTAGTTCTTTGCCTATTCTTGAGAGTTGCCGTCCCAAGTTGAGAATAAAATATAGACTGCGGAACGGTTAGCTCGGCTAGACGCTTTGGTGGAAGATTTCCTAGATCAGAAACTAACCATTCATAAGCTTGCCTTCTAACTGCCATAATATAGTCACCACACGCTCCGCTACTGCTATAGTATATCCCCTCCTCCTACTTGAAGATTCCGGAGGGAACTGGGCTTTATATCTGTAGCTTTCGTAGTCTTATCCTTAATCTGCAGCTAAAACTGGAGAATCTCCGGTTGCTAATGGAGCGTCCACGGCTTCATCTTCGTTCTTCTCAAGCCATTCACTTTCCTCATCCGGTAAATCGTAATCAGGGAAGATGGCATCAACGGGACATTCCGATACACAGGCATTACAATCTATGCACTCATCAGGGTCTATTACTAAATAAGTTGCCATTTCTCTAAAAGCCTCAACAGGACAAACTGCGACACAATCTTGGTATTTGTGTCCCACACAAGCCGATGTTACAACATAGGTCATTTTTTACACTCCATGATTCAAAATCTATCTAGGCTTCTAATTCGTCGGGGATTCCATCACCGTCGTCATCATCGTCTAAATAGTCTTCTACTCCGTCATTGTCGTGGTCGAATTGACCTGTTAAATCGAGACCATCGTTTTGTTCGAACCAATCTGAAAGACCATCGTTATCGTCATCCAAATCGGACATATCCCAAATTCCATCGTTATCGTGATCGTATCTATACCAACCCCACATACCGTCGACCTCATCTACATCTAAGATATTGTCGTTGTCGTCATCAGGATCCAAACCATCGTTGATTCCATCGTTGTCGTGATCGCGTGGAAGTGCGTCATTATAATTCCAAATACCATCGTTGTCGATATCGACATCTCCACAATCATATACTCCGTCGTTGTCGTGGTCGTATATATCTGTATTGGGGTTACCATCCAAAATTTCTAGAATATCATCGTAACCATCTCCGTCATCATCATCATCTTCTGCATCGTCGATCCCGTCACCATCGTGGTCTTCGGGTGTATCGTCTATATTATCAGGAATACAATCGTTGTCGTCATCAGGATCTAAATCATCAGGAATGCCGTCACCGTCATTGTCGTTCTCGCCATTCTGGTCTTGGTTCTCCAACTGTTGATTCTGCTGTTGGTCGGACTGAGCACCTTGCTGACCCTGGTTGTCCTGGGTCGAACCTTGTTGTTGCTGGTTCTGTCCATTTTGGTTGTTTCCATTTTGATCATTTCCAGTTTGGTCGGTTTGTTGACCTCCCTGTTCATCTCCTGTTTGTTGTTGGCCTTGGCCATTATCTTGTTGATTTGACTGTTCGCCTTGGTCACCTTGTTCGCCTTGCTGACCGTCTTGACCGGACTGAGATCCTTGTCCGTCCTGGCCCTGCTGGCCATTCTGTCCGGAATCTTGTCCTTGACCTTGTCCTTGATTCTGCCCCTGTCCTTGGCCTTGACCTTGACCGGAGCCTTGACCCTGGCCTTGACCTTGACCCTGACCTTGGCCTTGTCCTTGGCCTTGTCCTTGGCCTTGTCCCTGCCCTTGTCCTTGTCCTTGTCCTTGTCCTTGTCCTTGACCCTGACCCTGACCCTGACCTTGACCTTGGCCCTGTCCTTGACCTTGGCCTTGACCTTCGCCTTGACCTTCACCATCTTCTCCTTCACCGCCACCTTCGGTGCCACCATCTCCAGTTCCTTCATCGTTAAAATCGGGGTCATAGGCATCGGGTATACCGTCACCATCTGAATCAGTGGATCCACCATCGTTGGGGTCGTTAGGGAACGGATCAGATCCGTCCGGAGTTCCGTCACCATCAGTGTCGGCCGAATTGGGATTCGTGCCCGCGTTATATTCTTGTGAATTGGTTAATCCATCACCATCGGGGTCTGCATTTGCATCTGTAGCACTATTCGGGTTTAATCCGTATGCTACTTCCCATCCGTCTGGTAATCCATCATTGTCCGTATCAGCATTATTCATGTCTGTTCCGGCAGCTTGTTCTTCTGCGTTTGTTAAACCGTCACCATCCCAATCAGCTCCACCATCACTCGGATCGAGTGGGTCGGAACCATCAGCCATAACAACACCTGCGCTTGAGGCAAGCATTAAAGCTGTCAGTATAGTGAGGAGTCCTTGTCTAAATCTTGAATTTCTGTTCTCCATATTAATCATTTTATCTTGGCGTTCATAGGGAACCCGCTGTTCCCTCTAATATATACTATATGTCTTCAGTTACTTAATACTAAGCATCCAAAAGAGCTGAATAGAACAAATTACGCAAATTTCCCAATAATTTTTCTGCCGCTGCAGGATCATTGTTTAGTATTTTGATATAATCTACAACAGAAAAGTCCGAGGATGAATCGGCTTGACTCCAGCGAATTATTTGCTCGTCTGTTAGAAAATCCGACCAAAATTTGAAATCTGCTCCCTGAGTAACACAATATTCAGCTATATTTACTTCAATTTCTTTTTGTTCTTCGATATCAAAAATCATCGATCTAAGATATGACTTATGTTTCTCTTGCTGAGCTTCCATAATTCGAGGTGAAATACTATCTTCGCAAATAGTAATTTCTATTCCTCTAATAGTAATGATACCATTTTCTATATTTATTAAATCTTTGGATCCCCAAAAATGCTGACCCATATAGTAAAAAGTATCGTCAGTCAAACCAGTATTTGTATTCAAGACCCTAATGGTTGCGTATGTGGGGCCTATAGGAGATGCTACGCAAAATAGGATGTCCTCAACCATATTAAGGTTAAGAGATTAACACCTATTTAACTCTTGCGAGGATCATTGAAACTGATCATCCCAGGAGTCCATCTGATCTTCGATAATTTCTTTCAGAGCTTCAAAGAGAGCCACCTTTTTCTTCAGTTCCTCTGGATCTGCGGACGAAAGGCCGACTAAATTGAAAGGATCCGCGCCGATAATTTCATCTTCTCGATCTGCAATTGTAAGTCCATCATACCAGGCGGTGGCCGTGGTAACATCTACTTCCTCGTAATCCCAAAAACCATTTTTCGCGGCATATATTTTTAGTATATCCCTTGAAGTAGCTCCGCCAGTAACCCATTCCTCCATCCAGACTTCAAAAATTCTTTCCCAAGCAGCTTCGTGATCGTAATAATCTTCGTCATCCCAAACAGCCTCTGCACGAACTTCTAGATTTTGGTGTCCAGAATAATTTAATGATGCTTGATCAAAGTCACCGTGAATAGCGGAACTCTCGGTTAGCTCCTTGCTTGTAAAGCTGCTCAGATCTGAATCTCCTGATATTCCCATTAGGGCTCCAGCCCCTGTATAGGGAGCTTCAAAAGTTTCTGCAGAATTTACTCCAGTAGTTTCCGCTGGTCCCCAGTAATAATAGATTGTAAAACCATCATCTTCATCTTCATCTTCCTCATCCGGTGTGAGACTTAAAGTCCAAGAATGAACATTGCTTTCGCCTGGAAGATTGTTTGTATCAATTTCATATCGGACTTCATTACGGACGTGTTCATCAATCTTCCAAAAGTCTTCATCTGTTAATTCTACATCGTCAGGATCAGTTGCCCAATTATAATCTACCCGTCCAAAAGTCATCCAATGGTTTGAGTGACCCGCAGCAAAAGATTCTGCGTGAAGTGGATTAACCATGAGAGATTTAATATAGCGGGAAGCATCTGAACGGTTCATCGACTTATCAATACGACCTCCTAGTTTCCTAATACGGTATCGTTGTCGCTCAGTCATAGGCTTATCATATGACCAGTGTCGAGATTCTGCTTGTCGCATACTCCAATAATAATCATCATCATCGGGTTCGGGCATTTCATATCCGATATTTCCTAGTTCGTATGAATGGGTGACTGCCCAATCATAATTTTCCTCTGCATAGCCTGTTAGGAAATCAATTCCTTCGTTTTCCATCCATTGATCGTATAATTTCCACCAAAGAACTGTAGTTTGGATTCTATTCCAATCGGCTTCTTCCGCCCAAAGGTCTACATCTTCTCCATCATCCATAAAAGAATTAACTACTGAGAGGAAGTAAGGATCGTCGGAATTATATCCTACTGCAGCCTCCATAAATCTTTCGTATGCAGCTGATTCAAAATCGTCGTCAGCAATATCTTTAGGAATTTGAAGTTCATTATCATAATTTGCCCATTTCCAAGAAGGAGATTGTGGGATAACTTCTAGTGCATCTAGCTTTTTTGTCCCCATTAAAACAGCTTCTGCGGAGAAATCATTAAGATAGAAATTTTCGTTATCGTCCTTTCCTACTTTCATGCCCGCATTATTGACGAAAGCATCTTCTAGTCCATCGTTCCACATCGTAGGATCCGCTTGAAAACCATCCTCAATATAATAGGATCCAAGTAGCAAATTAGGGGTGTAAGAACTAAAAATTGGGCGCGGCTCAAAAATATAGTCCTTGCTCATATATACTATAAGAGTGCACTACTATATAATATTACTGAGATTTGGCTCGTAGCTCAAAATTAGGTAGGTGATTCTGAAGTTCAGCCCATGAGTAGTCATAAATTGCTTTTGCATTACCCGCATTATCTGTGACTCCGGCATCTCCACCCCATCGTGCGCGCTTATCTGTATCCTTTAGATGAACTTCTAACTTGGTTGGATCCGTTTCACCAGTATTCACACACTTGGAATTAAGTGCATCAACAAGCCATGCTCTTTTCTTCATGCGCAGACTCTTTTTTCTATCTACGGCGCGATCTACTAAACCCCTAGTATCCTTATTAGCGGAATACCACTTTTGGTTGTATTTCTTCATGTATTGTCTTTTCTTTTCTGGATCTGCGTATGGCATCTAAATCAACTCGTTTTCGACATCTTCTTCATCATTTCTTGTAATTCAGTTATGGCTTCATCTCTTTCGGTATCCGTCCTAAACGGGCCTCTCCACAAAAACTTCATAATGATTCATCCTTTGATGTATTTCTGTGTTCATTCTTTTACTACTTAAGACTTCTTGTCTTCAAGACCGCCGATACGCTTAAATACCTGAAAGGATGTCTTGTAAACATGGGCAAGCAAGTAGATATGGTAGCGGATCCTGAAACAATGTATAGAGTCGAAGGTATGACTATTGAGGAAGATCCACTTCTTGTTTATCGATTTGAAGCTCCCGAACTAGAAACTATTCGTGCGTTCTACAGAACATACTCTGATGCAAATTCAATTATTGGAGTAAAGATCTGGAAGGTCAAAACTATGAAAAATGGATACCGAACTCTAAGTGCTTATGATCTTGATGAAAATTAAGAGCCCATCATAGATTGTATTTCCATGAGGAAAGCTAGAGCACCTGGTAGAGCTACTAAAAATAATTCCCAACGCATATCGCCAGCCTTTTCTGCGGCTTCTGCATCACGCTCTAGTAATTCTAATCTACTCATTAATGCTGGACGACCATTGCCGTCTCGAACTAATCTCAATAATTTATTGAGATCGTCACCGGTAGATTTTTGTTGCTCTTGTAATCGAATGATAGCGGCATTCATATGTTCATTAGCTACTATTGATTGACTGACCAATTCTAAAAGGTCTTGGACAAATTCTTCGGGATTATTACTCCGTCTGCTTGCCATTTGCCGTGCCCCACTTAGTTAATACCTGCTGAAGTCTGTGTAAACAGTTCGTATGCGCCTTCAAATTATCCTGAAGCGCGTTAGTTAAGACGATAGTCTCCGAAGACGAAACTGTCATGCGATCGCACATGGTTTCGAATTCTACACTATTCATTGCAAGTCACCGTTCCATTTGATGTATTCAATCCATTGCTCGAAGCAACATGAATCCATCTAAGAGAGCGATAGCACCAAGAATCTTTAGGGGCGTAATACCCATCCAAATATCTTTGTCACCAAAGCCACTTCGTGAGAAGTAACCGATAACTGGGATATCCTTCTGAATATCGAACTGGTGAAGTCCTAATAAGAACATTGTTCCAGCGAGCACCTTCGGATCCATTGCAAAATTAACTATACTGTCTATCATCATATTCACCTATTGGTTGCTTTTCATTGAACTTGTCTACTATATAATGATTAGTTCTCTATGGGGTTAAGTGAGAAAAGGGCCATTCTATTAAGCCGAAGGCTTCAAACCCTCCCTTACTTCCTCAGTTTGGCCAAAAACGAAGATCTACTCTAATTCTTCTAAATTATTTCGGAAACTACGAACTAGAAATCGTCCAAAGATCTCCAATCGTTATATTTTCTCCTTCTGCTGGATTGGCCATCAACCATAAAACTAAGTCCCAAAGAGGTCCATCACCATTACAAACTTGTCCCGAATATGTGTCACCAATGGAAACAGAATCATATGTCCCTTGATCGACTGTAGTTTTCATATTGCCCACATTACTAACTAC
>Ga0315328_10001395_pt1 | contig 11138 bp, 6 predicted proteins | sample M120032315metaG_FD_203462 | JGI IMG/M metagenome (GOLD analysis project Ga0315328, IMG submission 203462) | Ammonia-oxidizing marine archaeal communities from Monterey Bay, California, United States - M1 200m 32315 | ecosystem: Environmental > Aquatic > Marine > Intertidal zone | place: USA... | reverse complement strand
CATCTATCAAATACTTAGCTCTTACTATAGTTAACAATTGGCCTAAATTTAATTCAGGAATTAATACTTTCTTAAATTTTTTCAATACTTTTCCAAGATTCTTTGGAAATGGATTTATATACGTTAAATGAACATGAGATACATTACCTTTAAGCTCTTGGGATTTTTTTACAGCTGATCTAACAGAACCATAAACACCACCCCAACTTAAAACTAATAAATCTCCAGATTCCTTACCAAAAACTTCAACATCCGGAATAAAATCAGCTACAATATCAACTTTTTTCTGTCTTTGTAATGTCATTGCATGATGATTATCAGGATCATAGCTTACATTTCCTGATAAATTTTCTTTTTCTAAACCACCAATTCTATGTTCCAAACCTTCAATTCCTGGAATGGCCCAATCTCTTGCTAATGTTTTTTCATTACGTTTATAAGGCATAAAACCATCACCTTTTGAAGATTCAACTAAATTGTTTTTTATTTTTGGTAAATCTTTAACATTAGGGATTTTCCATGGTTCTGAACCATTTGCTATATACCCATCTGATAATAACATCACCGGCATCATATGTTCAACAGCAATTCTTGCCGCTTCAAAAGCTGTATCAAAACAATCTGATGGACTACTTGCAGCAATAACAACACATGGGCACTCTCCATTTCTTCCATACATTGCTTGGAATAAATCAGACTGTTCTGTTTTAGTAGGTAAACCTGTAGAAGGTCCTCCTCTTTGAATATTTATTATAATTAAAGGTAGCTCAGTTATTATACCTAAACCAATTGCTTCACCCTTTAAAGCAATTCCAGGACCAGAGCTAGCTGTAATACCAAGATTCCCAGTAAAGGCTGCTCCTAATACACTTGTAATAGCAGAAATTTCATCTTCAGCTTGAAAAGTTTTTATACCAAAATTTTTATAATTAGCTAAAAATTTTAAAATATCACTAGCAGGAGTGATAGGATAACCTCCAAAAAATAATTCCAAATCAGATTTTTGAGAGGCGGCAACAAGACCTAAAGATAGAGCATGATTTCCCATAATATTTCTATATGAACCTTTATCAAACTTTGCTTTATCAACTTTGTATGTAGTTTTAATAGCTTCTATGGTCTCACCATAATAGTACCCTGTTTTTAAGGCTTTAATATTTGATTCTGCTATAATAGGTTTTTTACCAAATTTTTTATTTAAAAAATCAATAGTAGGTTCTAAATCTCTTTCATACAACCAATATACTAATCCTAAAGCAAACATATTTGTACTTCTCATTTTTTCTTTAGGAGTTAAATCAAAGTCTTCCAATGCTGTTTTAACTAAAGTTGTCATAGGAACAGTAATAGACCTATACTTTGATAACAACTCCTTATCTTCAATTGGATTATCTTCCCATTTTGCAAGCTTTAAATTCTTAGGAGTAAAATTATCTGTATTTATGATTAATATTCCATTTTCTTTCAATTCTTCTAAATGAACTTTCAATCCAGCTGGATTCATTGCAACTAAAACATTTAAATCATCTCCTGGAGTATATATTTCACGATCACCAAATTGCATCTGGAATGAACTAACACCATATAAAGTCCCTTGAGGTGCTCTTATTTCAGCTGGAAAATCAGGCAAAGTAGATAAATCATTTCCAAATATCGCAGAAGTATTACTAAACTGATTCCCAGTTAGCTGCATCCCATCACCAGAATCTCCGGAGAATCTAATTGTTACTACATCTGTATTATTTGAAACTTTATTTGCCAATATCGTTTTTTTTTAATTACACTAGAGTCTAATTTACCTTTATAATAATATTTCAACAAAATGAAATTATTATTAATAGACTAAAAAATTATTTTATAAATTCTAACTATGAATAATACTAAGAAAATAAAGCTTACACAATATTCAAGTGGTGCTGGTTGAGCTTGTAAATTATCTGCAAAAGATCTTACTCAAGTTTTGAGTAAATTAAATTCAATTAGCAATTCAAATAGTAATTCAGGATTTGAAAATTTTGATGATTGCTCAATTTATAAAATCAATGATAAGCAATCAATCATACAAAGCGTAGATTTTTTTACTCCAATTGTTGATGATCCTTATACGTTTGGATTAATTTCTGCTGCTAATGCAATATCTGATATTTATGCAATGGGCGGAAAACCATTGTTCGCACTTAATATTGTGGCCTTTCCATCTGATGATTTACCTTTAGATATCTTATCTGATATACTAAAAGGAGGGTTAGATAAATGCAAAGAAGCAAATATAAATATTTTAGGGGGGCATTCTATAAAGGATAAAACTCCAAAATATGGCCTGGCTGTTACAGGTTTAATTGAAAATAATTTAATTTTAAAAAATAATACCCCAAATAAATCTGATGTCTTGCTATTAACAAAACCTCTTGGTTCTGGAATTTTAACAACTGCAATAAAAAAAAGATTAACAAATGATAAAACAAGCGCAGATGTAATAGAACTTATGTCTACGCTTAATCATGATTTATCCGAAATTAATGTTAAAATAAATGCTTGCACTGATATAACAGGATATGGTCTATTGGGACATTTAAATGAAATGACTCAAGATAATAATCTATCAGCAAATATTAACTATAACAACGTTCCATTTGTAGATCAAGTTGCTGATTTTGCAAAAAAAGATGTTATTCCTGGAGGGACAAGAAAGAATCTAAAATTTTATGAAAAAAATATTTATTTTGATAAATCCATATCTAAATATCAGCAGTTGATGATTGCAGATGCTCAAACATCTGGAGGTTTACTTATTTCTACAAATAAAGATAATGTAGAAAAATTAATTAAAACATTAAATAAAAACTCAAAATACAATACTGTTGAGATAGGCTATTTTTCATCTAAGAAAGAAAAAAATATTATCATTCATAATGAATAAAATTTTTCTTGATAATAATTCTACTACGCCATTAGATCCTAAAGTTTTAGATTCAATGACCCCATTTTTTTTAGAAAAATTTGGAAATTCTTCTAGTAAAACTCATCATTATGGCTGGGAGGCTGAAGCTGCTGTTGAAATAGCGAGACAGAAAATATCAGAATTAATTAATTCTAATGAAGATGAAATTATCTTCACTTCAGGAGCTACAGAATCAAATAATATTTCATTACAGAATATAACTAATTCTAAACAAAATCATATTATTACAATGGCAACAGAGCATAAGGCAATACTTGATATATGCTCTCACTTAGGAAAAAAAGGAATTGAATCATCATTCTTAGTCCCCAATAAAAATGGCATTATAGATTTAGATAAATTGAAAGAAAGTATAACAGCTAAAACTGGTTTAGTTAGTATTATGCATGTTAATAATGAAATTGGAGTTATACAGCCTATCAAAGAAATTGGAGAATTATGTAAAAAGCATAATATTTTATTTCATGTAGATGCAGCTCAGTCTTATGGGAAAATTAATATTAATGTAAAACAAATGAACATTGATTTACTCTCTATATCTGGTCATAAAATATATGGACCAAAAGGAATTGGAGCATTGTATATCAATAAAAAAATAAAAATCAGTCCTATTTTATTTGGAGGTAATCAGGAAAAATCTATTAGACCAGGAACACTTCCTATTCCATTAATAGTTGGACTAGGTACTGCAAGTGAAATTTCAAAAAAAATAATGAACGATGAATCAAAACATATTCTTGAATTAAGAAATTTACTAATTAATAAGATAAAAGAAAAAATACCTGATGTAATTATAAATGGAGATATAGAAAAAAGAATTTCAGGTAATTTAAATATTAGTTTCCCAAGCCTTAAAGGACAATCAATTGTTACATCATTAAGTAAAATTGCTGTTTCATCAGGATCTGCATGCACTTCTTCAATTCCTAAACCTTCACATGTTTTATTAAATATTGGATTAAGTAAAAAACATATTCAATCATCAATTCGAATAGGAATAGGTAGATTTAACACAAAAAATGAAATTCTAATTGCTGCAAATAATATAATCGAAGCAGTTAAAAATAAAACTCGATTTTAATTGTTGCATTATGATTATAAAATATTTCAGCCTTAACATTATCTAAATTATCATTATTATCAAATTCAATTAAATCTTTAAGATTACTAAATATTTTCCCATTTACACCCTTACTCAAACTATAAACAAAATATATACTAGAGGATTTATTGAAATCCCATTTAGTTACAAGATTTAGCATTAAAGAGTTATATAAAGAGCTATACTTTATTTTATCATTATCAAAGTTAATTAACTCAGATGATAATCCAGTGATAAGATTAGGATAAATAAAATTTTCATCTGTTTGTTTAATTTCATATAAATCACTATTCTCATCCCAATTATCTCTATGAATAAAATATTCACCGTATAATTGAAAACTTAAATTATTATTATAATATGCTGATAATTGTCCTGTATAATAAACCTCTAAATTATTTGAATTAATAAATAAATAACTATAAGTATCTCTATCACTTAAAAAATTATAACTGTCATTAAACAAATTAATTCCACTAGGTAATTGCCTAATTTTAAGGAAATGATAGGTTTCATAATAATCTAGTCTATCATAAGAAAAACTTAGATCTATCCATGTTGCAGGTTTAAAAACTATATCAAATAGGATATTATCACCCTTATCATTTATATTATTTTTGAACTTATTTAAATTAATTGAATAAGAAAATATATCAGACTTATTATTATTATAATTAAAAGTCAAAACCATATCATTTGGGGTTTTAATAATTTTATTTAAATCTAAATTATAATAATCATCATAATATTTATCATTATAATGATCACCTTCTTGAGATATTCCTATATCAAAGGCTACAAGATCATTTAGGATAATATTATAGTTTAAAGAAAAAATATTGGATATAACATCTTTAGAATAATTTTCAGCCCTATAATATTGAATTATATATTTAGATTTATTTAATGATTTATAATTATTAATTGAAAAACCCAAATTAATTTCTTTTAAATTATTTCTAAACAAGTAGCCTAAATCATCAATATCAAGAGACTTATCATACTGATTGTTTTTCATCCAAAAATCTAAAAATAAATCATTATTATTGAATACTGAAAAAACATCTGTCCTATAGCTTAAATCAAAATTTAGACCATAACCTTTATCTACATTATTATCTGACAAAATTGACTGACTATTAATAATCAATTTTTTATCTAAAAGACTTAAAACATAATCTAATCCATATACATTTGAATTTTTATATTCATGATTATAATTGGTTCCTATAAAACCTATTTTAAAATTATTATTTATAATAGATTTATTTATCCTGAAAATAGTTGAATAAATTTTCTTATCAATTAAATCATTATCTTTTGGATTAGTATATGCAAATAAGAACCCATAATTATAATTATTAATTATAGAAGTATATTTAAGAGCTGAATTTAACTCCGTTCTTATATTAATATTATTAGATTTAATATAATCACCGATTCTTCTTGAGTAAAATACCTTGATAGGTGTTTCAAAAAACAACGAATTCTCTATAAAAAAACTTCTTTTCTCATCATAATATGTTTCATAGGCTGTATTATTTATTTCAGAAGCATCTTGATTAATCTGACCAAAATCAGGTTTATATGTCATATCTATAGCAGAGAAAGAATTAGGATTATAATTTAAATCAAAACCCAATTTATTATTAGATTCATTTAATATATATATATCTTGGCCACTACTAAAATCAAGACCCGAAATATTGCCATTATTTCCTTCTAATAAATAAGGGTAATATTGATCATCATATTTTTGATTATCATATGCAAAATATGGTCTAATATTAAAACTACTTTTTTGTTTAAAAATAATATTATTCAAGTGGCCATATTGCGATACAATCCCGACTTTCTCTTCTGGTAAAACAACCCATGCCATATATTCATTATTACGTTTTATATATCTAATTAGATTCAATCCCCATGTTTGGTTGGTATTTTTAGAAAATCTAAAAATATCTATAGGTATCTTATACTCTATAGACCAACCAAAATTATCTACAAAAACCTTAGAGGTCCACTCAGCATTCCAATTGTCATCTATATAATCATCATCATATACTAAGTAATCAGATTGTACATTTGAGCTATTTACAGCGAATGCATAACTTGTTTGATGGTCATGATCAGAGTCAAACTCAACTATAAAATAATCAGAATTTAAATCAAACGTATCTATAAAATCATCATATGAACCACTTTTAAAAGTAATTTCTTCAGAATTATCATATAATTTTACCCCAATATAAATATTATCACTATCGCAAACTATTTTTACCTTTGTTTCTTTCGATGGGAGCTCTTGAGAACTATAATTTATTGACATGAAGTCACTCAACTCTTTAGCATGATTCCAACCAGGATCATCTAATTTACCATCTATTACAATTTGATTATCTAATAATTTTATCAATTCATAATTTTTCCCAACCTTATATTCTTCATAGGGTTCAGAGAATAAAAAAGATACCACGATTAATAAAAAAAAATTCTTTACAGTTTTGTTCATATTATAATTTAATATAAGTAATTATAAATTATTTTAAATAATTAATTTTGTTTTAAATAACAAAAACATCTATATTATACATACCGACTAGTCGGTTTAAAAATATAATCTATGAATATTTGCGTATTAATAAAACAAGTAGCATCTGAAGATTCACCATTATTACTTAATGATGATAAGCTTACATTGAAAACTGACAGTATTAATTTTGTTAGTAATGAGCCAGATACCTATGCTCTTGAAGAAGCATTACAACTTAAAGAAAAAAATGATGCAACAGTTACTGTTTGTACTCTAGGTCCTGAGTCTGCAAGGCAAGTTCTTAAAGATGCTTTAGCAAAAGGAGCTGACAATGGTATTTTTATTTCAGATGAAGGAATTGATACTTCCTCTCCTTTAACTATAGCAAAGACCATTTCTTCTGCACTTAAGGATAATAATTATGACATTATACTAAGTGGTCTTCAATCAAATGATATTGGCTTTTCTCAAGTAGGATTATTAGTTGCTGAATATTTAAAAACATCTCATGCATCATTAGTTATGGGTACAGAAATAATAAATGATGGCTCAGATATAAAAGTAAAATTAGAATTAGAAAATGGCTGGTTCCAATGGTCAGAATTAAAGTTACCAGCAAGCCTAACTATTCAATCAGGTATTAATTCACCAAGATACGCCACATTAAAAGGCATAATGTCTGTAAAAAATAAAGAAGTAAAAGAATTCAACAAAAACGATCTATCTATTTCTGAAAATAATGGGTATTCAGTTATAGAAAAATTCACCCCTGTAAAATCTAAAGAAACAACCATAATTCAAGGTAGTGCTGATGAAATCAGTGAGCAACTAGCAGATGTATTAAAAAATAAAATAAGGGTGGTTTCATAGTGAAGATTTTATGTTTTATACAAACCTTAGAAGAAAAAGCTAATAATAATTCTTTAGAATCGTTATGTGCAGCTCAAAGCATTGCAAAAAATAATAGCGGAGAACTTCATGCTGTTGTTTTTGATAAAAATGTGGCTGAGCAATTAAAAGCTTATGAGTTAAACAGTGTTATCTATATCAATAATTCTGAACTTGATAGCTATAATCCAGAATACTATCTTAAATCTTTAGAATTGTTAAATAATGAATTAAATCCTGATTTATTAATTTTTGGTCATAGCTATGAAACAAGAGACTGGGTTCCTAGATTAAGCGCAAGATTAGATAAAGCTTTTGTATCTGACTGTGTTAGTGTCCAATTTAACTCTGACTTGCATTTTATCAGACCGATTTATCAAGCTAAGCTCAATGAAAAAATTAAGCTTAACAATCAAGGGATAGTCTCTTTTCAAGCAGGCTCTTATTCTACCGAAAATATTGCTAGTGGCTCTTGTAACATTGATGAAAAATCACTTGATTTATCAAATATCGAGTTAAAAATTAACCCTGGAGAACGATTTAAAGAATCAGCTGAGGGTGTTGATTTATCTAATGCTGAGGTTATTGTATCAATTGGTAGAGGTGTTGGTAAAATTGAAAATATAGATTTAGTAAAATCATTAGCTGAAAAATTAAATGCTCAAATTGGAGCATCACGACCTGTCGTTGATGCTGGGTGGCTTGACCACTCTTATCAAATTGGAAGTTCAGGTCAAACGGTATCTCCAAAGCTTTATTTAGCTGTTGGAATTTCCGGAGCAATTCAACATTTGGTAGGAATGAAGGGTTCAAAAAATATTATTGCAATAAATAAAGATCCTAATGCCCCTATTTTTGAAATTTCAGATTATGCCATTTTAGGTGATATATTTGAAATACTTCCAAAATTGATCGAACAGCTTTAAATTACCTCCATGTCATTTAGTTTTATTGAACAAATCACATTGTTTATAATGATTCTATTATCTATAGGATCTTTCTCTTTTGAAATTTTTAAGAGATTTATTATTGTATCTAAAGGAACAGGCACTTTTAACTTTGACTCATTAGGAATAAGGATTAAACGAGTTTTAGTTGAATTTATTTTACAAAAAAAAGTTATATCACAGCGATTTTGGCCAGGACTAATGCATGCTTTTGTATTTTGGGGATTTATGTTTTTCTCTATAATCACCCTGGATCACTTTTCAATAGGCTTTCATACTCATCTATTATCAGACAACTTTAAATTTTTCTATGGAATATTATTTGGAGTGCCTTGGGCAATATTTGTTTTGATTGGAATCTCATCTCTTGCATATAGAAGGTTTATAATTAGACCTAAATATTTAGGAGATAAAATATCATATACATCAGGATTTGTAGTTCTATTTATTTCAGTATTAATGATTACATATATTATTGATTATATATATGTCGGTCATCATAGCACCAGCTTAGCTATGAAAATAAATTGGTGGATACACGCTATTTTAATTTTAGGTTTCCTAATATTAATACCCAGATCAAAACATTTACATTTAGTTCTATCACCAATCAATATTTTTTTTAAACCAATCTTATCCCCAGATCATAGACCAGTCCCTATCGATATGGAAGCTGATGAAGAAGAACTAGAAAATCTTCTAGGTTCTCTTGATAAATTATCAAAAAATCAAACTCTAGATATTTTTTCTTGTGTAGAATGTGGAAGATGCACAGAGGTTTGCCCTGCTCATAGAGGAGGTGGAAAACTTGATCCTAAAAATCATTTTATATTAAATCTTAAAGACCCTCTTTTATCAAATCAATTAGATGTGGTAAATAAAATTGATGTAGAGGCTGGGTGGGAATGCACTACATGCCAAGCATGCTCTGAGGTCTGCCCTGTTGGAAATGAAGTTGAAAAATCAGATGAAATAAGAAATCTTCAAGTTTTAGTTGAGGGGAATGTCCCACAAGAATACCAAAAAATATTTAACAATCTTCAAAATACGGGAAATCCTGACGGTGCAATGTCAAGTGATCTGACAAATGAACTTCCTGCTTTTGATGGAACACAGGAGTTTGTATTGTGGCTTGGATGTTTTGCAAAATATAAAATGGATCCTAAATTCACTTCTTCTGTTTATAGCCTTATTAAAATATTAGATAGTGCTAATGCAAGCTATGGAATATTAAAAAAAGAACAATGCACAGGAGAACCAGCAAATAGACTTGGAGACAAGCTGACCTATAACATGCTAATGCAAGCTAACTTAGAAGAATTAAAAAATGTTCAAAAAATTATTACAATGTGTCCACACTGCAGTGTTAATCTAGGAATAGAGTACGCAAAATATGCAAAAATTGATTATGAAGTCTACCATCACACTCAAATCATTGAACAATTTATAAATAATGGAGATATTAAAGTCAATAAAAACAATGCTGAAAAAGTAACTTTCCATGATCCTTGCAACCTTTCAAGAATGATGGGAGAAGTTGAAGCTCCAAGAACAGCTGTCAAATCATGCTGTAGTAATTTTTCAGAATTAGAAGAAAATGGGAAAAATACATTATGTTGTGGTGCTGGCGGAGGGTTATGGTGGAAAAAAGAAACAGGTGGAAAAACTCACCTTCCAAGAGCTCAACAAATTGTTGACTCTGGTGCTGAAACAGTAGTGACTGGCTGTAATTTTTGTTTTGGAATGATGAATCAGGGATTAGGACCTTTATTACCTGAAAATAAAAATCCAATAAAAGTTAAAGACGTTGCTGACATTGTTGCTGAGAACCTTCAATAGATGATAGAATATATCAACAACATCCCAAAATCTATAGTATATAATGTAATGTTTGTCCTTGGAATAACACTAATCGTAATAGTAATAAATCGTCAAATAACAAATAAAAAGTGATTTTAATCACATATTTACCTATATAAACCCTTCATAAATAGGCATAATAATTATTTATTTGGATAATATAAAAAATAATATTAGTTTCAAACCCTAGTTGAATCATTTGATTTGACTATTAAGTAGTTATATTAAAAGTTTGTTTAATTATTGACTTTAATTAATTAAGGAGGAGAAAAATAATGAAACGATTAATAATAATGACGACAGTTTTGATGTCATTTCTATTATCAACTGAGCCAGATCCAAGAGGAAATTGGAAACTATCTGGTCTTGCTGTTGATTACTTGCACATTGCAAGAGAAACGACACCATTTTTTTTAACTGTTGATTACCCAGAACTTGCTGGAACTTCATTTGCTTCATCAAGCGATTGTGCTTATAGAGTAGATGCAAATGGTGATCCTACTGGTGATGATTCAGGAACTCTAGTTCAAAATCCAAACGCAACTAGTGTTTGTATTCATCTTCAAGATATTCCTGCAGGTGTAATGTTTAATAGATTAACAAATGGTCCATTTACAAATACAGGTCTAGGTGGAATTGGTGTTAATCTTAATGTTAATATTTATGATGGTGGTAATGGAACAATAGCTCAAGGAAGTTTTTATCCAGACATCGAATTATCTGAAAGTCAAGACTGTGTTACAGACCTTCAAATATTTGCTGTTAATGAAAATTTCAGTTGGGAAGTTGGTACACAATCAACCTTTGACAACTCAAATGTATTAGGCATGCCTAATGGTCTTTTAT
>Ga0315328_10001393_pt1 | contig 11150 bp, 9 predicted proteins | sample M120032315metaG_FD_203462 | JGI IMG/M metagenome (GOLD analysis project Ga0315328, IMG submission 203462) | Ammonia-oxidizing marine archaeal communities from Monterey Bay, California, United States - M1 200m 32315 | ecosystem: Environmental > Aquatic > Marine > Intertidal zone | place: USA... | reverse complement strand
GTGACATCCCACCCAAGCGCTTCCATCATGTACGTGGGTTTGGAACCGGTCGGACTGCCTTCGAAACCATGTGCAAAGAGAACTCGCAGGATTACTCCCCCAAGTCACAGAATGAGATTCTGAGGAATTCACTTTCAGTCGCTTCTCGCTCCATCGGGGTCGAATCATCTCCCAAGACCCTCATATGAATCTCTGCAGTAACCTCCACGGTTGCTTCGAAGAGGTGCCCACCTCTGACCACATGGTCATCGTCCGAGGTCACAATGTGGATGTGCGAGAAGGGGCCATCTGGTCCGGGAGCAAGGTTTCCTTGCATCGAGAGCAGCTCCATTGGCTCATCCACCACAACCCTCTGGTAGACTCCTCCGGAGTCGAGGTATCCCATCGAAGTGTTACGGACCCTCCCTATGCCGCTGGTAAGGGCAGCCGCCGTAATGCCGTGTTCGCTCAGACTTCTAATCGAGGAATGCAACTCCTCTCCCTTGTCGAGCCGGATGAATAGGTCTCGGCCAATTCGTCGGTGCTCCATGCGTGCCCATTCGGGTTCAAGACTTCAAATTCACCATCACCAATTCACTCGGAGAGCTTCCAATTCCACCTCCAGTAGAAGTGGGAAACAACCAGAAAAGAGACCTGAGGGTGCAACGTTTCTCCACTGGAAGCAAAGGGGTTCGATTTTCCAACCATACTGTTCATAGGCCGTGTCTTCCGACTCGCAAAGCCCGGTGGCAAATCAGATGACAATGGCAGCACATGACGCCTCCGCCAGATGGAGAACATTTCTCGAGGAGGCAAAGGAGACAGAGGTAATGACCCTGCTTTCAAGGCAGTCCAACTTTCCTTTCCTTTCAGTCCCGTTCCACGAGCTCCAGACTTTCGATCCAGACTTCGCTGAGGACGTGCTTCAGTATCCTAAGCAGGTTCTCTCTGCCGGATCTAAGACCCTGATGGAGATTTGCAGGGAAAGGGGCGAAGACATAGACGCATTGCTCAGAGTCGGGGAACTCCCGGGCGACACTCGTGTCCCTCTGAGGGATATAGGTAGCGACGACATAGACAAACTACGCAGCGTAGATGTAATCGTGACTAAGATTTCCGAGATCAAGCCCAGGATTCACAGGGCCGTTTTCAGATGTGAGTCATGCGGTGTTGAGATTGAAGTAGACCAGGAGAACGAGCGAGAGCTGAAGGAGCCTCTCAAATGCCCAGATGGCGATGGTTGCGGACTTCCCAAGGCACAAACAAGATTCGATTTGATCCTCATCAGCTCCCGGATGGTGAACAACCAGTGGATCGAGATCCAAGAGCAGCCTGAGTACGTCCCAAGCGGAGCACAGCCAAGGAGGGGGATGGTCCTGATCGAGGGCGATCAGGTCAACAAGCACCTCCCCGGGGAGAGGATAACCGCGAACGTGATTCCCGTAGTGCGCAGTGAGGTAAGAAATCGCAAGAAGACCCCGATGTTCGATGTTATTTTCCATCTGATCAGCTCAGAGCATGAGAGTACCCCGTTCACGGAGATCGCAATAGACGAGGAGGACAGTGCCAGAATCATAGAGGTCTCCAAGAGGGACGATCTGATGTCCCTGATCCAACGCTCCATTGCCCCTTCCATCTTTGCGACTGGCATTCTTGGACACGTGAAGCGCTCCCTTGCCCTACAGCTATTCGGAGGGGTGTCACGCAGGCTGAATGACAAGACTAGATCCAGAGGCGACATCCACATACTGCTCATGGGCGATCCGGGTGTAGCCAAGTCACAGCTGCTCACATTCATCTCGGCCCTCTCCCCAAGGGGGAGGCTCGCCACGGGCGGCGGTGTCTCGGGTGCGGGGCTAACTGCAGCAGCAGTCAGGGATGCATTCGGGGACGGGAGGTTCGCTCTCGAGGCAGGCGTGCTCCCTCTTTCCGACCGGGGGCTCGCCGCAATCGACGAGTTCGACAAGATATCCACCGATGACAGGAGGATGATGCACCCAGCAATGGAGCAACAGAAGGTTCACGTCGCCAAGGGGGGAATCACAGCCACTCTCCATTCCAGATGCGCGATACTCGCAGCTGCTAACCCAGAGGATGGGAGATTCAGCAAGAGGGGCAAAAACACTAGTGTGATGAGGTCATTCAAGGAGACTGGACTGCCTCCACCATTGGCTTCCAGATTCGACATCATCTGGATGATCAGGGACGAGGTCAGGATTCACGATGACGAGAGGATAGCCAGGCACATACTGGACAACCGTACTTCTGGGAAGAGCGAGGCCCTGTTGGAGAACTCCATAGAGTTGGGATACTCCGACTCCGAGGAGACATCATTCCTAGTAGCCTCGGACAACGGGGATGAGCACCTCACCCAGAATTTCCTCAGGAAGTACATCGCATACGCAAAGAGAAACATACACCCACAACTCGACCAAGATGCAAAGAATGCGATCCTAAAGTACTACACGGAGGAGAGGCAGTCCTTCGGTCGTGAGGATGAAAGCCCCTCGCAAAACGAATATGGCGAAAAGGACACAGTGATCCCAATCACAGCCAGAGCTCTGGAGGCATTGATTCGCCTCACAGAGGCCCACGCGAGGATGCACCTCCAGGAAGTCGCCACTGTGGAAAACGCCAAGATGGCACTAGCCGTTTTCAGGCATTGGAGGGAAGAGTCCGGAATCGAAGACGAATCAGAACTCCACTCTGGGGTTCCTGTCAGGGCTCGCACAAATAACACTGCGATAATGAATATGGTCAGGGACATTTGCTCGGAAAAGGGATCAGCGGATCTGACTGAGATCTACAATCTCGCAATTCCGAGGAAAATTAGCGAGAGAGAGGTAGACCGAGTCATCAGCAAGATGCTACAAGGCGGACAGTTGTATGAAGAATCTACTGATACATACAGATTCGCCCGTTGACCCTATGAGTCCAACCCCCTCCCTAGGTAATGCAAATGGAGCCAATCGGGGACATCACGGAACCAGAAGCGCTTGACCCAGTCTCCTTAGGATTCATGTGCGGGCTCGAGATCCACCAGCAATTGGACACCGCAAAGCTCCATTCCAGAATGCCAAGCAAGCTCTATGAGTACAAGTCCGAGGACATCCCAGTTGAATGGCCCAGATCGACTAGGAGACTCAGGGCGTCAAGGGGAGAGGGCGGCGAGACCGATGTCGCAGCAAGGTTCGAGCAGAGGAGGAACCGAACCTTCGAGTATGTCCAACCCCCCAATGCGGGCCTGATTGAGTTGGACGAGTCCCCTCCCAGGAACCACGAGCCAGAAGCAGTGGACGTGGTTCTAACAATGGCCGCGCTGATGGACGCAAAGCCCATTCCAAACCTACAGACGATGAGGAAGACGGTTGTTGATGGTTCGAATACCAGCGGCTTCCAGAGGACGACGATAGTGGCAACCGACGGAAAGATAGAGACCAAATCCGCACAAGTGGGGATAGACGTCATCTCCCTAGAGGAGGATTCAGCGAGGAAGCTGGACACGAAGAAAAGTGATTCGGGTGAGACGGTCGTCTACAACCTGGACAGGCTGGGAGTCCCGTTGGTGGAGGTCGCAACGGCTCCCGATGTCCGTTCACCAGAGCATGCCAAGGAAACCGCATTGGCCCTTGGCAGGCTGCTTCGTGACACACGCAGGGTAAGGAGGGGACTCGGATCAATCAGACAGGACCTCAATGTCAGCATCGCGTGTGGAGACAGAGTCGAGATCAAGGGTTGTCAGGATCTTGATTGGATCCCTCGGATAATTCGCCTAGAAACGGCTCGCCAACTGCACTTCTACCGTCTCGCCAACGAACTCCGCAGCGAAGCTGAACTCCCCCCACTCCCACCAGATAGGGAACTGGACTCCAAGCCCGTCGAGAACCGAGTCCAACTCGCTACATCGAATCGGATCCCATTGGATATCCACGAACTCTCCGGGCTATTCTCTGATTGCGAATCGGAGATGGTCTCTTCGTCGATAGAGGACGGCTCCTCGGTCCTCGGGATCGCTCTACCGGGGTTCTCAGGACGCCTTGGAAAGAAGACCTCTATCGAAAACGGCGCCCAACTTCCCAGACTGGGCAGGGAACTAGCGAGCGCCGCCAAACTGGCCGGAGTGCCAGGCATATTCCACTCCGACGAACTCCCTTCCTACGGGATAGGCTCCACAGAGGTCGATTCTGTGAGAAGCGAGATGGCACTCTCAGAAGGGGATGCCTTCGTCCTATGCGTCGCTCCTAGGTGGCAGGGCGAATTGGCACTAGAGGCAGTGGTCCACAGAGCTAGGATGGCTTTCCACAGAATTCCGCAGGAGGTCAGAAACGTGGTCATCCGCAAGGGAAAGCCAGAGGATGGGACCACTACGGCATTGCGTCCCCTCCCGGGAGGTGCCAGAATGTATCCGGAGACAGACATCCCGGTCTTGGAGATCTCTCCCGACCGATGGAGTTCGATATGCGAGAACCTACCATTGACGGTCAAAGAGAGGAAGGAGCGCCTAAACGTCCTGGACCTATCTTCAAATCAAGTCGAGGCGCTACTGAACGGTGAGATCGACGACCTTCTCTTCCATGGAATCGAGGGCCCACTAGAGCTCCCTCCGAAAGCATGGGCAAGCGCTCTGCTGGAAAGCGGTACCGAGAAGCCGAACGCTCTGGCCGCATCAGTCCATCTTCGAGAAAGGGGCCTGTTGACCAGGGAAGGCGCCGAGACGCTGCTCGCGGAATCGGTGGAAGCACCTGCCGAGGAATTAGTGTCGTGGATGTCTTCGCAATCAGAGTCCCGGGGCTTCCTGCCCGCCGACACATCATCAATCGAGGAAGCGGTCGATGCAGTCATCAGAGAGCGTTCTGACTTCATAGAAGAGCGAGGAATGGGTGCTGTAGGGCCCCTGATGGGGATGGTGATGCAGAAGCTCGGCGGTTCGGCCGACGGGAAGGCTGTGAGCAAGATTCTAAGAGATAGGATTGATGAGAAAATCGGATGATACCCGAAGAAAGTTACCTTGATAGACCAATTTCTGTACCATAGTAATCCATGTCTGATTTTCTGAAACCAGCGTCAGTCGTAGCATTGCTTGCTTTGATAGTTCTAGCTCCCTCAATTCAGGACATTCTGTCAGAAGAGGCTTCCAAATTCATCGATGACAGTGAATCTGCACACGACGGCCTTCCAAGCGAGTGGGAAGGCAAGCAGGTTATCTGCGTGCACTTCCCAGCATCCTCGCCGCATGACAAGTTCTCCCTGGGCGTCACCATGATCGGGGCCGACGGGTCCGATTTGGGAGTGAACCAGAACCTCAACAGAACGGGAGCATGCGTCGGTGGATTCGAGGGGTACTCCAATGGATTGGATTTCATGATGGACTCTACCAGAGTGGCAAGTGGGGCCCTGTCGGTGGGTTATGATGTAGGACAATTGGGCCACTTCGTCCATACTATCGGAGGTCTGAATGCAGATGCTATGACGGGGGGTGACTTCAACGGGGCCTACTGGAACCTAGATCACAATGGGGCGACGTCCATGGTTGGCATTGGCGACTTGGTAATGTCCGAGGGCGATGTAATCTCATGGAGCATTGGCACATGGTAAGATTCGCAAGAATGAAATGATGACAGGTAGGCAGAGGGACGGGGTGATTGATTGTACGACTTCCATAACGTTGCTCTATCGCCAACCCAGTCACTTTTCCTAAACATTGCAATCCTATCGATCATAGTACTCTCGCTGATCAGGAGCGAGCGCTCTTTGAGGGATCAGAGCCAGTGGGGGATGCTAGCCCTCCTCGCAGTCTTCGGAGTCTCGGGCAGGATTCTCCTAGACCCAATCCCAAATGTCCAGCCAGTGACGGTCCTCGTATTATTGACGGGCGCATACTATGGGGCACCCCGTGCTATCGCGCTCGCTGCCACCGTCGCACTAGCATCGAACGTCCTGCTCCTCGGTCACGGTCCCTGGACCCTTTTCCAGGCGATTGGGTGGTCGGGCATCGGCCTCACTGGCGCGCTGTTTGCGAATCGCATCCTCACTGAGGGGAGGGTCAGAATCGGCCTTCTGGCTGTAATCGCAGCCGTATCCGGTCTGGCATTCAACTGGTTCGTCTCACTAAGCATCCTGTTCGAGGCCAGCTCCTCGATGCTGGTCCCCTACTTGTTGAACGGGCTGGTCTTTGACCTGTACCACGTAGCCGGGAACGTACTGTTCGTGGCATGGATGGCATCCCCCTTGGGTGAAATGATGTCCAGACACCGGCCTTCCCGGGCATTGGATTCGGTGAGAGATGGTGCCCCCAACTGATGAACTCACCATGGTCCTCGTCACCAGGCAGGACTTGCAACTATCGAAGGGCAAACTGGCTGCACAATGCGCTCACGCCTCGGCTGAGTGCGTTCTCTCGGCAAAAAGAAGCAATCCTAGGTCACTAGATCGATACCTCAGGAGGGGGGCGAGAAAAATCGTCTGCAAGGTCCCTGACCTAGTTTCCCTCAAGGAGGTTCATTCCAGAGCCAAGAAGGCAGGCTTGGTGTGCCACTTGGTCACTGATGCCGGGCATACTGAGATACCACCTGGGACCGAGACGGTTGTGGGAATCGGTCCCGGACCCAGGGACCTGATCGACAAGATAACCGGACAACTTTCCTTGGTCAGCTAGCCTGGCCCCATCCTCAACGGGCAAGTGCGTGTTCTGTCAGAAGAGTCTTGAGCCAAACCTGCGTGCGGGGGATATGGTGACACAGACCCCCCTATCTGAGGATGTCCGTGCCGACCTCCTGTCCCAATGTGATGGCCTGCGGGAACTCACGATGTGGCTCGATGGCATAGACAGACGACCTGGCCTGGACGAACTCGACTCGAGGCTTTCATCCCTGGATGTCAACATAGCGGCATTGGAGGATTGCATAGGATATTCCGATGGCGGATATCAGAGGAACGTGATCAAGAGGACCGAGCACTACGAGCTAGTAGCCATATGCTGGAAGCCGGGCCAAGAAACTCCAATCCACGACCACGTTGGAAGCGACTGCGCATTCCTGATTGCCTCCGGAGTAACCACCGAGACGGTTTACGAGACCAAGGGGGACGGTCTAGCATACCCAGTCTCCGACAGGAGATACATGCCCGGAGAGGTCTGTGCCGCAGCGGAGCCAGACATCCACCGCGTATCCAACGAGGAGAACTCCAACCTGATCAACTTGCATGTATACACGCCGCCTCTAAGCGGATACCAGATTTATGTCCCAGCCGAGTGATCAGCGGCCTCTTTCGTGCATCAGTTGCGTTGCCTGTTGCGACCACATCATCTTGGTGACCCTGCCCGGTGTGAACTCCATGGCGTCATTGACTACCTCTGCTGTGAGTGGGTCCATTTTTGCCAGTTGGTCATAGGTGTGAATTCCCAGGACCTTCAACTTCTGCTGGGAGAATTCGTCAAGCCCTTGGATCCTGGTTAGGTCGTCCGGCCTCTGATCCTCTGCCTCTCCAATCTGTGCCCAATTTACCTGAACGGCCTTTAGCCCGACCCTCTCTAGGATCAACTCCTCCCTATCCATTATGTGGGCCTTCAGCTTCAACTCGGCATGAGCAGCCTCCCTCTCAGCCTGCATCGCTGCCGTCTCAGCCCCCACTAGGGCCTGCTCCTTGCCCTTCATCTCGCTCTGCATCTTTGCAACCTCTGCCTCTACCCGCTCGGCCTCCTTGGCCGTCTCGGACTTGAACTTCCTGCTGTCCTCAATCTCTTTCTGGACCTGTAGCTTCTGTGCCTCGGCCTTCTTCGCCTCCTCCTCGACCCTGAGTATCTCCTTCTGCTTGGCATTCACTTCCTTCGCCAGAGTCTTGGCAGCAGCCATCTCAGTCTTCATCTGGTCCTTTACGTCCTTCAGGGCACCCTTTGCCTCAGTGGCCCCGGCCTTCGAGGCCTCCAGAGCCTCCTCCTTCTTCGCCATCGTATCTTCCATCTTCGATTCGGCCATCTCTCGCTTTGCCCTGAATTCCTCTAGTTGCTGTTCCGCCTTCGACTTCGCCTTGCCAGATGCCTTGATCTGCTTCTCAGCAACCTTCCTTTCCATCTTGGCCTTCATGAGCTCCGCCTCTGCCTTCGCCGCAGCCTTGCCTTCCTTGGCGACCTCCGAACCCAGCTTCTTTGCTTCAGCCATAGCGTCCTTCGCTTCCTTCCCGAATTCCTTGCCAGCGGCAGTCTCCGTCTTCACCTTCTCCTTGAGTTCCCTCTCTCTCTCCTTGAGCTCTTCAGGAGAGAGCTTCGACGAAGTCTTCAGTTCTTCGAGTGCCTTCTTCGCGGCTTCAGCTTGTTTCTCTGCAGCCTTCCTCCCAGCCTGGGCCTTCTTTGCTTCGATCTCGGCCTTTGCGACAGCCTTCGCTTCCTTCGCAGCAGCCTTGGCATCACCCATCTGTGCCTTCTTAGCCTTCTTCAGTTCGGCCTGAGCAGCCAGGGCTTCGGCCTTCGCAGCAGCTTCCGCGGCCTTCGCATCCTTCGGATCCGAGGGTGCCTTCTTGGCCTTCTTCGGATCCGAGGGTGCCTTCTCCTTCTTCACTGGCTCCGGCTCTGGCTCCGGCTCCGGCTCCGGCTCCGGCTCCGGTGCCGCAGACTTCTTAGTCACCTTTCCATACTTCTTCTGTAGGCCCTTGACCATAGTCCCATAGTTGCCCTCGAACTTCTTCAATAGCTTCGGGATATTCGCAATTTGCTTCGAACGCTCAGGCTCTTCCAAGAATTCTTTGTATGTTGCTTGGGCTAGTTTAGCAGCCTGTTCTGCGGTCGGTCCTGTCGCCACGGCTCTTGGAGGAAATCCATCACTTAAGGATTTGACCGGATTCAACTCCGAACTTCGAGCCTGTATTCATCAAGAACTTCACTGAAAAGTTGAATGTCAGACTCGAATGTTTCTGGGAGTAGAGGGCCAAAAGAAAAGCGGAAGAAGCGAGAATATGGAGTGACATAACCCAGTTCCTTCGAATGAGGTCGAGCCATGTCGCAATCAGATGCACAGAGTATTGCTGCGCCGTGCTTGAACAGCCTCTTGTTCAGCTCAGCGCTCTCCATCCCCTCGGGTAGCTCTAGCCAGTGGTAGAAACCACCATCTCCTGTGTACACCCCTAGGCCCATGTCTTCGAATGCCTTCCCATATCTCTCTCGTTGCCAATTGTAATGCTCTTCCACGGCCTTCCTGGCTCTCTTCACCCGCCCCGGCTCCAGAAGCTTGACTGCATAGAGCTGCGATGGGTGACTGACTCCTCCCATGCCGAAGCTGGAGTAGTTCGATAGGGTCTCGATGTTCTTCTTGCTGGCGACTATCCACCCAACACGAATGCCGGGAGACTGGAGGCCCTTTGTGCATGCTCCGGCAATGAACACGTTGCTCCCATCCAAATCCTGCACGAATTGGATGCCACTCACCGAGGGGGAATGGAACATCTCGTATGCCTCATCAAGAAGAATCCCATTCTTCGGCTGCTCCGCCAACTGGATCAGGTGCTCTAGCTCATCCCCCCATCGAGTCTGACCGGATGGGTTCTGCGGGTTGGAAATTATCGGCATTAGACGGGTCTTTGCATTCAGGCCAGTGCGATCGAAGTACTCTTCGTTGCTCGGGTGGAAGTTGTTCCCTTTGGTGAATGGGACAATCTGGAAGCTTGTCTTGGTCTGCTCCATGATGTCAAGATACGCCGGCCACTCTATGTTACCGATCCTCGCCTGAACGCTCTCCTTCAGGAACGCCAATACGGTGTAAATCCCGGGCCTCCCCCCTGCGAACACCATCACGTTCTCTGGGGTGATTTCGGAATCGTACTGGGTGTTGTAGTAACCCGCAATCGCATTGCGCAACTCCGGATGACCCCATGCCTTGGGATAGAAACGGTCCTGCCAAGTGACATCTATGCTATCGGGGAGCGAAGGGCCACCGAAATCCTCCAGGGGAGTCGTGAGAGGGAAGCCCTGGGACCACGGGTGCGTGCCCTCGGTCCCCATGAAGCTCCCGAAAGAGTCCCTGAATGCGTACAGCGTCTCGTAGATTCCCATGGGCGGGCAGTTGTCAGATAGGAAGGATTCCACATCCACCCCATGCTCTGCCATGTCTCTACGTGAGGCATCTCGCAAATTAGTTTGACCATATGGCTCCGAAATCTAGCACTTCCGAAAAAACCGTTAATACAGGTATTATGCTTCGGTAACTATGAGCACCCAGTATGTACCCAAAAGAACCCTTGCGCTAGTCCTATCTCTACTGTTCCTAGGGATGTCCATGTCCATGGGATTTCAATCCGAATATAGAGAGGAAATAGACGACAAAACTATCTCCTCTAATACCCACTCTGGCCTCAACTTCCCAGGCTCAACCGTAGGGTCGATACATTCCCTGACTGCAATTGGAGCAGCGTTTAACTACACCTGTGTGGTTATGGACAATAATCAGATGAAATGCTGGGGCAGGGACTCAGGCTCGGGATACTTGGGGAACGGGGGCTCGAATCAGAACGAACACACTCCAGTCAGCGTCAACCAAGTTGACTCAGCCTCGTGCTGCCTCACTGACATCATTGAGACGAGTCCTGGCGGTCATCATACAGCTGCCCTAACGGCAAACGGCACGACGTTTATCTGGGGCGAGGACAGCAATGGTCAGATCGGCCATAACCACATTAGTTGCGGCGGATCATGCTACAATCCACATGGTCCTTCTGTCATGGCCGGGAGTAGGACTTTCATCACCGCGGTTACCGGTCTTCATCACACTTGTGCTATAACGGAACCAGATATGTCCGTATGGTGCTGGGGGGACAACTCGAATGGTCAGCTAGGAACCGGTGACTACGATAGAAGAGTCGCCCCGACTCAAATCGAACTCCCTACGGGTCGGCATGCGGTATCGGTAAGTGCCGATTTCGACTCTACCTGCGTCATCCTCGACAATGGCAGCGGGATGTGCTGGGGGCGGAACTTCAACGGTCATCTCGGTGACGGGACATATAACAACAGGAACGTCCCTACGCCTATGTCTGTGATTCCAACTAACCGCTCTTTGGTCGCACTCGATCTTGGCGCATACCACACATGCGGGATCCTCGACGACGGGTCGGTGCATTGCTGGGGATCGAATGATCGCGGGCAGGTCGGTGATGGCAGCACAAACAACTCTACCTACCCAAGGGCC
>Ga0315328_10001382_pt1 | contig 11194 bp, 8 predicted proteins | sample M120032315metaG_FD_203462 | JGI IMG/M metagenome (GOLD analysis project Ga0315328, IMG submission 203462) | Ammonia-oxidizing marine archaeal communities from Monterey Bay, California, United States - M1 200m 32315 | ecosystem: Environmental > Aquatic > Marine > Intertidal zone | place: USA... | reverse complement strand
CTTCATGGGCTGCATGGCGCAGAGCCGAGGACGGGAGTTGATCGACCGTCTGCCGGATGTGGATCTCGTGCTTGGTACGCAGAAATTTCACCGTGCGGTTGATTACATCGACGACCTGTTGGCAGGTCGTGTCGAGGGCGTGGTCGATACCGGCGAGGAGAAGGGGAGCGAGGCGACGATCCGTGAGCATCTGCTCGACGGCGCGAGCGACAAGAAATCAGTTACCTCGTTCGTCAGCATAATGCAGGGGTGCAACCAGTTTTGCACCTTCTGCATCGTGCCTGCCACGCGTGGGCGGGAGCGCAGTCGGTCGATAGAGGACATTGTCAGAGAATGCCGCGAGCTGGTGGACCGTGGTGTGCGTGAGGTGACTCTGCTCGGGCAGATCGTGACCAGTTACGGTCGCCGCGAGATCGGCGAGAGAGACGGCAAGTCAGCGTTCGTGCAATTGGTCGAGGCGGTGCACGAGATCGAGGGGTTGGATCGAATTCGCTTTACGTCGCCGCATCCTAAAGGCTACGGCGATGACTTGGTTGCGGCGTATGGGCGCTTGGCCAAGCTCTGTGAAAGCGCGCACATCCCGGTGCAAAGTGGGAGCGATGAGATGCTCAAGCGCATGCACCGGGGCTACACGCGTGAGCGGTTTTTGGAGATCATCGGCAAGCTGCGTGACGTCAAGCCGGGCATCGGTATCACGACGGATATCATCGTTGGGTTCCCCGGCGAGACGGAGGAGGAGTTTGAGCAAACCATGTCGCTCTGTCGCGAGGTTCAGTTCGACAATGCGTTTGTTTTCAAATATTCCACGCGCCGCAATACGCTGGCAGCCGGGATGGATAACCAACTGCCCAGGGAGCTGATCGAGCAGCGGCACGCGATGGTGCTCGCGGCGATCGATGAGATGGGGTCGCGGCGATATGAGAAATTTGTTGGCAAAAAAGTGGAAGTGCTTGTCGAGGGGCCAAGCCGCCGTAACGCCGCCCGGATGGAGGGCCGTACGCGCTGCAACAAGATCGTGGTGTTCGATGGCGGCGACCGTTTCCGCGGCGAACTGACGGACTTGAAGATCACCCGCAACGGCTCGTTCACCCTGTACGGTGACCCGGCCATCGTGAATTTGAACTGACCCGTGAACGATCAAAAAAAAGAGTTGCCGGCGACACTGCCGATGTTTGGTTTCCTACTGGCGTTTGTCGGCATGTTTCTGTTTGTTGGCATCAAGATGAACAACCAGATTAGCCTGGCCAACTTGTCGGTTTTGCTTGGGGTGTTCCTGTCGGCGCTCTCCGGTTACAGCCTAGCCAGGCCGGCTGCGGTTGGCCAGGCGCTGCGGGCGTTCCCCCGCGCCAACGCGCCCGGCTACGTGTTGATCCTTGCCGCCACGGCTTGGTTTCTCTGGAACATCAAGGCAGAGGACATGAGGGACTACCGGGAAATCAAGCATTGGTTTTACATCGGCTTCGGCGCGGTGGGAATCGGCTCATGCATTTTCCTGAGGGACTTTTTGGCGGTGCGCGGTTTGGCGGTTTTCATGCTGATGCTGGCCAAGCTGATGCTCGACACGCAGCGCATTTACATGCTGGAAGCGCCGGAAGCGGACATGTCTGGGTGGCGGTTGGTGTTCGCCGTGTGGGCGTACATAATCATTTTCATGAGCATGTGGATGGTGATCTCGCCGTGGCGCATGCGGGACATTATGGAGTGGATGTTGGCCAAGCCAGTCCGCCTCGCGGCTAAAGGCTGGTTTCGGCTGGCATTCGGGATTTTGCTGATCGTACTTGGTCTGACGGTGTTTGCCATCCCAGACGCGGCCGCGAACTGAGGGATTGGGATTGATTGGCCGCTGGTTTTGGCGGCTAATCGCGTGGTCAACAGGTGCCGTGAACCAAGCCAAGCTAGACCAGGAACTACTCAAGGCGATCCAGTACAACAAGCTGGGGCTGGTGAAGCGTCTGCACTCGGAGGGAGCCAGCGTCAGCTGCCGCAACGAGGAGGGCCGCTCGCCACTGCACCTCAGTGTATACAGTGACTGGGATCGCATATCGCACTTCCTGATCGACATGGGTGCTGACCTCAACGCAAAGGGCAAGTTTGGCGGCACGCCGCTGCACATGGCCGCCTTTAAGGGCAACCTGGCCATCGTGCAGTTGATGATCAAAAAAGGCGCCGACCTCCGCTCCAAGGACTCCAACGGAAACCTGCCAATCCACCTGGCGGCCATGTACGGCTGGGCCGACATCGTCGAGGTGTTTGTTCGGGCGGTTGCTCCCGAGCGGTGGCCGCTGCCTCCACTCATCCCCGGCAAGGTCGAAGACGATGAGCCGGCGCAGGAAGCGACCCCGAAACCGACCTCAGGCGATGAAGACATATTTCCTGCAGATATCCGATCGCTGATCCAGGCCCGGTCCACCGACGGTGAGACACCGTTGCACCACGCCGCGGTCAACTGCAAGACGCAGGCGATCGACTACCTGCTCCGGCTTGGGGCGGATCCTGAGGCCAAGGACAATGAGGACACGCCGCCGCAGCTTTACCAGCCGGGGAATGTGGAGAGTTACTTCAAGATTCCAGCCTACGTGCGATGCATGAATTGCGCCGAGAGCATCAAGCTCGACGGCGAGGAGCAGCGCATCGGCGTCTATTTTTGCCCCTACTGCGAACAGGAAGTGGATCACCTGAACTATGGTAAACAGGCCTCGGCCAAGGGAAGCGGTGGCGCCGGCCTGATGGACAAGTTCGGTGGCTGGTTCAGCAGTAGCGAAGACAAGCCAAGCGTTTCATCACCCGTTGAAAAACCGGAACCCGAGCCAAGCGGGGGCGAACTCGAAGCATCCACAGAGGAGGTATTGCCCGAACACGAGAGTGTCGAGGTGGAGGAAAAGCTGGTCCCGGAAACCGTCAATTGCGCGATCTGCCGCAAGAGCCTCAAGCTGGACGAGGAAGAACAGAAACGCGGTATCTATTTTTGTCCCTACTGCAACCGCGAAGTCGATCATATCCACGATGCCGATTGATCGGACGGCGGCAGTCCGCTAACAGCCGGCAGCACTTTAACCGTGAAATCAAAAACAGGAATACAACGATCCCGCTGCCGTGCGCTTGGCTTGGCAATTACCCTCGCCGGCTTGGCGTTTGGCCAGGCGCAACAAGTGCCTGTCGAAGAGCGCACGCTCTCCAATGGCATGAAACTACTCATGATTGAGCGGCACCACTCGCCAGCCATCGCCGGCGGATGGGTGGCACGCGTCGGCAGTGTGAACGAGCGGCCTGGTATCACCGGCATCGCTCACCTCTTTGAGCACATGATGTTCAAGGGCACGCCGACCATCGGTACGAGTGATGCCAAGCGTGATGCCGAGATCATCGAGCAGCAGGAGCAAGTGCGTGACGCCATGCGCCGGGAGGAGGTCAAGATGCGGCTGGCCCTGCGGCGCGGCGAGATCGACGACTTGGCCAAGCCGGAAAACAAAACCAATCGCTACCGGGAACTTGAAGCCAAGTTCAAGGAACTGATCGCCGCGCAGCGCGAGGTGCTCGTCAAGAATGAGTTCGACCGCGTATATACCACCGCCGGCGCATCCGGCATGAACGCTTTTACGTCCAACGACATGACCGGCTACTTCATCAACGTGCCGGCGAACAAGCTCGAACTTTGGGCGTGGATGGAGTCGGAGCGGTTGTTGAGGCCTGTGTTCCGTGAATTTTACGCCGAGCGAGATGTGGTGTTCGAGGAGCGTCGTATGCGCACCGAGTCCACACCGCTTGGTAAATTCCAGGAATCACTCGAGGCGATGTTTTGGGAGTCACACCCGTACGGCTGGCCAGTGATCGGCTGGCCGTCTGACATTCCCGCCATCACCAAGGCGCAGGCCGACGAGTTTTATGCGCTCCACTACGCGCCGCAAAATATCACTCTCATACTTGTTGGCGACTTTAAGGCCGACGATGCAGCCAAGCTCTGTGAGCGCTACTTCGAACGAATCCCACGTGGTAAACGCAATCCGCCAGAGGTCGTTACCGAGGAAGTTGTCCAGAAAGTTGAGAAGCGAATGAACGCCGAGGCGGAGGCCAATCCGCAGGTGGACATCCTGTGGCACACACCGGCGGCGGGTCATCCCGACGCCCACGCCCTGGAGGTGCTCGCGGCGGTGTTGTCCGGACGCTCTGGCCGGTTGCACAAGGCGCTCGTACTCGGCGACGAAGTGGCCACGTCTGCGTTCGCCCAACAAATGGCACGAAAGTATGCGGGTATGTTCAACATTGGCGGTGAGGCGAAGGAATCGAAAACGCCGGGCGACGTCGAGGCCGCGATTTACGTGGAAATCGAGCGGTTGAAAAATGAACGGGTGTCCACGCGGGAGTTACAGAAGGTTAAAAACAATTTCGCCGCGATGGCGGTGCGCCGAGCCTCGTCGAACTTTCATCTGCTAGTGCAGTTGATCCAGTACGAAGGAGGTGGCGACTGGAAATCGATTAACACCGAAATCCCGAGCATTCTCGAGGTCACGGCGGAGGATATCCGGCGCGTGGCCAAAAAATATCTCACGAAGGAAAACCGCACCGTGGCGACATTCACGCGAAAGGCAGGAACGAAGGCGCCGGACGACCCCGCGCTGGCCGGGTTGAGTGGCGAACAGCAGGCGGTCGTGCGCCGTATCGCCAACCAGATCAAGTCGGAGACGAATCTTGAGCGACTGCAGCAACAATTGCAGGCGATGGAATCGCAGCTTGGACAGGCGGACGGCAAACAGCAGGGGTTGATGAAAATCATTATGGTGAAAGTAGCGGAACGAATCGCCGAGTTGAGTAAGTAACGAAGGAGCACAAAATGAATTTATCGATAAAACAGAAAGTGGCGCTGAGTTTGGTGGCCGTGTTTGCGTTGGCGCTTGGCCAGGCACAGGAGATTCCGGACCGACCGGAGAAGCTGGCATTCCCGCCGCTAATTTATGATGCGCCAAACCCGACCGACTACCGGTTCGAGCTGAAATCGGGTGCGATAGTCTACATCTATCCCGACCACGAGCGGCCGTTGATCGACTTGTCGGTGAATATCCGGGGAGGCAGCTACCTTGACCCGAAAGGCAAGGAGGGTTTAGCCGGCCTGACCGGTTCCCTCATGGCGCGCGGCGGGATTCCGTCAGCACCGGCGGATGAGCTGGACGAGGAACTGGAGTTTCTTGCGGCTAGATTGTCGAGCAACTTTGGCGGCCTGAATGGCAGCGTAAACCTGAACCTGCTATCGAAGGACGCTGATCGAGGCTTTGAAATTTTGCGTGCCGTGTTGACCGCGCCGAGTTTTCAGGAGGACAAGCTGGCTCTGCGTAAGACGCAGGTGTTGCAGAGGCTCAAGCAACGCAATGACGATTCGAAAAATATCGAGTCGCGTGAGCGCAACTTTCTCGCGTACGGCGAGGGCTTTTGGTTCAACCGTCACACGACGGCAGTGTCGCTCAAGAGCATTCATCGGGAGGATCTGCTGACGTTCCACCACGACTGGGTACATCCACAAAATTTCATCGTGTCGGTGAGCGGCGACTTCGATCGCGACGAGATGCTTAAGCGGCTGGATGACGTATTCGCCGCCTGGCCGCACCTCGGCAAAAAAGCGCCGCCGGTGCCGCAGGAGCGGGAGTACGGCAAGCCGGGTGTGTACATTGTCAACAAGGACGTTAATCAGGGCCGTGTGTCGATCATGCTACCGGGCATCCGTTGGGACGACCCGGACTATTACGCGATTCAGGTGATGAATGACGTGCTTGGCGGTGGCGGCTTCACGTCGCGTATTACCAACCGCGTGCGATCGGACGAGGGTCTGGCCTACTCGGCGCGTTCGGCATTTCCGGGGGGAGCGCATTACCCGGTGGTGTTCCGCGCCGGGTTCCAGTCCAAGTCACGCACGGTCGCTTACGCAACATCAATAGTGCTTGAGGAGATCGAGCGGATCACCAAAGAGCCGGTGAGTGCGGAGGAACTGCTCACGTCGAAAAAGTCGTTCATTGACACGTTCCCGAACAACTTCGCCTCGGCGTCGCAGGTGGTCTCGGCGTTTGCCGGCGACGAGATGATCGGCCGCTACGCCAAGCAGCCGGATTACTGGGAGAACTATCGCGACAATATCGAGGCGGTGGACACCGCTGCAGTGCAGCGCGTGGCCAAGCGGCGGCTCAAGCTTGGCCAGGTGATTATCCTGATTGTTGGGCAAAAAGAGAAGATTCTGAAAGGTCACCCGGATCATCCGGTGAACTTGGGCCGCTTGACCAAGGGCGGGGTAAATGAGCTGCCGATGCGTGATCCATTGACGATGCAGCCCCTTAAGTAGGCTCAAAAACCGTTTTTTCTTGCGTTGGCCTGATTTGCTTGGTAACAACCCCGCAACGTGGCAGCAATCGGGCTATTCCAGAAGGGGGATAATATCTTCTATGCCAAGGTCGTCGATGGAGACTTGTACAAGCTCAAAGGCGATATCTTTGGAGCGCCATCCTTCCAAAAGACGCCGATTCCAAAAAAAGGGTTTCGGACGCTCGTTCCGGTTCAGCCATCGAAGATCATTGCCGTAGGGCTCAACTACGCCGACCACGCTGCTGAGTCCGGTCTCGAGATGCCGAAGACACCGCTTTTTTGGCTAAAATCCCCCAAGTCAATCCTGCCCGATGGCGGGAAAATCGAAATCCCGTTCGAGAAGCACCGGACCGACTACGAGGCGGAGTTGGCCATCGTGATCGGCCGCAGCATCCGCAACGTCACCCCCAAGGCGGCCAGTCGCTACATCCTCGGCTACACGGCGGCGCAGGACATTAGCGACCGGACGATCCAGAATTCTGAGAGTCAGTGGGCGCGGGCAAAATCGTTCGACACCTTCACGCCGATTGGCCCGTACATCGAGACGAAGATCGATCCCGACTGCCTGACGATTCAGTTGTTCAAAAACGGACAGCTTTGCCAAAACTCCTCCACGGCGCAGATGATCTTCAGTTGCTCGGAGCTGGTCAGCTTCATCTCGACGAACATGACACTGCTGCCCGGCGACATTATCCTCACCGGCACACCGTCCGGTATCGGCCCGATCGAGTCCGACGACACGCTTGAGGTGCGCATTCAGGGGCTGGCGCCGCTGGTCAACTCCGTCAAATAGCCGGCGGGCGTTTCAGTTCGACTTCTCCCGGTTTTTCCTGTTCGCTTGGCGAAGCACCGGCGAGCCGACCGGTGAATCCCTTTTTTTACAATGCGCTGGTCCCAGACATTTATCCCGACGTTAAAGGAGTCGCCTGCGGAGGCAGAGGTTATTTCCCACAAGCTGCTGCTGCGTGCCGGCTTGGTGCGAAAACTTACCGGCGGGCTTTACACGTTTCTGCCGCTTGGCCTGCGGGCGCTCAAGAAGGTCGAGAAAATCGTCCGTGAGGAGATGGATCGCGCCGGGGCTCTGGAGGTGTTCATGCCGGCGCTGCAGCCGCCCGCAATCTGGGCCAGGAGCGGCCGGCTCGAGACGGCGAAGGATGTGTTGTTTCATGTGAAGGATCGCGCCCGGAAAGAGTGGGTGCTCGGTCCGACGCACGAGGAGGTCATCACGACGCTCGTCGCCGATGAGTTCAACTCATACCGCCAGCTCCCGGTCAATTTTTACCAGATTCAAACCAAATTTCGTGACGAAATTCGCCCGCGCTTCGGTCTCATGCGCGCCAAGGAATTCATAATGAAAGACGCGTACAGCTTCGATGCCGACGACGAGTCCGCCAACGCCAGCTACCAGCGGATGTACGACGCCTACGCGCGGATTTTTGCGCGGTGCGGTCTGCGGGCCATCCCCGTGCAGGCCGACACCGGCGTGATGGGAGGCGCGCATTCGCACGAATTCATGGTGCCAGCCGAGACCGGCGAAAACGAGGTGGTGTACTGCGAGAGCGGCGACTACGCGGCAAACATGGAGAAGGCCACCAGTCAAGGCCCGGTTACCGCTACGCCGGCGGACGACTGCGGCGACGCGGAGAAATTCGAGACGCCCGGCGTGAAGACGATTGACGACTTGGTCAAGCGCTTCGATATCGCAGCGGAGCGGCAAATCAAGACGCTTGTTTACGTCGCCGACGACAAGCCGGTGATTGTGTTGTTGCGCGGCGACGACCAGCTTGAGGAGGCCAAGCTTGGCGGCGCGCTGGGTGCGAAAGTGTTTCGTGCAGCGGGCGATGCCGAGATCGTCAAGGCGCTTGGCGCGCAACCGGGCAGCTTGGGTGCAGTCGGTGTCGAGGGCATTCTGGTTTATGTTGACGAAGTTTTGCGCGGCGGCTCAGGCATGGTCACCGGCGCGAACGACGACGGCCACCACTTGCGCAACATCAACATAGAGCGCGATATCGCGGTCAGCAAGTGGGCGGATCTGCGACAGGTTCAGGCCGGCGAGCTGTGTGTCGAGACCGGTCAACCGCTGAAGATTCGCCGCGCCATCGAGGTCGGCCACGTGTTCAAGCTGGGCACCAAATACAGCGAGGCACTCGGCGCGACATTCCTCGACGAAAACGGCAAAAGTATCCCGAGCATCATGGGTTGTTACGGCATCGGCGTGACACGCACACTGCAGGCGGTGATCGAGCAGTGCCACGACGGGAGCGGCGTCATATGGCCGGCGTCGGTTGCGCCATACGAGGTTTGCATCACGGCTTTGGACGTCGAGCCGGACTCGGAAGTGATGACACTGGCCAACCGGCTTTACGACGAGCTGCGGGCCAAGGGTGTGGACGTGATCCTCGACGACCGCCCCGCACGGCCGGGCATCAAGTTCAAGGACTCGGAGCTGGTGGGTTTTCCGTTGCGCATTGGCATCGGCGAACGCTCGTTGGCCAAGAGCAACGTCGAGATCAAGCCGAGGGTGGGGGAGATGATCCTGTGCAGTCCGGACGAAGTGCTTGGCCAAGTGCTAGAGTGGATCGAGGCCAACAGGGTCAAAGCCTAGGTGTTAAGGATGCTCCGGAGGTTGAAACGACGACCGGGGCAGACGGTTGGTTTGGGGTTTATGTGCCGATGCGTGCGCACTTGGCTGTAGGGTACCCCGGTGCGTTGGCGCAGTTGGGTAATGAGGGCCTTGAGGCTGGCCTTCTGTTTTGCAGTCGGAACTTCTTTTTCAAAGTTGCCAATCAGGCAGATTCCGATGGAGTTCTCGTTGAGCGATGAGCTGGCGAGGTGCCCTCCACGGATCTGTCGTTTCCATCTTTCGCATACATAGATTCTGCCATTCGTGGTGTGGCCTCCCTTGCCGATGACGAAATGGTAGGCGAGGCCGTTCTCCATTCGGCGGACGCGCCGGTGGTAATGCTCCATACCGCGGATGCTGTTGTTGCTGTCGGCGCTGTGGTGGACAACGATGTGCTTCCAGCGGTTTCGCCGGATGCGCGGCCGGTTGATCTCGCTGAGGGTCGAACTGGCTATGGCGGCCGGCTTGGCCTTGGTTGGTTTGCTGGTTGTGCCCTTGGTGATCTTGAGTTTCTGGCCCGGCTTGATGGTCTTGGGGTGGGTGACGTCGTTGGCCTTGGCGATCGCCGCTACGGTCGTTTTGTATTTATTGGCGATCGTGCTTAGCGTGTCGCCCTTGCGGATGGTGTAAGTGAGAGTCTCGGTTCTGGCCGGGATTGTGAGTTTCTGGCCGATCTTGACCTTGTTGGGGTTGGCGATGCCGTTGTAGGCGGCGAGTGCCGAGGCGCTGATGCCGTATTTTTTGGAGATGACACCGAGCGTCTCGCCGCGCTTGATGGTGTGGGTGGCCGCTTGGCCGAGCGGCTGGCCAAGCCACAAAGCAGTCAGCAGGGCAATCGCGAGGATGCCCTTGTTTTGCCTGTTTCTCTTGGCCAAAGTTGTCAGCATGGAACGCTGTAGCCTCCTTAAAAGAGATGTTTTTAAGGCCGGAACCGGCGCTTGGCCAGTCATTGTTTGGTGGCCCGGCAGCTTGGCTAAGCGGGGCGGCGCAAAATCAGGGAAAATTGGGAGTTGCGGCTTGGGATGGTTTTGGTATGGTGCGCGCCCTTTTTTGGCGGAAAAGGGGCTTTTGAAGCCCGATTGAACGCCGATTGAAACCGTCTTTAAAACTCGACCTTGGGCTTGGCTGCCGGAGGAGGCATTAACCACAACGAACTAAATCCCGTCTTTCCACGGGACGGCTGTACAAAGGACTCAGTCGGTAACAAAAGGAAAACCAAAGTATGAGTAATGTAAAAGAACTGTTGGACGCGGGTGTGCATTTTGGACACCAGACGCGGAGGTGGAATCCGAAGATGAAGGAATTCATCTTTGAGGCCCGGAACGGCATTCACATCATCGACCTCGTGAAAACGGCGTCGCAAATCGAGACGGCATCGCAATTTCTCACGGGAATCGTCTCAAAGGGCGGCAAAGTGCTCCTCGTCGGCACCAAGAAGCAGGCCCAAGGCATTATCAGGGAAACGGCGGAAGCCACCGGCCAACCTTACGTCTGCGAACGTTGGCTCGGCGGCATGATGACCAATTTGAACACCATTAAGCGTTCAATCAAACGCATGCTGGAACTGGAAGCAATGGAGACCGACGGCAAAATGGCGGAGTTCGTCATGCAGGAGCAGTCGATGCTTCGCCGCGAGTTGTCCCGTCTGCACATACGCCTCAACGGCATCCGCGACCTGAGCGTCAAGCCGGATGCCATTATCATTATTGATATCAAGCGCGAGCACAATGCACTAGCCGAGGCGCGCCGGTTGCGCGTGCCGATCATCGCCATTGTTGACACCAACACCGACCCGACGCTGGTCGATTATCCGATTGCCGGCAACGACGACGCCATCCGCTCCATCAAGGCAGTGCTCGGCGCGGTTACGAAGCCGATGATTGAGGCCCGCGCAGCCTTTGAGGCGACTGCCGCAAAACTGAAAGCCGAGGCTGAGGCAAAAGCAGCAAAATCCGAGCCGACTCCAGCCGAACCGGTGCCCGTTGAGTCCGCCCCAGCCGAGGTTGAAGCGAAAGTGCCGGCCGAGGAAGCATCGGCACGGGAAGCCTCCGCTAAGGCACCAGCAGGGAAAGCCTCCGCCGAGGAAATCAAGGGCGCTTTAGCCTCACTCAAGAAGCTGGACAAAAACAAGGATGGCAAATTGACCGAGGACGAGTTGCTCCCACCCGAGCCGGTCGAGGACTAAGGCGTTTCGCCACTCAAAAAACTTTCTTCCGCGGTTGCACCAAC
>Ga0315328_10001379_pt1 | contig 11199 bp, 10 predicted proteins | sample M120032315metaG_FD_203462 | JGI IMG/M metagenome (GOLD analysis project Ga0315328, IMG submission 203462) | Ammonia-oxidizing marine archaeal communities from Monterey Bay, California, United States - M1 200m 32315 | ecosystem: Environmental > Aquatic > Marine > Intertidal zone | place: USA... | reverse complement strand
ACAGAGACACTTCCTGTTCTAGGGCCCGGGGAAAACGCCACTGCTTCGTGGGCCATCCAGCTGAATCCCATCCCGTGGTACTCATCCTCGGAGAAACTGGAGTGCACGGCATCCTTGGAGTACCCCTCGGGCATTGCCCAACAGGGAGGGATATTCGGGAACGTAGTAGAGAACGACAACCTCGGAGCCGTTCTATCGATCAAATCATGGTCTCCGCCGAGCATCACCCTGTCGGGGATCAGCCTCCCATCCGCTGCCCTGGCCGCACTAGCCATCCTCTTCTTGGCACTCTCCATGCTAAGACAGGGAATGGACGAGGCAGAGGGGCGCCTACATGCTTCTGCATACGTGGCATCCATTGGGTTCGGAATGCTCTCGCTAACCGGCATCTCAACATGGCTGACCCTGATTTGCGCAATTGCCACAGTAGCATTCGCTGCCTTGGTGGCATGGCTCTCCTCGAGCGAGCTTCAGGCCATTCATGATGACAGGAAGAAGTCAAGGATAGGGACGATGTCACTACTGGAGGACCACGACAAGGAACAGAAAAACACCCGGAAGGAGCTACGAGCAATAATCTCGTGCGCCCCATATGCCTTCCTGCCGTTCGTACTGATCACCCCAGCACTCGCAATAGACACGGGGATGGACTCAATTGTCACGATAATATCCTTCTTGGTGATATCCCCGATCATTGTCCACATGATTCTGCGGTTCCTCGATAGCTCATACGACACGCTATACAGCCAACTAGCGGACATCGAACTGCGGGCGATACGAATCAAGAAGATACTGGGAAGGGCAGGGAACAAACCAGGAGGGGGAAACTGAATTGGCCAGAGAACAAGCACCAGCTGCCGGAGGGGCCGAGGCCACCCTGAAGAGGATAGACTACATCGAGGAAGAGGCGGAGAACATCCAGTTCGCAATATGGGCCAACAGGCCGCTGAGCGCCAAGAAGAAGCTGAAGACACTGTCAAAGGAGGTCGATGATGCTGAGGGCCAAATCATGGAGCTCTACAGGGCCCTCTCCTCGCTAGAACGCTCCTTGGAGGAGCTCGAGCAGATGTCCGAGGGGGACCGCAATGCCTGGGACCTCACGATGCTTGGACTACAGCACCTCAGAGAGGGCAACTGGGGGGCAGCTGCCGATTGCGTGGAGGGAGCCGTCGCCTCCATGGGGAGGGATGGGTTGGAACGCTCCCTAAACACTCTAGGAAGGCACCTCAACGAGATGGGTGAGCTAAGCGACATAGAGGAGATAGCCCTCACCCTGGTCAACCAGGGAAAGAACGCTCTAGACTCAGACCTGTCATCGTCCGCCAAGGCCTTCGAGGACGCGATTAGCGCACTCGGCCCAGTCGCACTGAACGAAGCGACCAGCCCATTCCTCGTGAACAGCTTCTTCCTCTCCATAGGGACGACATGGCCAGAGGGCAAGGACCACGCCCTGATGGTAATCACACTCGAGAACACCGGTGAGAACAACATCTCCACGATGAGGCTGGCACCACCAGTCCCGTACGGGTGGACAACGACTCCGAAGATGTGCGAGATCCCCGAGATTCCCCCCGAGGGATTCATAGAGATCGGGCTCGAGATCCGCCCCTCGGGATCGTTCCCCCAGACCGCGCTGCTCGGTAGCAGCCTGAGCATCGTTACCGGGTATCACGCGGATTACGGTTCCCTGAGGGTCCAGACAAGAGTGGAAAACAGGACCCCGAACAACATGCAGGGACTGCTGCTCGACCCATGGATGCCAGAAGGCTACGAGACCCTCCGGCTCCCACTGGTTGAGAACCTCGGGCCGGGCGAGGTCGTCCACGTGCCAATCGAGGTCATTAACCTCAGGGAAGCAGTCGGAATCGGGAGCTAGATTCGGTATTCGGAACTTCGTTTAACCTCGATTACTGCAGTAATATCATAAATGATTAGCAATCACAGGGGTGCACGGGTGAACACGCAATGAGCGAATACGACCAGACAGTAGAAAGAAACCAAGAGGAGGGGTCCATCGGTATCGGTGCGATGATTGTTTTCATCGCCCTGATCCTAGTGGCCGCTGTGGCCTCGACGATCATCATAAAGACCGCCGAGGAGCTACAGCAGAACGCCGAGTCAACGAGTGATGACACGAGAAAGGAGATTTCCGGTAAGATATCGATAATCAACATGATCGTTAACGGGACCGATGGCACCGATCTGGACAGTGTCATCGTTACTGCCAAGGTGGCCTCCGGGTCGACGGACGTGCTCGTAAACAACATCGATTTCATGGTCACATGTGGTGACGCGACTAGCTTCGGTATCGTCACCGGTAACCTGGGCACCGACGCTCCCTGGGGACAGGCTATTGCCGGAGCTGACGGCTCAAACCTAGCAGGTGCTGACGCACCCGTCCGCGATGGCGACGACGGGGACGCCACAAACGACGACGACGGGGACGGAAAGTGGACGCAGCCCAACGCCGAGACTCTCGCAGGGGTAGCATACGAGGCTTCCGATGAGCTGACTGCAGGGACCGTGTTCAAGTTCGACATCAACTTAGAGAAGGACTACCTAGGATTCGGAAACGGCGAGAAGGACGCCAACAACGACGACGCTGACGACGACCCAACCACTGAAGCCACGGTGACGATAACCCCCACCACGGCAATGGACGCCGCAGACTACAACCAAGGCCCCTGCTCCACACTGTCCGGAGTCGGTGAGACGCTCCAGCTGAAGATGATAGTCGATGGAGGGGGAACAACGGTTTCCGAGCTCCAGATCGACTCAGTTGTTTCGGGGAAGGCGGTGATCTGATGGACGAGCAGGTTTTCATTACAGACGACAGGAGAGAATCCGGTTCGATAGGTATCGGTGCGATGATCGTTTTCATCGCCCTGATTCTAGTGGCCGCCGTGGCCTCGACGATCATCATAAAGACCGCCGAGGAGCTACAGCAGAACGCCGAGTCAACGAGCGATGACACCAGGAAGCAGATATCCGGTAAGGTCTCCATTGTTGAGGTACTGGTCAAGACTGTCGCGGACCCGCTGAACTCAGGAAGCTCCACGGACGTAGCGACGATGGAAGTAATCGGGAGGATATCTTCGGGTTCGATCGGGGTCGCTGATGGAGACATCGAGTACTCCATCTCCTGCAGGGTGTCCTACTCAGCCGGCTCGACTACCTTCGCCGTCGTAGACTCGGGGACTGCCGACCTCAAGGGCCTCGGCGATACCACGGGGATTTCAGCCACCGACATGCTCGCAGGCGGGACCTACGTAATCACTACTGTAGGTGACGCCCTATTCGGTGACATCGACGTCAACGGTGACGACCAGGATGGAACAAAGGCAGACGGAAGCTACCTAGCAGGAGACGAGATAACCGTGGCAGACGACTGGGACGGGATTACCGGTGCCGCTGTTGACACCACCGGCGTGGTATACGATGACGCCTTCTTCTCAGGAGAGGAGCTCACTGCCGGGACCGTGTTCAAGTTCACGATCGACTTAGCCGTAACCAACACCGACAACGTCGGTACTTCAGAGGACGTAATCGACCACGAGGACTTCGCCCTCGGGCTGTCTCCAGGCTGCGACGCTGAGTCAGCAGCCGGTCAGGAGCTAGATATGAGGGTCGTTGTAGATGGCGGCGGTGAGACCTTAGCCACGCTCAAGATAGACTCGATAGTACTAGGCTCATCGATGATGTGATCAGAGAAGAGAATACGGAGAAAAGAAAGGGTGATGGCAGAATGAGGTGCTCAGATGGGGATAATGGACAAGTTCCGTTCCTCCTCTGACAGCAATGCCGACCCCGGCATGGCCTCGCGTCTGGACAAGGCCGCTAGACTCTCCGTGGAGCACGTGGACATACCCACGGAGTTCAGGCCAACCGACCTAGAGGCCTGGCTCTTCGCCCCATCCGGGACTAGGGTGGGGGTGCTGGGCGACCCACAGGCGAACCAGGGGCAGGACAAGATCCCCGAGCTCGTTGACATGGTGAAGGACAGGTTCGAGAGGCTGGAGACCGCCATGGACCTGATGGAGGCCAACATCAAGATGACCGCCCAGCAGACCGCCAAGATCGCTGCGGAGTCGGTGTCCGCCTCCGCTCCTGCCGCTTCCGATGCGGGAGGCAGCGACGTAATCCACACCGTAGGGGACGATGGCTCGGTAACGAGCCGACCGGTGGCGGACGATGCCTCCAGAGGAGGCCAAGTCGCCGGAGGGTTGGCCGGGGGCCCGGGCCTGCTAGACCTCTACGAGGCACAATCCCTAGCAGTGAACCCATTCCTGAGGAGCTCCGAGGAGGAGGCCCTGATGCATGGGCCCAGCGTCGATCCGACGAAGATAGCCGCCCTCCTGCTTGACCGCTTGAGCGGGACGGACGCCCTCGTCTTCCTGGGCGCAGCCTCAAAGTCGGGAGTCATCACGCCAACGGAGGGCAAGACGCTCAGCGGCATCGTCTCCCTAGCAGAACCCGGAGCGGCATCCGAAGGAGCGCCGTCCGTCGACAACAGGACCCTGCTGACATTCGCAGCGATGATCGAGGCTTGGAGGGCCCAGGGGACTCCCTAGGGGGGGGATTTGATGGCTGGGTCAAGCGTCGGGGCAATGGTCGTCGGCACCGTTTTCATAATGGTGTTCGGAATGGCCACCGTGACCATGGTCGAGAGCATCAACGAGTCCGTGAAGAACTCCGATTACGAGCTGAGCGAACCAGAAGTGATAATCGTAAGCGTGACAGACAAGCCTGGTTCCATTGCTTCCCTCTCTTACAGTGAACCGACCTTCAACGATGCTGGTAGCGGCTACACCACCGGGACACATTGCGATTTGGTCAGCGTGATCTCCGGGACCGGCGCCTCGGTCGACATCATCGTCATTGAAGATGGTGAAGTGTTCGGATACAACTTCGGAACCCTTGTCCCCGGTACCGGATATACTAACGGAGAGACGGTTACGATCAATTGTGGGACGAACCCAAACTCTGCAGACTTCACAGTAGGGTCCATCCAGGATCAAAACACCATAACCATCAGGAACACCGGTTCTGAAACGGTAGACCTCTCACACATTTTCTTGACTCTCTCAGACACTGGGACCAAAGTCCAGGGCACCCCATTCACCCCCTTCGTGAACCACTATTCCGGCACCAATCTGTACCTCTTCCCCGGAGAACAACTATCCACGGATGCATTCCCCTTGGATTTCAACACCCACGGATTCGCAATAGGAGAAGACCCAGACAGGGCCTTCCTTTCTATATACGACTACAACGACGCGGAGACCGTAACCATAACGTGAGGCGGAGAGAATGTCAGCAAGCGGACCCTCAGAAATGATCCTACTGAGCGCTGGGCTAATCGTTGCAGCACTGATCTCTGGAATCCTGCTCCAGACATGGGATGACATGGATGACGTTCTGGACGAGAGGGGGAAACAGGGGGCGGAGGACGTCAGGACACGCGTTTCCCTAGTCAGCGACCCGATCAACATCCAATGGGAAGGGACCGATAATGCGAAGATACACCTGCAGAACTCGGGGGACACCTTCTTGGACGTCAACTCGGTGGGTGCTACACTAGGAGGCGCAACGATGACCGTGACAGTCACTGATGGGGTTACTACGGAATGGCTGCCGGGAGAAACCGTCCAGTTTACCCTCACCAATTCCGGGCTCGACACAGACCTATCGGAGGGGGACAACGACCTGTTGATGTCAGTCAGCGTCTCATCCACTGCGACCGGCTACACCGGACAAGATACACTAAGGGAGGAAGTCCGAATTGTCAAGCCCTCCTAACGTTGACAACTTCGAGTTCGGCGTCATCCAAGACAGCCTAGGCCAGAGCATGGGCACTGCAATCCCGAACCGGGCACTCATGCTCGTCTGCGGGGGGATAGGCTCCGGGAAGAGCATCATCGGCCAGAGAATGTCTTTCGGCATGACGGCAAACGACGTCAGGGTGTCTCTATTCACAACCGAACTAACCACTAGGGGGTGGCTCGAACAGGTTGCCAGCATTGGTTACTACATGGACAAGAGGATCGACGAGGGCTCATTCCATCTGATCTCCAGCTTCGGAGTCATAGCAGAGCCATCTGAAGAGAGCGTCTCACTACTCGACATACTGGATTCCCCGGCATCAAAAGAGGCCGAGGTCGTCATCATCGACAGGGCCTCCGAACTGATGCCCGAAGAGATGTCCGGCAAGGATCTGATGAGGATCCTCAGGAGATTCACATCCGAAGGGAGGACACTGATACTCACCATCGATCCAGATGAGATGGAAGGCGGAGTACTCAGGGACATGAAGAACTCCGCCGAAATCGTCTTGGATATGCTGACTGCAGTCGTCGGGGGGCAGATGGTGAGAACCGTGGGAGTTACTAGGTTCCTAAGGGCAGCGGGACCGGTGACGGAGAGAATAGGCTGGAAGGTGATGCCAGAGATGGGATTCATCGTGGACATCACAGCGGTTGCATGAGGGGGTTTTGAATGGTCACGGAGCAGGAAGAGGAACAAGAGCCAGAAGGGCCGACATTCAACATCGAGCCAGGTGACTTGGGCGGGCTAATGGCCGAATACCCACACATCCGCGAGTGGATCGAGGAGTTCGAGGCAAAGCACGGCTCCAGACCGATATACTACGGCCCCCTAGACAGGGATGCGAAGAGCGTCAGCCCCCGGAACCTGATCTACGCTACCAGGCCACCATGCTTCGCCCACGTATACTCCCCACCAGAGGGGGAGGTGGGAGCCGGGAACACATTCTGGTTCGGCCTAGAGCCCACCATCACTATGGACGAGGAGGATATAAGGGACCAGATCGTAGAAAGGCTCCTCAGAGACGCACCTCAGAAGGAGCGATTCGACAACGACGCCGAGTTCATCGCAATGATACACGAGATGATGGATGAGATGACCACGACCACGACATCCTCCTTCCTTTCCAACCCGATCGTCAACCAAGCCAGAGAGCTAATCGGATTGGGAGAGGCGCCATTGAAGGTGACGCCAGAGCAGCTGGACCGTCTGAAGTACGTCGTAGTGAGGGATCTGGTCAACAACGGCCCACTGGAGACGCTTCTGGCTGACGAGATGCTAGAGGACATACACTCCATCGGGCTTACTAGGATTAACATGGACCACAAGGTATTCCCGATGCTGACTTCGAACATCGCATTCAAGGACCAGGAACTACTTACCAAGTACCTCAGATCGATGTCAGAGCGGATCGGGAGGCCAGTCTCCGACAGCAAGCCAATCGTCGACGGGGCCCTACTAGATGGCTCGAGAATAAACATCATCTACAGCGATGACGTGTCGATTCAAGGCTCTTCGTTCACCATCAGGAAGTTCGCCGAGGAAACTATCTCAATCATCCAGTTGATCAAGTGGAAGACGCTATCCGCCCAGATGGCGGCATATATCTGGCTAGGGCTAGAGTCGGGGATGTCGTGTCTGGTATCCGGAGAGACCGCATCCGGGAAGACAACCACTCTCAATGCCGTTCTCCCGTTCATCGATCACAACGTGAAGATATACACCGCAGAGGACACTCCCGAGGTCAAGGTCGCCCACACCATCTGGCAGCGGCTGATCACCAGAGACTCGAAGAACGAGGACTCCAGAGTGGAGATGTTCGACTTGTTGAAGGCGGCCCTCAGATCCAGGCCCCGATACATCATCATCGGCGAGATCAGGGGTGTGGAGGGCGCAATCGCCTTCCAAGCAATGCAGACAGGGCACCCAGTTATGGGGACATTCCACGCCTCAAACATAGTCAAACTGATTCAGAGATTCACTGGGGACCCCATCAACGTCCCAGCTCGATTCTTCGACAATCTCAATTTCGCAATCTTCCAAGAGGTCGTCGAGGCACCTGGGGGTGGGATTGCACGGAGGATCACAGGGGTAAGCGAGGTCATCGGATTCGACAAGACCGCAGATGGGATCCTGACTCGGAACATGTTCGAGTGGGATCCCGTTGCGGACGAGGTCTACTTCAGGGGGATGTTCCAATCAGACATGCTGGAGAACAAGATTGCACCTAGGATGGGATTCAGGAGCAAGAGGGACATCTACGACGAGCTTCAGAGGAGGACCGAGGCAATTCAGATTATGTGCGACCGCGACCTCACTCATTACGACGACGTGTTCGACCTTCTGGACGTCTACTACAAGGAAGGATGGGATAGGTTCGCCTCCTCTATTGAGACATGGACTGGAATTAATCATTAGGTCGTGGTCAAATGGAGGACAAGGCGAGCACCTGGGAAATCGCTCTCCTGCGTCTTGGGATGCCATTCGGCAGGTACCTGCTCTTCTTCTCCCTCCCTGCGACGACGCTTGGGCTAATCGCAGGCATTGCGGTCTGGTTCACGGTTAGCGATGTCCTCTCCGGGGTCGCCGCAATCTCCCTGGTCCTTTTTTTCCCCCTACTCTCTTTCGCTGCGACGATAGCATACCCAGTAGCACAGGTCTCCGCAGAGGCTCTCGAAATCGAGCAGGACATGCACATGTTCATGACAAGGATGGGGATCCTCTCGATGGGCGAATCCGCAGAGAAGGGGATGTTCGACGTTCTGAAGGAGATGGGCGACTATGGTGCCCTTGCACATGAGATCCAAGCGATTGAGACTCTAGTCACCAAATGGCACACAAACCTCCCTGAGGCAGCCAGGATCGTGGGCCGTCAAAGCCCATCCGCGATCTGGAGCGATTTCCTTGACAGGATGGCCTTCTCCGTGGAAGTGGGTCAACCGATCGGGGAGTTCTTCACTAGCGAGAACGAAACATTCGAGCAGGCGTATACCACAATCTACGATGCTAGGCTAGAGCAGCTTGACACCCTCAGAGAGACATTCGTATCACTGACCACAACCGGGCTTCTCCTACTGGTAGTGGCAGGACTACATCTAATCCTCTTCCAGACAGGATCAGACACCAGCAATCCATTCGCAGTCATCCTAAGAGCTAGGTGGGTCCTCTTGGCTGGCGCCTTATTCGGATTCCTGCAGATTGGTGCGTGGTACCTATTCACACTGGTTATCCCAGATGAGGATCTTTTCGCCAAGCACGGATTCAACACCGAGCAGGCCATCGACGTGAGGAGGTCGTGGATATTCGCCGCGATCCTTGGCACCATTATGGTCATCTTGATCACCGCGGTATTCTTCACATTCGGAACTAACATACTATTCGACCAATGGAACTACTACGGGCTTCTCGTAATTGCCGCCATGATGTCCCCCCTCCTCGCACCGGCTATGCTCACCCTCCAGGAGGAGACACGAGTAAGGAGGAGGGATGAGGCATTCCCTGAGTTCATCAGGGCTTTCGGTGGAACTGCACAGGCAAGGGCACAGGAGCCGAGTGCAATGGTCAAGGCGCTTTCCGGAATCGACTTCGGAGCACTAGACGACTCAATCTCGAACCTCGAGAAGAGGCTCTCGATGAGAATCGACAGCGATTACTCATGGGACTGGTTCGCAGCTGACAACAACTCGATGCTAGTTTCACGGTTCACCAGGGTCTTCATCGAGGGTTCATCGTCCACTGGTGAGGCCGGTCTGGTGGGTGACATGGTCTCACAAAGCACGACCAGCCTCCTGGGCCTGCGACAGAGGAGGCAGATTTCTGCTAGTGTGATGAGGAGCGTGTCCTACGGGCTTCTGATTGCGATGATTATCGCGCTGAACATCACCACCTCCATCATTGCCGGCCTGGGTGAGACCATTGCATCGGTCGCCGAAGGCCTGGTAGACAGCGCGGGTGAGGTGGGAACCGTCGGTGGCGGCGGCGTTGACGTGGCTCTACCCGCTCTCGCTGAGACGGGCGGGATAGATCAGAATATCCGCGTCTTCAACTACATGGGTTCGTTCCTCGTCGTAATTTCCATCGTTGTTCTGGGGCTAATCACCGCGAGAATCAGAGGAGGGGGGACGACCCTGGTCCTAGGGCAGATGATCCAGATGATGTGGGTAGCCGGAATTGCGAACTTCTTCAGTGCTTGGATACTGGATCAGTCTGTCGGCCTATTCGCCGGCGGCTAGCGATAGCGCAGAAGCCTTGATGACACCGGAGGTTAGCCTATCGGCATGGCCGACCCACTCCTCTCCACTCTCCGGATATCTCTTCTCGTCCTATGCATGTTCGCAGCGGCTAGATCAGATTTCCAAACCCTCTCTGTCCGGGATGATCACTGGATCAGGTGGTCAATACCGGCCTCTCTGGTACTATTGCTCGAGATGGCATCATCAAACGCAGGGATTGAGAACATCTGCATGGCCTTCGCCCTATTGGCTACCTTCTCATTCTGCTTCTCCGCTCCTCCCGACCCCAGAGAATTAGGAGAATGGGGTCGAAGAGAGGCAACTCTCGCGATGCTCTATTCCCTAGGTGCCTTGGGACTGGTTGGAGGGGCGATTTCATACTCCGAAACAGACTTTGTCGATCTGGTACTCGGCGACGAGTCCCCCAACACCGCACTTTGGTGGAGCATGATCGGGGCGTTACTGACTGCAACAGTATTCTACGGCTCATGGAGATTCGGACTAATTCCAGGGGGGGCGGATGTGAAGGCGCTCATACTAGTGTCACTCTTCTTCCCATCTTGGGCTTTCGTTCCCGAGCAGATTTACCCACTAGCTGAAGACCCAATATTCAGGATGCCACCATCTGTGGTCATGTTTGTATGGGCAGCCGCAGCATTCCTCATCGCACCACCCGTGATTTTCATTCACAATGCAACCAGGGGAAACATCACCTCCATCCCCGATTTGAAGATGGCATGGCACGCCACCAAGGAGAAAATCTCCGAGGTTAGCCAATTCTCAGAGATGGATGAAAACCCATCTTGGATTCTAACCGAGATAATCCAGAAGGACGGTGAAAACGCCGTTGTGAACCGAATCCTCCCGTCCAGCAAGTCGACCATTGGCACAGAGAGGGAATCCGATTTGGCACTATTGGAGGAAATGGGCTTGGATAGCGTCTGGATTACCAGGAAGCACCCCTTCCTGGTGTACCTATTCTTGGCAATTCTGCCGATGCTGCTCCTTGGCGACCCTCTTGCATACCTAATCAGATGAAGTCCTCCAGGGTCATCACAGTGACCCTGTCGTTGTTGAACAGAGAATCTACACTCGAAGACATCCATCCGACCCTCTGCTTTGTGTAGTCATCCACTCCATATTC
>Ga0315328_10001376_pt1 | contig 11208 bp, 8 predicted proteins | sample M120032315metaG_FD_203462 | JGI IMG/M metagenome (GOLD analysis project Ga0315328, IMG submission 203462) | Ammonia-oxidizing marine archaeal communities from Monterey Bay, California, United States - M1 200m 32315 | ecosystem: Environmental > Aquatic > Marine > Intertidal zone | place: USA... | reverse complement strand
CCTTATAAACAGGTGCTCGTTTTTCGGCGAATGCTTTTGGCCCTTCTTTTGCGTCTTCAGTATTTCGGACGTGTCTCGATAGTAGTGCTTCTATTCGAAGTCCCTCTGCAAGGCCGACGGACTGACTTCTCACTGCCGCCTCTTTGATTGCGCGAGAAGTTAGAGGAGCAACCTCACTTGTGAGTCTTCGGGCAATCTTTTCGGCCTCGGTGATTACGTCTTTGGACTTAACTACTCTATTAATTAGTCCATAATGGAGCGCTTGTTGAGCTGTTAATTTGTCGCCAAGGAGAAGTACTTCCATCGCAATTGCCCAAGGCAGTTGTTTTGGAAGTCTCTGTGTGGCACCCAGAGTGGGTACAATTCCTCTTTGCACTTCAGGTAGTCCAAACATTGAATCATCTGAAGCAACTCGAATATCGCAGGCCGAAAGAAGTGTCATGCCGGCTCCAAGACAGTATCCACGAACCGCTGCAATCACTGGCTTCCACAGCTCCAGACCGTTATCGATTTGTAGCAGCCCTTGGCTTTGAAAGGGATCACTTTGGTTGCCTTGCGGGATAGTCCTCTTGAGATCTGCGCCAGCACAGAACGACTGTTCACCTTCTCCAGTTACGATGGCTACCCAAATGTCGTCGTTGTCACGAACTTCCAGCCAGATTTTCGCTAATTGTTGTAGCGTGTCAGGATCGAGGGCGTTCATTGCGTGCGGGCGGTTGATTGTGATTGTGGCGATGTGCTCATTTATTTTTATAGTTACCGTGGAATTGTCAATCTCTTTGTTAGTCATGATTAGCTCCTTCATGAAATCTTGCTTAGGAGTTACTATTATGTGTGAAAATTAATCAGGAGGTGTTACATGCCCATAGATTCCTATAGATATTTGCCACGTTCATTTCGTGAAGGATTTGAAGCATTTCCGATTCAGGAGACTGAGCCAGTCAAAGCAGATCTTGCAGTGCCGATAACTGATGCAAAAATAGCCCTGATGACTTCTTCAGGTCTGTATCTTGAAGGCCAAGAGCCATTCGACACCGAGACAGAATTAGAAAATCCGTTGTGGGGGGACCCAACCTATCGAGAGATTCCTAAGACCACGACGCAGGAGGAAATTTCAGCAGCTCACTTACATCTGAACACAAGAGATTATTATGTGGACTTTAATGTTGCATTGCCCCTAGATAGATTTGCTGAGTTAGAGTCAGAAAAGCGTTTTGGGAGTCTCGCCGACATTAATTACTCGTTTATGGGTTATCAACAAGCCGGGACACCTGATTGGCGAAATAATCAAGGTCCGGAACTTATAGTGAAGCTAAAGGAGCAGGGTGTTCATGCCCTGATTCTTGCTCCTGCCTGACCGGATTGCTGCAAGAACGTGCCCGTGTTGGCGCGTTTAGTTGAAGAGGCTGGTATACCAACGGTAGTAGTAACAATGATGCCAGACACTGCTGCAAAATATGAGCTTCCACGAATATTGGGTGTCCCTTTTCCGTTTGGGCATGCATTTGGCGCTCCCAACGATATCGAGATGCAACGAGAAGTATCGGAAGCCGCGATCGGTTTGTTAACGGATGAATCAGCTGGAAAGGTTCGGAAAGATCTTGAGCATCTTGAGTGGCCACAGGATGATAGAACTGCCTACAAGGATTGGCAGCCGTCTGAACCTAGTCCGATTGTTGGCTATAACGCTAACCGGCGAGACAAACTTGAAGAAAAGAACAAGGATCAGTGACTCGAAAATTTTTGATTTCAGAAGTAATCTATGAGACTCACAAACAGAGACTCGATCAGGTGTTGACTGAATACCAACTAGCAAATAACGAGCAACTTGACTACCTGTTACTACCCTCAAATGGCGATCGTCTCCCCGCGGACGTTTTAGATACGATAATTGCCGCATATTTTTCTAGTGATATTCGCGAACAAGAACTCGCACGTCCTTTCTTTGGATCGGTGCGCCGTGCTCAAAATCTTAGATGGTTGCATGTTGCTCATGCGGGTACTGATGATCCTGTGTTTCAGGAATTATTTGATAGAGGTGTGCAGATTTCTAACTCATCAGGATCTGCTGCGGAACCAATTGCGTTGACGGCATTTGCTGCTCTGCTTTCTTTAGCCCGAGATCTTCCTGGATTTGCAATTGCACAAAAGGAGCATCGTTGGGCGCCTCGACCGGTTGAAGATATACCGCTGGAATTGCGAGGACAGACTGTGATGATTTATGGATTTGGAGCTATTGCTGAACAATTCGCACGTTTAGTAATCTCAGTGGGGATGCGGGTCATAGGTGTTCGAAGAAGTTATCCAGGTGCGTCTTCAGCCGGCTTATTAAATCAATGGGTCACGCCGGATAAATTTAGAGATTTTTTACCTGAGGTAGATTGTCTTGTAATTACGGCCCCTTTGACTAAGGAGACAACTGGGTTGGTCAGTGCGAGTGTAATGTCTGAGTTGCCTAGAGGTGCTCGAATTATTAATGTCGCTCGCGGACTGATGCTTGACGAGGCGGCACTGATTCAAAATCTAGAGTCAGGACATATTGGTGGCGCCTATCTTGACGTGACTCAGGAAGAGCCATTACCCGAAGAATCACCACTTTGGGATGCACCGAACCTAATTCTCACGCCTCATGACTCATCTCAATCACTTGGAAATGCCGGTCGCGCGGATGAATACTTTTTACAGGAGTGTGATCGGTGGGCACGTAATTGGCCGCTACTTAAAGCAGTTACTGATAGATGATGGTTATATGGGAATGACAGTCAACTGGGAGTAGGTTAGTATTTCGCCATGTCTGATGAAGTTGAAAGTAAACTTGGTCCGCTAGAGGGAATCTCCGTTCTTGAGATCGGTGATTGGGGAGAAGTTGCCGGTAAGTTACTGGCGGATGCCGGAGCAGATGTAATCAGAATCGAAGCACCTGTTCAAGGGGCCGCATCACGCCATTTTGGTCCGTTTGTCGCTGATCAACCTGGTGTTAACCGGTCACTAGCCTTTGCTGCTAGAAATACGAGTAAACGATCCCTGACTCTGGACATGACTCAGGAGCGCGGACAACAGATGTTCACTGATTTAACGGAGTCCATAGACATCGTTATAGATAGCAGTGGATTAGAAGTGCTGAATTTATTAAATTGTGGATTTAGTCAGTTGCAACAGCTACGTCCAGACCTGATTTGGTGTTCCATTACCCCGTTTGGTTTGACTGGGCCACGCAAGGATTGGCCGTGGTCAGATCTTGTCTCTATGGCACTAGGTGGTCCAATGATGAGTACTGGTTACGATGATCATTCCATCACTCCAATTCGTCCAGATGGACTGCATTCGATGAATATTAGTAATGAATACGCGATAACTGCTGTTTTATCGGCTCTGTGGATGCGGGATAGTTCCACCTCGGATGGCACGTCCGCTGGTCAATTACTGGACGTATCCGTTCATGAATCTGTATCTGCTACGACAGAAGGATCCTTTCCGAACTGGGAGTTTTTAGGGAAGCTAGTTCAACGTCAAACCGGTCGACATGCGTCGGTTGAGCGTGCTGGGGAGTGGCAACATTTGACCACCGATGACAAATATATTTTATTGATGGGTGGTGGTGTACCTCGTGACAGCAAGATCTATAACAAGCTTCTTGAGTGGATGGACGAGCGCAATGCAAGTGGCGATATGCACGATCCACTCTACCAAGAAGTTCTTTTCAAAGACCCTCGGCTCGATCCAAATGCACGAACCAGGATTACAGATACGATCGCTTCATTTGTAAAGGCTCTGACGGCTGAAGAGTCGTACCGCGGTGGTCAGGCGATACATATGCCTTGGGGAGAAGTACGTAGACCTGAAGAAAATTTGGATGACCCCCACTGGGATGAGCGAGATTTTTGGTGGGAAGATGAATTACCAGAGCATGAGGGCACAGTGAAATATCCGGGTGCTCCCTACAAATTTAGTAAGTCACCTATCCGTATGTGGAGGCGACCACCTTTACTGGGAGAGCACAACATAGAAATATTGACAGCAATGGGCTTCTCTAAGGACGACTTAGTTGACTTGGCTCGTAATGGCATCGTGTAGAAGAATATATATGGTGAGAAATTTCTCGAGGAAGTTGACCATATAGAACTTGATTAGGTGATACTAGTTATCACGTTAGTTTATTGAATAAAACTGATTGTGGTGATGCCGAAGTGGCGGAATTGGCAGACGCGCTACGTTCAGGTCGTAGTGAGCTTATAGCTTGTGTGAGTTCGAGTCTCACCTTCGGCACCAAATCTTTGATATAAGGCGCAAATACTTCAACACGAGTATCATCAATAGCTACGCGCGCTCGTAGCTCAGGGGATTAGAGCGCTGCCCTGCGGAGGCAGAGGTCGGAGGTTCGAATCCTCCCGGGCGCACCATACATCGCTAAAGCCTAGATATACCAAGGCTTTCTCCGTTTAGCGATTTTTAATGAATAGTGAAGTAGGCCAGTTTGTGGCCAGTTGCCTTTGATGCAGGGATATACAGGTCATATGAAAGCTAGCGTTGCGCGTCTGCTGACGCATGAGTGATATCCTCCTTCCAAAGTACTGAAGGGGTCCATACCATGACTGTCACCGATATCGATATCCATTCACGGGATCTCTATTGCGATGGCGAAAAATTTGGCGACGAGCTAACGTACGAGCGCATCGATGGGGTAGTAAAGTATGCGGTCGATCCAGAGGACCCTGCTAACGCGGCCATTGTTGATTTAGGGAATGCGAGGCGCGACACTGATGGCTTGGTTCGATTCAGTGGTGATTTCACCATCCTTGCCCCTCTCGAAGGCGGAAATGGTGCTGCGTTACTCGACGTGCCAAACCGCGGCGGCCGGGTGGCGCCCCGACTGTTCAATTTGGCGCCATTTCCAGAAGATTCACATTTGATTGAAGCGGGTGATGGGTATTTACTGCGACGTGGGTGGACGGTCGCTTTTTGTGGTTGGCAGTGGGATGTGCCACGTGAATCGGGCCGGATGGGCCTTTCAGCCCCTTTCGTCACTGAACCAGATGGAGGGCGCATGCAGTTGCGGTTTCAGATTCCGTCGAATCAGGATGAGCTACTGTTGACGGACCAGCATGTAGGCCTAGGGCCAAACCATGTCACGATCCCGCCAGCGATCCTGAATGATCCGAACGCTGAGCTCCTAGTGCGCGATACGCCGTACGGTACAGCTACCCTAGTGCCACGTGACCACTGGACGCTCGAAGAAGACCGCGTGCGTGCCGCTGAAGGGTTTCAAGCTGGCAAGATATATGACCTTCTATATATTCCACGTCAGTGTCCGGTCGTTGGCACTGGTTTGATTGCGATGCGGGATTTTGCCGTTTGGTTAAAAGGATCGACAAGCCCGGTCAGTCCGGTGGAGCATGTAATTGGCGAAGGCCTGTCGCAGTGTGGTCGTTTTTTGCGTACCTTTCTTTACAACGGGCTCAACGTGGATGAGGAAAAAAAGCAGGCGTTTGATGGACTGTTAGTGCATGTTGCAGGCGGGCGACGCGGAGAATTCAATCATCGTTATGCACAGCCTTCTGTGCAGCCGACACCGAGTTTTGGTCACTTGTTCCCGCACGCAGATGACTCACAGACTGATCCGACCGGCGCTACCGCTGGCCTTTTAGATGCGCAACGCGAGCGCGGCGGTGTACCAAAGATTTTCTATACAGACACCTCGGCTGAATACTGGCGTGGGGATGCTGGCCTCACCCATGTTGAACTGGGAACCGAGGACGACGTGCCGTTTCCAGATAACGTGCGACGCTATCTCTTCGCATCGACTCAGCATTCGTCGGGAACGTTACCGCAACTGAGTGAGAGCAAGTATGGTCCCACTGGCAATGGATTGAACATCATCGACTATCGACCGCTCATTCGGGCGGCGTTGAGTAATCTGCTTGACTGGGTCAAAGATGACCTAGAACCGCCACCTAGCGCCTATCCATGTGTATCTGATGGAACAGCCCTGACGCGCCCTCAGCTGCTGGATGCCCTCACCAAGATTACCGGTCTGGCACTTCCTACCTCGGCTGAGTTGAATCGAATCCGTCCACTCGACCTTGGATCGGTCACTGAGGCCGGAGTTGCTTGGCTTCCGTCTAACCCGGTTGGTGAGCCCTACGAGTCCATCGTTTCGTCAGTTAATGAAGACGGTAATGAGATAGCCGGTATTGCGATGCCGGACATCAGCGTGCCGATTGGTACACACACCGGGTTCAACCCGCGCCATCCTAGGTCGGGAGGTGTCGGCCAGCTGGTGGAATATGTGGGCTCCACTCAGTTTTTCGGAGCGGACGAAATCGAGCGACGTTACGGTGGCCGCGACGCTTATCTTCGACTCATTCGAAAGGCCGCCGAAAAGCTCGTGCAGGAACGTTATCTTTTGGTCGATGATGTTGAGCTATGTGTCGACATTGCAATGGAAAGGTACGATTACGCGATGCTGGCATGATCGATTGGGATGTTGCTTGAACTGGGTGCCCTCGAGACTCCATACCCACCCACTTCAGGATCTCGTAAAATATCGACCCGGCGCTTTCCCGTGGAGAGCAACCAAGAGATCCTTTGACCTGTACGGGCCACTTGTGGCCGGTTGCTGTTGATAGCAGTTCGTAGGATTCACAAGAAACCCCAAAGTTTTAAGGGTTAGTACACCCAGTTCACCCTATTCATCTCTTAATGGGACGGCAGAGGTTGGAGGTTCGAATCCTCTCGGGCGCACTATCCCGTGATTTGGTTTGTGAGGGATTCACTCTTAATAGAGTATGGTTAACACTAGATTTCACCCACAAAACTCGTAATATCTGCGAACGATTTTTTAGTGATCACGGGAACTTCACAATTGTCCGTAGGATAACCAACCACCAGCAATAGATATGCACGTTCCGAAGCAGGACGCTGAAAAATTTCGTTTAAGAACTTCATGGGACTTGGTGTATGGGTCAGCGTGGCAAGTCCAGCAAAATGTAACGCTGATATCAGCATCCCACACGCTATTCCAACAGATTCAGACGGGTAGTAGTTTTTTTGTCGGTGCCCGTCCGCGTCCTCAGTATATTGTTTTAAGAAGATTCCAATTAACACCGGCGCAGTCTCCAAGAATGGCTTATGTTCATTTGTTCCAAGCGGGGCAAGTGCCTTTAGCCATTCTTTAGGTGCTCTTCCCTCATAAAACTTACGCTCTTCCTTTTCTGCTTCAACTCGGATGCGATATTTTATCTTTGGGTCCGTGGTAACTGAAAAATGCCAAGGTTGCATATTTGCTCCACTGGGGGCGGTTCCTGCTGACATTATGGCGTTTTGGATAATTTCCTCTGGAATTGTGTCGGTCGAGAAGTCTCTTACTGTTCGACGTCTTTTGATTTTGTCATAAAATAATTTAGATTCTTGAATTATTTCCGACTCAGATTGTTTTGAGAAATTCAACTGTTCACTATTCATGTTTTTCCATTCAATTTGGATCTTCTCAGTTATTACAATCGGGCGGATAACTCAAGTGCTGTCTCTAATATTTTTGAGATAGGGAGTTGCATTCCAGCGTCTGGCCTACCCAATTTTCATCACCCATGAATGTCTCTCTTCCTTATTTTCAAAAACCTTACCACACGACTATTTTTGACTGACCAGAAGTCTGACACTAATAGACCAATCAATTGACGACGTTTGTGGGCTCTTCGTTCAAATACCTTGATAGATTTGATGCAGCAATATCCATAAGTCTTTGTCTTGATGCTTTCGAGTACCAGGAAATGTGAGGGGTAATTATGCAATTTTTTGCGGTAATTAGAGGATTATCAACGGGTGGTGGTTCTACATCAAGTACATCTAGTCCAGCACCGCCAATTTGATAGTTATTCAATGCTGCAGCTAACGCCTCGTTATCTACAAGTGGCCCTCTGCTTGTATTTATCAAGATTGAATCTGGTTTCATTAGCGTCAGACGGCGCTCATTCACGATATGTTTTGTTAAGTCAGTAAGTGGGCAATGGAGACTAATCACGTCTGCTTCGGAAAATACAGTATCCATGTCTGCGTATCTGACGTTTAGGCCGTTGAGTGCTTCATCAGTTGGCGGAAACTCATCATGAGCTATGATTGTCATTCCCATAGCGGCTCCGATTCGAGCAAATGCTTGGCCAATCCTACCAATTCCAATTATCCCTAATATCTTTCCTGACAACTCAGTAATCGGTGCTAACGCAAAGCAAAAATCTGAGCTTGCGCTCCATTGCCCATCTTTAACAGCATTCGCATGAAGCGCAGGCTGTCTTACCAATTCCATGAGGAGGGCCGTAGCGTGCTGAGCAACGGAGTCGGTGCCGTATGTTGGGATATTGGTAACGGTAATGTTTTTTTCTCTCGCGGCAATCAGATCAACGTTGTCATAGCCAGTCGCGAGTACTCCGATATAGGAGGCCTCAGGTAAGTTTTCAAGGATTTCACGAGGCAATGCTGTTTTGTTCGTGAGTATATTTGAGAAGCCTTGTGCCCGTTGAATGATTTGGTCGTTTGGGGTCCGGTCGTACACGGTGACCGGACCGATATTCTCAAATCCTTCCCAAGTGATATCGCCTGGATTTAAGGTGTATCCATCTAGAACAACTATATTTTTAGACATCGTTAGCCTCTCAGATTTGTCGTCAGTTCAGGATGACCGCCCCGAACCAGTCCCTGTCGATTCAACCTCGAGCGTCATGTCGGGTCATTTCTATAGTAGCGATTTTTTCTCCAGAATTAGGTAACTAATTCTCACCATCGAGAGAATCTTATTCTTGTATAGATACACAATCGATTAAACAGTGTTCGATCGTGGTTTATTTGCCGCGAGGTATATCCGGCTGGTAATTGTAGTTACAATAGCGGAGTTGCTGCAGTCATATATGACTGAAGGCTCAGAATTCTGGAGGTTACCACCATGCGCGGGAACGATGCTATTGCGGCGATACTAAAAGCTGAGGGAACAGAATACCTATTCTGTTATCCAGACAATCAACTAATAAACGCGTGCGCTGCCGTTGGTATCCGGCCCATAATGTCTAGAACAGAGCGAACTACGGTTAATATGGCCGATGGATATACAAGAATGCTTAATGGGAAGACGAATGGCGTAGTTGTTACGCAGGCTGGTCCGGGCATAGAGAATGCATATGGTGGCATTGCTCATGCGTATGCTGACTCGGTGCCGATACTTGTCATTCCGGGCGGTACGAGCAGAAACAGAATTAACTCAAATCCTGATTTTGACGCCGTTGCGAATTATTCAGGAATAACCAAATGGGCCGGACAGATTAATCAGACTGATCGAATCTCGGAGTTTCTTCGACGAGCGCATACGTTCTTGCGGTCTGAGCGAGGTGCCCCTGTGCTTCTAGAGGTTCCGTCTGATGTGGCGATGGAGGAGATAGCAGGTATTGATTCAAACTATCGATCAGTAAAGGCCTATAAGAGTGCTGGTAACCCGTCCGATATAAGAAAGATAGCCAAGCTTTTGCTTTCTTCAAAACGACCAGTTATTTATGCGGGACAGGGCGTACTGTGGGCGGAAGCCACCAATCAACTTGTAGCACTCGCTGAACTCATTAACGCCCCGGTAGCCACTACCAACTCTGGGAAGAGTGCTTTTCCGGAAAACCACCCACTCTCCCTTGGCGCTGCAGGGAACACTGTGACGAAAATGGCGCGCCACTTTGTCAATGAAGCAGATTTAATTTTCGGCATTGGGTCGAGTTTTACGACGAACCTTGCATCAATGAATATTCCTGAGGGGAAGACGCTAGTTCAAACCACTATTGATGCCAAGGATTTAAACAAAGAGCACGATCTGGACCATGCGGTCATCGGTGATTGTCAGCTAGTACTTAATCAACTTATTGAGGAAATAACGCGTCAGAGTAGTGACATAGGACGTGAGGATTCGGGTATCGTGGCGGAAGTCGCGACGGTAAAAAATGAGTGGTTAGAAGAGTGGCTGCCTTTACTCACGTCTGAAGAAATTCCAATTAATCCCTACAGAATAATATGGGACCTTATGCACACAGTTGATCGTGATAACACAGTGGTCACACATGATTCAGGGCATCCACGAGATCAACTTATTCCATTCTGGGAGTCGACCGTGCCTCGTGGCTACTTGGGCTGGGGGAACTCGACGCAACTGGGTTATTCCCTTGGCTTGGTGCTCGGAGCAAAACTAGCCTCGCCTGAAAAGACATTCATTAATTTTATGGGTGACGCGGCAATTGGGATGGCTGGCATGGATCTTGAGACAGGAGTGCGGCTAAATATTCCAGTACTTACGATCGTTCTAAATAATCAAGTTTTGTCGGGTTATCCTGCGCGCTACAAAGATGCGGTCGATGGTTATAGGTTCACGGAACTGTACGGGGAGTATGCCAATGTCGCGAACGCACTAGGTGCATATGGGGAACGTGTTTCAGATACATCAGAAATCATTCCAGCTTTTAAACGAGCATTTGCTGAAATGGAAGAGGGAAGGCCCGCGTTGTTGGAGTTTATGACTTCGGAAGAGAATAGACTTTCTCGTTATCCTGCGAAGTAGTGAAGTAGGATAACCACGCCAGACTCTTGTTTGAGGTGAGCTAAATATTAAGGCCTAGTTGGCCTTTTAAACTAGCAGTACTGATGGGTTTTGCAGAACGAGTATCGACCATCCAGGGTCGAATGGCCCCCCCAGCGCGACGCCATTTCCGATAGCAATTTTGGCCACAGAATCGTTTGGATTTTGAGCCAACAGGTACATCATTAGTACACGCATCGCCTCTAGGGGTTTCTGGTCCAAGGCATTGTTGCCATTCAACTTGATTTTCCAAATTATTAATTATCTGTGATAAGAGAAAGCCGTATAAGTTGGTAGGTTCTATCTCGAACTGACCAGTATCAGTGAGTACAACATTCCAGAGATTATGACCAATAGACTCTTGCTTGATTATTTGAATGATGTATTCCTTCAGGGGTGGACCTGAAAGCCACTGAGCAGTTTTTATACCGAGGGCGGGTTCCGCGGGGAGAGGTTCTTGATCGAATGTAATTCCGTTTTCATCGTTAGTCGGAGTGAAATAGCGATCATAAGCCTCTCGAATCCAGTTTAAGGACTTAATGACTCTTGCCCAGTCTTCTAAGAATTCTGTATAGTTTTTGTCGACGTCTGATACGTTTCTGAACAAAAAT
>Ga0315328_10001374_pt1 | contig 11209 bp, 10 predicted proteins | sample M120032315metaG_FD_203462 | JGI IMG/M metagenome (GOLD analysis project Ga0315328, IMG submission 203462) | Ammonia-oxidizing marine archaeal communities from Monterey Bay, California, United States - M1 200m 32315 | ecosystem: Environmental > Aquatic > Marine > Intertidal zone | place: USA... | reverse complement strand
CTTTGTGGCCTCGACTGCGGCCTCCACGACCCTGGGGTGAGTGGTCAGATTCAGGTAATTGTTAGCAGATAGCATGATCATCTCCCTGCCGTCAATGATGCACCTAGGCTCATTTGCTGCCTCCAAAGTAGGGGGGTCCCAGTCCAAACCCTGGGACTTTAGTTCGGCGTACCTGTCTCTCATCCATGACAGGTCCACTGGCATGACTCCCAGAGGGCATCCTAGTTCATTGACTAATCGGAGGGGAGGCGAGAGAGTATTGATGAGAGGGTTTCCATCGCAGTGCATGGCAGCCGGGGACGTGGAGCTGGTTGTCGTGGGAATCGCCCAGGACGGCGGTTTGCCCCAGGCAGGATGCTCGTGCGAGAGGTGCGTTACTGCATTGAATGGCCAAACCAAGATCCTGTATCCCGTTTCCTGCGTCATTAGGGGGGTAGACGGAAGCGTGCATCTCGTCGAAGCGACGAGGGGCCTGTCCCATCAACTAGGGATTGCAGCCACCTCCCTCGGCATGGGTGACTCGCTCATTCCGGATTCAGTGAGCCTCACTCATGCCCATCTAGGTCACATAGACGGGATCGGTCAGTTTGGGAAGGAAGCAATGGGACAGACAGGGATCCCCCTCTACGCGAGCGCCGGTGTTCTCCGATTCCTCGAAGAGAGGCATCTTTCCATGCCCTTCCAGGCCAACGTGATTCTTCCTGGGTCTACCTTCAGCCCGACCGAGGGCTGCGGCTTCGAGTTGGAGTTTGTCCGCGTCCCTCACAGGGACGAGTACTCCGATACGCATGCCATCAGGGTCATTGGTCCCAAGCATACGCTGCTTTTCCTCCCTGACCATGACGACTGGGGGCAGACACTGGATTTGGTCGGCGAGAGCAGCATCAGGGAGTGGCTGAGGTCCATGGGGGTCGATTTCGCAATGATCGATGGGACGTTCTGGAGCGATGACGAGTTGGGGGGCAGGGACATGACGCTGGTCCCGCACCCCACCATCTCGGAAACACTAGGATTGCTGGGCGAGAAGAGGGAAGGGGATCCGGAGGTGATTTTCATCCACCTCAATCACACCAATCCAGCACTAGATGGGGGCTCGAGTCAGGCTAGGGAGCTGTCTAACCTTGGGTGGTCAATCGGCGAGCAAGGTTCGAAGATTCTGCTGTAGACACAAGCGAATATTATGAGTCGTCGGCATAGCCGGAGTCCGTGCGAATCACTGGGAAGGTGAGCAGCGGGCTCGGGAGGGCTCATGTTTTCATGTCGCAAAAGCACTACCAGTCCCAATTCAAGGCCATTCTGGGAGTGGGTGCCTGGCCCGGGACACTCAACGTGGACGTCGGAAGCGAGAGCTTGGGTGGTTTCTCGCAGCTCAGGGTCCTCGCTGGTCTGGAGGAGGGCAGTGCGAGCGAGTCCGTACAACCACTCAGGATAGAGGGGTTCGAGCGTGATGGCAGGTCTTTCGGGGGAGCTACGGCATTCAGAGGGAGGATCAAGAGGGGCGAAGGCGGATGGGAGGAGTGCGCGATCCTGATTCCGGACCTCACCAGGCACACTAGCACCGCCGAGGTCATCTCCGGCGCTTTCCTGCGCGAGAGTCTCCCCTGCTCGGATGGGGACTTGGTGGAGGTCGAGCTCAGTGAGTCCTAGAGAGCCACTCCCGCTCCAGAAGGGCCCCCATCTCGTACTGTGACATGGATAACCACCTCCGATAGTCCCTGGAGTCGCTTGGACGCCTGGAGAAAGCCGCAGGAGACGGCAACTCGTCTGAGAAAGGCGATTCGAAGTCATCATGCGATATCTCCCAGAGTACTAGTCCCTCGGAGGGGGCCCTACCTAGGTCCACGCTAACCTCGGGCATGGATAGGGCGGATTCCAAGTCGGAGATGCCTATTCTGCCGGAGGCAATGCCCGAGAAGGCCGATGCGATCCTCCTTACCTGGTTCCAGATGAATGACTTGGCTTGAATCGAGAATCCGATGACCCGCCCATCATCGGACAGCCATGGGACGCACGAGTCGACCGTCCTGACTGGATCGACCCCGCTGTCCATCCTGCAGAGGTTGGAGAAGTCGTTCACCCCCTCGATCAGTGAGCAGGCGTCCGACATCAGGTCGGGATCGCTCTCGGAAGGCCACTCCTCTATTGCCTCTAGGCGATACAGGTACCTCCGTGATTCGGCGTACCTGACCTTTGTGTCCGCGGGAGCTCGATTCGCAGAGATAGCAACGGCACCCACTGGAAGGTTATCGTTAAGCGCACGGATTATGGATTCCTCGTTGGCCTTCTCCGAGACCGGTTTTGGCAGGTCGATCCTCGCCAGGTTCATCCTCACACTGACGCCAGCATCGGTCCTGCTGGACATCTCCAGACACCCATCCGACCACCAGGTTAGCCTCCTGAGGGCCTGTCTGAGTGAGCCTTCGACGGTGCCCACGTCCTTCTGGACCTGGGACCCGTGGAAAGAGGGGCCGTGATAGCCTATGGCGACCAGGAATCGGTCGCTCAATCGGATTCCACCACCTATTCGGTCTGGAGGTACTCCAGAGCCTCCTCTGCAGAGGCGAAGCCCATGCCGAGGAGTGCGAACTCGACTGCTACTGGGAGGAACTGCTTGGCGAATCCCTCGCTCCTGTCGAAGTTAGTCTTGAAGTCGATGTTGTCAATCAGCATCTTCGCCGCCTGGTACAGGTCCTGGGTGACGTCGAAGTCGTCGGAGGAGTCGCCCAGTTCCTTGAGTTTCTTCAGCTCCCTGATTGCCATGGGTATCCTGTCGAACTCGATCAGTGCATTGGCGTAGGCCGCCTGGTACTCCGTACTCTGCGAATCAAGAGCAGCTGCCTTCTTGAAATAGGCTGCGACCTGTCCCTCGTTGATCCTGTCGTTCCCCTTCTCGTCGAAGTTCCCGTTATCCTGAATCTCGAAGAGAGCGGATTCGGCCCAGCCGTGGTATCCGGATGGGTCGTCTGGATTGGATTTGACGTGATCCTCGAAAATCGACATGGCACCCATGAAGTCCCCTTGTGTAATGCACTGTGCAGCCTTAGTTATCGTATCCTCATCCGACATAATGTCCCCATAATCCGTGGAAGGACTTGAGGTTATGAACGGTGCGGAGTGCATGGCAGAGAGTTTCGACCCTTGTTGATTATTTTTCTACGGGTAATCCGACGTTCGAATCCATTAGTTCGTTTATCAAACGGTAAACGTCCATTGGTCGTCTAATACCATACAAACAATCAGCCGGATCTGTTGCCTCCACTGTCCTATTCCTCTGAACAGTTATCCACCCCAGCAAGAAGGAGAGGGCCCTTCTTTTTCCCTTCGATTGCTCTCTAATCTCAGTAGAAGAGGTCGTACTAATCCCGAGGGACTCTACCTGCAGACCAACTCCTGAGCCAGTAACAACGTGTATGTTGCCATATCCAAGTAGGCGCCCTAGAATAGTGGGGTCGGCCTTGAGATTCTCCACTTTCTGGTATGAAATTCCATGAGCACTGGTTTCGAAGTATAGGAAGCTCTGGCGGATATGAATTCGCTTGTCGGTAATTGCGTACTGGAAGGAGCGTTGGTATAGAATAGTGAAAGAAATCAACACAAGGAAAGAAAACACACCCAATGGAGCGAACCAAGAGAAATTCCAAGCTGGAAGAGGATTTGTGAACCCAGAGCCAGCAAAACCGCCAATCCACTCTATGATGTCAATCGATTTCCAGACTAGTGGTATGCAGGATGTAAGGAGGAGCCATGATGTTGTCCACCCTCCAGAGGTCGAGAAGTTAGCATAGTGATTGAACTTGGTCAACAGAAGCATGCAAATTACGAATCCCAATACGCCCGTAGTGTCAATTAACCACATTATGGCAGAAAGCAAGAAATTAGCCTGGCCTTCTCCCTCCGGGGTGTCAAGAAGCTCGCCGAGGAAGAAGGCTACGTGCACCATGAGGACGGCGAGTGCTAGGATGTACTTGTCGGCCATTGAAGCGGCCGCTGGGCCTCCTCGCCATATTGGAGTCTCGGAGTCGGTAATCTCCGGGAAATCATTACGCGTTGAATCGGCGTCAATTTCTGATCTGAATTGTTCAACGAATTGGGACATCTAACTTCCTCGCTGAGTGGTTGTTTCTAAGAGGTTGCGAATCAATGCAAGAACCCCCATGAGTGTTCTGCATTACCGTGGATCCACCCGTAGTCGTCCAGGGACCTCTCCCCCTCCGGGTCCTCGATGGAGATTCTAGTTACCTCGAACGGGTACTCGTTGTAGGTCAGGTGACTCACCAGGCCACCCCTTGTTGGCTGGTCGAAGGTCCACCTTGCTCTGCTCACAGCCCTGATTCCAATGGAGACTGTGGTCGTTTCGTTCCAGACCCTGATTGAGAAGTTGGGGAGGAGGTTGCCACCCGAGTCCAGAAGTCCCCTGTCGGACTCATAGAGTTCGACTTCGCAATTGTCGAACTCCTCTGTCCTACCCCTTGCCCTGTCGTGGAAAACCCCAGCAGTCTTCAGCGGGACGCGGAAAACGTCCCTCTTCCGCCATGGCTTGTCGTCCTTGGCAGTTGAGAGGGGAGTCATGTGAGGCATGAACCAATCCAGGTAAGAGCCATCGTCGAAGTGGAGCATGCCCCAGAACCACGGCACTGAGGGAGCCTGTACGGTAACCTTCTGGAAGTACGCAGTCCCCTCGAACTCCTCCCCATCGACCACCAGTCGCGACTTCATCCCCTGTAGCCTGAGTATGTCGTACCCCATCCCCATGGATATCTCGTTGTTCCTGTACGTGAGTTCGCTGGGAGGCCCCCACCAGGGGGTGAGGTGGGCCTCGAAGTTTGAGGGGGCCCCTCGTGAGCGTGCTTCCCTGTCGCTCGACAGGCTGACCCACATGGACTCGTTCCCGGGGTTCATCCCTATGGAGAGATCCTCCCTGTCGATGGGGACGATCGCCCCTGCTCCCAGACCATCCCCCTCCTTGGGCCATAGAGAGTGCTCGTCGCTGACAACGGCCATGCGGCACTCCCTCATGGTGAGGGGCTCGTGCATGTTCTCGCCGTCGAACCACCATGCGCAGACCATCCCGGGAATCACGAAGCCGCCTTGGTCGTCCTTGTGCATCCTCGAGCCGGGCTTCCACCAGTGCCCGCTCACTCGTACGGCCTTCGTCTCCTTGGTCGACCAGAGAGTCATCAGCTGACGGGACCTCTTCGGGTTGTCCGGGTCTGGAATCAGGATGAGCACCCAGTACCACCACCATGAGAGGCCGTGGATTGGAGGCATCACGTCCAGGCGCCAGAGGGACGAGAAGTCCCCCTCGAACTTGCTTGGGTTCTCCTGCATCGCAATCACATTATCTCCCTGCGGCTGAAGACTGACTTCGCGATAAAGACCCATGCGACGGTTACGGCCAACAGAACAAGGATGCTGTTCAGGAGCGCGATTCCAGCGGATGCGGTGCCCAATGTGTGGACCGGGGGTTGCCAGAATACGGAGAGTCCCGATCCTATCCCGAACGCGTTATCCATCTCAGCCCACTGGATGGTGTCCGGCCAAGCGAGCAGGACGATTGCGTCTATCATCTGGAGTGCCCAATGCGATATCGAGACGCTTGCCACGGTCCAATTGGGATTGACTATGGAGAAGCTCCCCATCATGAACTCCCAAATCCCGAAGACGATGCAGAGGTAGACCCCGTACTTGGGGGAGATCAGCCCCATTGCGTTGAACATCGAGCCGTACGCTGCTAGAACAAGGGTCGTGGCGACCCCTATGCCAATCCAAACCGGAATGTCAGAGAGGCGAATCAACTGATCGCCCGGACCGAGGATTGACGAAATCAGACCTACTATCAGGGATAGCCCGATCACGTAGGTGCCCGAGATCGCCATGTAACCGGACAATCGATAGATGATGAACTCGGCACGATGGATCGGCTTCGAGAGAAGTAGGTGCAGAGTGCCGTTCTCCGTCTCGTCCCTGACCAGGCCGAGGGACAGGAACAGAGGGATGAACAGGCCCAGCAGGATAACGAAGGCCATCTTGCCAACCGCTATGACGAATGTCCGATGCCCGAGCTCCCCTATGTACTCCTGCTCGTCGGGATCCTCATCGACCAGGTCGTCCGCTTCGATCCACGTCACAACGCCGTTTGACGCGATCCATTGGACGTCACAAGTGATGCCGTTCTCGTTGTCGTCATTGCCGTCACCATCACCCATAGCAAGGCAGTCGCCGTCGTTATCGAACCCATGGCTCCCCGAGAGTCTGGTCTCTGATGGGCAGTCGACTCGGCTTTCCTCCCAGTCGGGCCCTCGGAGGACGAATCCGTTGAAGCAGTCTATCCCGTCTTCGTTGATGTACATCTCTGGCGGATCTGGCTCGACGTATACCTCCTCTGTCCAGTAGCCCCAGAGCAAGTAGTAATTCTCTGGAACGGTGGCGATTCCCGCACCCCTCCACTTTCCTGCTACGTAGTAGGTGTTCATCCCATCTCCATCGCCGTCCCCCATGTCACAGGCCTCGGACCAGATGGAGTCGACGATGTCGTCCAGGTCCCAATCGGAGCAATCGGTGAGTTCCGGGATTCCTTCTTGGTTAAGATTCCAGTCCACATGGGAATCCCACCACTCTCCTGTGTATTGGTCGTCGACCCATGAGGCCTCGAAGAATGCGCTCCCCTCCCATGACTTGTTGAGGGCGACCGTTCGATCCGCATCATTCCAGTCTATGTCACTTTCTGGGACGAAGACGCTTGCTCCCGGGTACAGATCCGAGTCCCAGTCTGGAGTCCCGTACTTCCTCTCCTGGCCCATTGGATATCCGTCGCCGTCATTGTCCTCGCTGTCCCCATCGTTGTCGATCGGTTCGAATGTCTCCCTCACCGAATCGACGTAAAAGGTCAGGAGCAGTGCCATCAGTAGCGCACCGACGCCGAGCACCACCCATGTCGACACACGGTGTCTGAGTTGCCTCATGGTGAGCTCGATTATGGCCCCTGCCTTCCTGTCCATCCTGGTCCAGACGGTCTCCGAGAGGGACCTGCCCCTTCTGTCCATCAGTTGCCCTCCTTGATCAGGTAGGTCAGGAGAGATTCCAGATTGTCATCCGGGTTCTCGATGCTGGTAATCTTCTGCTTTGAGTTAACGACTATCGAGGGGAGTACTGAGTGCGCTGCAGAGAGGTCGTTCGTCTGTATCTCCAATTGCCCCTCACGGGGGAACCTGACTCCGAAAACCGGCTCCTGTGAGACGAATAGGTTAGCCAGACTCCTGGGGTCCTCGCACTTTATCAGAATCCTATGGGGGTGCTTGTCGAGAAGGTCCCTTATCGCATGCAAATTGCCAATTGCGAGTAAACGGCCGTTGTGGAGGATGACAATCTGCTCGGTGATTCGCTCTATCTCCTCAAGGATGTGACTGGATACGAGGATCGTCTTCCCCTGCTCGCCCATCTCGCGGATTACGCTCATTATGCTGGTCCTGGCCAGGGGGTCGCACCCATGCAATGGCTCATCCAGGATGATCAGGTCGGGATCGTGCACCAGCGCGTGCGCGATCTTGACCCTCTGCCTCATCCCCTTGCTGAACTTGCCGAGCTCCTTGTGCATGACGTCGGCCAATCCTACGAATTCTAGGACGTGGGATGACCTCTCGGTCGCCTCCTCCCTCGTCATCCCATGAAGCCTGGCCAGGGTGGTTACGAAATCCAGCGCTGTCATCCACTCGTAGAGCTTCTCCGACTCGCTGACATAGCCGACCCTGCGGTAGGGTGAGGTATTGGTCCAGGGATCGACCCCGAAGAGTCTGACAGAACCCTGGCTGGGCCTTATCCTGCCCATCATCAGCTTGAACAGAGTGGACTTGCCAGCACCATTTGGCCCGAGGACTCCTGTAACCCCGCCGTCGATGGCCAATGAGAGGTCGTTGATCCCAATCACCTGCCCGTACCACTTCGAGACCTGGTCGATCAGGACCGCTGGTGGGTCTTGGTTCTCCGTCGTCATTCCCTAGTCACCTCCAGTGAAGTAACTCGAGAAACGAGGAGCCATATCGAGACTGAGTTCATGACCATCAGTGAGACTATCGATATTGAAACCGGGTGCTCGTAGTTGGAGGGGATGCCCAGCAGGAACTGCCCCATGTGGGCAAGGCAGTCGTATGGGCTGGTTGCATACATGAACGTGGTTCCGAACTGCAGCTCTACTAGGAGCGAGACCAGTTTCGTCCCGTAGATGATGCTCAGGAATCCTATGGCTGCGAAGAATCGGCTCTGGCTGATGCTTGAGAGCGCTAGTCCGATTGAGGTGTAGGTGATGACCAGGACGATGCCGGCGAGCATCCCCCCGAGGAAGATGGGGAGGGTGTCAGCCAGATATGCCCACCCCTCTGATTTGAACACGATGGCGCTCGTGTAGTATGCGAAGTACGAGAAGACTATCACGAATCCGAGGATTACTGCGACGCTCAGGTACTTCATGGAAATGTAGTCCAGCCTGGAGATGGGCCTTGAGAAGTAGATGGCACTCGTGCCGTGCTGCCTGTCGTCGGATATCATCCCCCCTACGACGACCGCAGTTAGGAGTGGCCACATGCATAGATTCCGAGGGAAGTAGCCGAGGACCTGCCCCCACAAGTTGTATCGATTGATCCCCCACATCTTCTCGAAGAAGCCGCCATCGTCGCCGATGAACGATGAAAGGAAGAGCATGGGGATGGGAGTCAGGGAGGCTAGGAAGATGATTAGAATCAGGAGCCTTACCATGGGGTGGTATTGCCTATGCCCTTTACCAGTGAAAACTCCGTAAACGTGGTGCCTGAAGATGGCATAGTTCCTCATCCATCTCGGCCCTAGTTCGCCACCCCATGGGCGGTACTTCTGCTCGAATATCTGCCCCAGGGAAGCTTTGGACTTCGCTACCACGGCAGTCGCTTCTTCATCCCCATCACCCGAGCCGAATGCTGCTTCCATCCTAGTCACGCCCCCTTCGAGGCCTACTTGTTCTTCGGGCAATCAGTCACCCCCGGTGTGCTCAGCCGTCATCAGGTCCTCAGTACCCTTGATCTGTGCCCCCAGCTTATCCATGACCAAGAGGAATATGTCTTCCAGGTCGGGCTCGTATTCCTTCATCTGACGAACTTGGACGCCGGCTGAGACTGCGGCTTCGAGAGCCTTGTCTACCGTTGACTCGCTTTCCACCTTGATTCGGATAACCCTCCCGAGCCTCCTGTTCTCTAGGCCCATGGAAGACAGTTCCGACTCCATCTTGCTGGCCCCGCCCCATATGACCATCTCGATCTCCTTGTCCACTTGCTGGACAAGGTCATCGATGCTGCTCTGGACCACTATCCTCCCCTTGTGAATCATCACAATGCTATCACATAGGTCCTGGACGTCATCCATTACGTGGCTACTCATCAGAACGGATCTGTTGCCCTCCCTGACAGTCCTATTGAGGGTCTGCAGCATGAATCCCCTTGCCCGCTGGTCTAGTCCGTTGGTAGGCTCGTCGCAGATCAGGATGTCAGGGTCGTGGACCAAGGCACATGCTAGCTTAGTGGCCTGTAGCATCCCTGTACTGAATGTCTCGATCTTCCTGTACCTCTGATCCTTGAGGCCGACGTACTCGAGGACTTCATGGGCCCTCTGGGTGGCATTCTTCGAATTCATTCCCAGCAGCTCTCCCGAGTATCTTACCTGATCTACTGCGAAGAGGTTCGGGTCGAGTGCGTTGTACTCGGGCATGTAACCGATCTTCGACCTGATCTGTTCCCCCTGGGTTCGAATGTCGAGACCTAGTACCGAGCCCTCTCCGGATGTAGTGGTGATTAGTCCCAGTAGGCATTTGAAGAGGGTTGACTTGCCTGCTCCATTTGGCCCTAAGATGCCTACTGCTCCCCGGGGGATCTCCAGGTTGATGTCATCGAGAGCCAAATGGGGGCCGTACATCTTCCTCAGGCCCTTAGCGGTGATGACCGGGGCTTCGGAGAATGGGTCTTCTTCAGCCATGGTGCATCACCGACTCCCTACGGGAGTCGTGCTGTGGTCATACCCCAATCACTTGAATGAATCCCCGGAGCGTGCGATTACGAGTCCTGCTTCATCGCCCCTTCCCTGACCTTCACTGCGACTCCCTTCCTCAGGTATGACATCTCAAGATGCGTGGTGATAGAGGTCCCATGGGCGACCAGTGCGCCAGTTGAGTCAATCACTATGCAAGGCTGGCCGGGAGTCAGGTGCGAGTCGGCTCCTGAGATGTAGCCATGCATAACGTTCCTCCCCTTGCCCACGAATGGCACTGCGTCGTCGATGATGCAGACCCTTGGGATTCCCGGGAAGTCTGAGTCTCCCCCACTAGACCCGAACTCGGGAATTGGGGAGTGGTTCAGGGCATTCGCGATCGAGGCCCCGTGTGTTGTCAGTGAGACCCCACCATCAGTTAGCCTCGGAGAGAGGATGTGGTTCCCTCCAGAGTTGACATTCACTAACCGGTCGGTTCGAGATTTCCGGCTGGTCATTCCCTCAGTCATCTTGCAACCGTCTGAGGGGTTGATTGCGCAGAGCAAGGCCAATTTATCGACGACTGAGCACCGATCTAGCCACGCCCTGACCTCTGTTGCCTTGGTTTGATCTTCCACTTCCTGGTGTGGGATTACTCGAATCAGCGGGACACCCGAGATGCCGAACTCCTCGAGGGCATCGAGAATCTCCTGATCGTCGAAAATAGGATCCCAAATACCTTCTGGACCTGTCAGGTGACACCATGGGGAGACGTCCTCTAGGGAGAATGGAATCGGGCCAATTGGTGTGGAAACCATCACGACCGTCCTTGGCTCCTCCACCAGATGCTCGATCACCGAACCCAAAGCGGAGATTCGCCATGGAGGGGGCACCCCCTCGATCAATAGGACCCTCTCTGGCGGGCCAGTTGTCGAGTCCCACCAAGACCCCGGGACACGCCATCTCGTAGCTAGAAGTGCTTGGATGTGGAGGATATGTGGACGGAATTCGATTTCATCACCGAGTCCCTCGCCCCCTCCTCTGAGAGGGTTGGTGGATGCTATCATCCGAAGCACAGAGTCACCGATTGGTCCATCGTCTGGATCGTCCAGTTGCTCCTGCAACCAGAGGAAAGCATCCCTCAGGTAGGGGGATGCGTGACTCCTCTTCTCGGCTAACTCCCATATGGTTCCATTTCGGATCGCCTCTCGGCATCTTGCCAATT
>Ga0315328_10001373_pt1 | contig 11211 bp, 10 predicted proteins | sample M120032315metaG_FD_203462 | JGI IMG/M metagenome (GOLD analysis project Ga0315328, IMG submission 203462) | Ammonia-oxidizing marine archaeal communities from Monterey Bay, California, United States - M1 200m 32315 | ecosystem: Environmental > Aquatic > Marine > Intertidal zone | place: USA... | reverse complement strand
CTAACTTCAATTTTGCCATTTTTTACCTTTTTATAATCAAAGGCATGCAATGGCTGCCCAAGCTCAAACATAACGTAATTTGTTATATCAACTATATTATTAATAGGATTTTCACCAATTGAAATAAGAGCATTCTTTAACCAACTTGGAGACTCTTCGATTTTAACATTACTTATAACAGTCCCCATATATCTTGAGCAAAGATCAGAATCAATAATCTTAACATTTAGATTATCGCTCAATTCCTTGCTCCCTTTAATTTTATTTATCTCAATATTTTCTTTTAAAGGGTTTCCAGTTAATGCAGCAATCTCTCTTGCGATTCCATACATCCCAAGGCAATCTGGTCGATTTGGAGTTAGTTCTAAGTCTATTATTATGTCGTTATAAATCTCTTTTAAATCTTGACCAACCTTAAGATCACCGTTCAAATCCATTATTCCATCGTGATCATCCCCAAGACCTAGCTCTAATGCAGAACAGATCATTCCATTTGATACTTCACCTCTAATTTTAGTTTTATTCAATGTTTCCATCTGATTAGTTTTAGGGCTATGAAGCTTAGAGCCTACAGGAGCAAAAGCAATTTTTTGTTTTTCATACAAATTATTTGCTCCACAGACTACCTTGACTTGGTTTCCTCTGTCATTTACTAAAACTAAATTCAATCTGTCTGCATTAGGATGCTTAGATACTTCTAGGACCTCTCCCACTACTATTCCTTCCCAGTTTCCTTGTTTCTGAACTGAGTCAACTTCGGTTCCAGCTAAAGTAAGTTTATGAAGAAGATCATCAATATTGCCCAGATCTATATCAACATATTTTTTTAACCAATTTATAGGTGCCTTCATAAAATTCCTTCTCTAAAACTGATTTAAAAATCTAAGATCGTTTGAATAAAATAATCGAATATCGTCTATATCATGTTTTATCATTGCTATTCTTTCAGGCCCCATCCCAAAGGCAAATCCAGATATATTAGGGTCTGTGTATCCAGCTTTTTCAAAAACTTTTGGATGCACCATTCCAGCTCCAAGAATTTCCAGCCATTTACCTTCCCAAAATATTGACATATCCACACCGGGTTCTACAAAAGGAAAATAATCACATCTAAACCTAATTTTTGTATCACTTCCAAACATTTTCTTTGCAAATTCATAAAGAGTTCCTTTTAAATCAGCAAAAGTAAGATTCTTATCTACTGCCAAGGCTTCAACTTGATAGAAATGCCATTCATGGGTAGAGTCTGTGGCTTCATATCTATAACATTTACCTGGAACTATAACTCTTATGGGCGGGTCTTGGCTCTCCATTATTCTTGCTTGCACAGGAGAAGTATGTGTTCGCAATAGCATCTTTTCGCCATTGCTATTCATTTTTTCATCAATCCACATTGTGTCCCACATGTCTCTAGCAGGGTGGTCTTCAGGTATATTTAACATATCAAAATTATACTTATCCCATTCTATCTCTGGACCTTCAGCTATTTGAAATCCTAACGATGAAAAAGCTTTTTTTATTTCTCTCAAAATTTGGGTTACAGGGTGAAGCTTTCCAATCTTCTGTTCTCTTCCTGGTAAAAAATGGTCTAACCTATAATTTTGGTCCATTTTGCCTGATTCTAAGCCTTCTAAATGGTCATTATACATAGACTCAAGTTCCATTCTTAATTTATTCCCCAACATCCCCACTTCTTTTTTTATAGATGCATCAAGATTTTTAATATCTTTTAAAATTGAGGATAATTCTGACTTTCTTCCTAGAAACTTTATTTTCCATTCATCCAGTTCAGATCTAGAATTACATGATTCTAAACCTAAATTAGCTTGTTTTTGTAATTTTTTTAACTTTTCTAGCAATTAATTGCTTAACCTTCCTGTAATTCCTTATTTGGCTTAATTTGTTAAAAAATTAGGAATTGCATATAAACTTAAGTTGAATTTTATCTATTATAGTTGAACTATCAAGTTTATTTAAGTACAATCTTTATATTAAATTAGATGTAATTTTTGTTACTCTAGTTATGAACATTAGGAGGGCTTCAATGAAGTTAACAGCTTATAGCGTTAAATTAAAGAAGGTTGTAGAAATTGCAAATCCAAAAATAGTTACAATGAAGAATGGTCGAAAAGCAGTTCAAGGCGTTGCTGCCGAAGATCCATCTTCTAAAGTATTTCGAATACTAAGCGACAAGGATGTTGCAGAGGTTGAAAAGCAAATAAGTTAATTAAACTATTTATTACCTTACAATAAAGAGCGACTCACTGTTAAAGTGAGTCGCTTTATTGTTTAATATGTAATTTCAACAAAAGGAGTTTTCACTGTGGAAAAAGTTCAACTAGGAAATACAGGCTTAAATGTTAGCAGGCTAGGGATAGGTTTATCAGAAATTGGATCAAGTGATGAATCTGTTGCAAAAGAAGTGCTAGTTAATGCATTTGATTCAGGAATAAATTTTTTTGATACTGCATCTTGCTACAACAGAAGTGAAGAGTTTTTCGGAAAAGTAATGTCTTCCAACAGAGATGAAATAATTTTAGCTTCAAAATGTGGTCATGCTTCAAAGTTTGATGCCAATTTAAAAGATTGGAGCTACGAAGGAGTTAAATTAAGCATCGAAAGAAGTTTAAAGTTATTAAAAACTGACAGATTAGATTTAATTCAGATTCATTCCTGCACTCTTAAAGAATTAAGTGAAGGGGAGACTTTTAAGGCTATGAGTGAAGCCAAAGAAGAAGGAAAAGTATTGCATTTAGGTTTTAGCGGAGATAACGAAGCTGCAATATGGGCTGCAAAAAGCGGTCTATTCGAAACAATCCAGACAAGTTTTAATTTGGTGGAACAAAAAGCTAGGTATGAGCTACTTGGGATCGTAAAAAAGAATAATATCGGCCTTATAGCTAAAAGGCCGATAGCTAATGGAGCATGGAGAGCATTGGAAAATCCACATGTTCATTCTGCCCCTTCAAATTACGCCGAAGAATATTATAAGAGGGCTCAAATTATTGGTACACAAGGCCGATTAGAAGATGAGCCAGAAGACAGAATATTAACATCTATGGGTTTTGTATTTGGCTTCAGCGAAGTAAGCGTAGGAATAATTGGAACTCAAAACCCTACTCATTTGAAAAGTAATGTAGATATATTTAATAAGTCCCTCCCTATAAGCAGTAAAACAATCAGTGAACTTTGCGAAAGATACGATAATTTAGGAAAAAACTGGGAACAAAGAACCTAATGTCTAATAAGAAAAGGATACTAACAGGAATTAGACCAACGGGAGCTTTGCATCTAGGCCATTACGCTGGAGCCTTAGAAACTTGGCTGGAATTTCAAGATTCCTACGAATCATTTTTTTTAATAGCTGACTATCAAGCCTTAGGAGATAACTTTGATGATATTGATAAAATAACTGATTCAGTCAAACAAGTAACAATTGATTGGCTTTCTGTTGGATTAGACCCATCAAAAAGTAATTTTGTAATACAAAGTTATGTTCCAGAGCATGCAGAATTAACTATGCTATTGAGTTTTGTAACTCCTCTAGGAATGTTAGAAAGAAATCCAACTTTAAAAGGTGAACTAGATCAGTTATCTGTTGAGAAGAGAACAGTAGGTTTTTTTAACTATCCAATGAGCCAAGTAGCGGATATTCTTTTGCCTAGAGCAGACCTTGTTCCAGTTGGAGAAGACCAAGCTCCACATATCGAAATGACAAGAGAAGTTGTAAGGAAATTTAATAGAATTTTTGAACCAATTTTTAAAGAACCTGATATTAAAATTGGAAGAGTTCCTAGATTAAAAGGGGTAGATGGAAATAACAAAATGAGTAAATCTAAAGGGAATGTTATTGAGCTAAGATTTTCAGAAGATCAAGTAAATAAAGCTGTAATGTCAATGTATACAGATCCAAAAAGATTGAAAGCTACGGATCCTGGGACAGTAGAAGGAAATCCCCTATTTCAATATCATGATGCATTCAATCCAGACAAGGAAAAAGTGGAAGACTTTAAGAAAAGATATAGAGAGGGCACTGTAGGAGATGTGGAAGTAAAAAAAGATCTCGCTGAAGCCTTAAATAATTTTCTTGGCCCTATAAGAGAAAAAAGGGAATATTATGAACATAATCCTAAAGAAATCGAAGATGCCTTACTATCTGGAACAAACAATGCAAGAGAAATAGCCAGTGAAACAATGAAGATGGTTAGGTCCGCAATGAAGATAGATTCATATACAACAAAATGGTAGCTAAGAATTCTGCTTCTCCAAATTTTAATAATTTCAAGAGTCTGTCAAACTCTTATAACTATATTCCTGTATTTATTAAAATTGATAAGGGAGAGTTTTCTCCAGTATCTGTTTATAAAAACCTAAAAAATAAATCAAATTCCTTTCTACTTGAATCAGTAGAAGGGAATAAAGATTTTGCGAGATATAGCTTCATAGGAATAAGCCCCAAAGAAATTATAAAAACAGGAAGCAAAGAGAAAATTTCAAATATTGACCCACTTAAGATCCTTGAAAAAAGTATGAGTAATATAAAAAGGGCTGAGCTAACTGATCTGCCTCAATTTAATGGTGGTGCAGTAGGCTTTCTATCATACGAATCAGTGAGTTATTTTGAACCAAGTGTAAAAAAAATTGAAGATTCTTTAACCTACTTTCCTGAAAGTATTTTTCTCATAGGAAGCTCTTTAATTATCTTTGATCATGAAGAGGAAAGTATTTTTGTTGTGAGTAATGCAGATTTAAGAGAGGACGCTGACCTAGAAGGAAAATACAATTCTTGCTTAGAAGAAATAGAGGAAATAATTCCTCAAATAATTGAATCGAGCATTGGCGATGAAAAAACTAGTGATGAAAAAAATGAACTGGAGATAGAACACATAACACCAAAAGAAAAATTTATGGAGTCAGTAGAAAATACTAAAAAATTAATTTATGAAGGGGAAATGATTCAGGCAGTTATGTCACAAAAACTTAAAGTTAAAACTAACTCATCCCCTATAGATATTTTTAATTCTCTAAGAAACATTAATCCTTCGCCCTATATGTTTTTACTGGATTTCGAAAACTTTCAAATAATTGGATCATCTCCTGAATTATTGGTTAAGTTAGATGATAATAAAATTGCTGTCCATCCTATAGCTGGAACCCGACCAAGAGGAAGCACAGATAATGAAGATCAAGATAATGAAAAAGATTTATTAAGTGATGAAAAAGAAATATCAGAACATTTAATGCTTCTAGATCTAGGACGAAATGACTTAGGAAAAATTGCTAAACCTGGAACAGTTAATGTGACTCAACAGATGGAAATAGAAAGATATTCTCATGTTATGCATATAGTGTCCCATGTAGAAGCAGAGATATCTGATAAATACAATGCATATGATGTTCTTAGATCAGCCTTTCCTGCTGGAACAGTAAGTGGAGCCCCTAAAGTTAGGGCGATGAAGCAAATTTCAGAAAAAGAACCTTTTGAGCGCGGTCCTTATTCTGGTGCAGTTGGATACTTCTCTTTTGATGGGAGTATGGATACAGCAATAGCTATAAGAACAATTGTATTAAAAGAAAATACTGCAATAATTCAAGCTGGAGCAGGAATTGTGGCTGACTCAGATCCTGAAACAGAACATAACGAATGTTTAGCTAAGATGGGGGCATTGATTAAAGCTTTAGAATATGCAGAAAAATCAAAAAATCCATAATCATATTTTTCCTAATCTAAATAAATATGAAAAACTTTCTAAAGAATATAAGTCGGTCACTTTATCGACTGAAATTTCTAATTTTAATATTGATGGAGTTTCATTATTTAATTATTTAAGCTCTGTTCAAAAAATACCTGGTTTTATATTTCAAAAAATACCTAGCGGCGGAACATATCCATATAAGACTATGATTGGTATCGAAATAGAGGAAATAATAGATATAAATGATACTAATCCAATGATAAAACTGAGGAAGATACTAAAAGAACAAAAAGAGAATGTTTATTGTGAAAAAAACATTGACCATGTTGGGGCGTTTGGTTATGTATCTTATGAATGTTTTAAATATTTTGAAAAGACATCTAATCTAAAAACAGATCCTTTAGGTTGCCCAGAATCTCTTTTCTTAATACCTAGAACAATCGCAACAATCTATCATGATAAAAACGCAATAACACTATCAACAATTGTGCCTTCATCTAAAGGCAATAATGCTTACAAAGAAGGTAAAGCTAAACTTCAGGATTTAATAAAAAGAATAAATTCGTTCAAATTAAATTTAAATGAACTTAATGACCAAATTGATAAATTTTTAAATACCAAAAGCTTTCCAGTAGTAGAAAAAAAAGAATACCTAAAAAACATATCAATTATAAAAAAACAAATTATTGAAGGTGAATTAATCCAGTGTGTTTTAACACAGAGGTTTCAAAAATCTGCAGAAATAGGAAATAATGCTTTGATTTACCATCTTTCTAAGAGCTATCCATCAGAATATATATACCAATTGGTTTGCCCCGACCTATCTATCACAGGATCATCCCCAGAAATGTTTCTCGAAGTCAAAGATAATGTTGCAACAATAAGGCCAGTTGCAGGAACTATTGGCAACAATCCTGATATAGAAGATCATGATTTGGAAATTAAATTAAAATCTAGCATTAAAGATAAAGCTGAGCACATTATGCTAGTAGATTTAGCAAGAAATGACCTAGGAAAAGTATCAGAAAAAGGAACAGTTAAAGTTAAAAGTCTAATGGAAACTCAAATATATAATAATGTAATACATCTTGTTTCAGAGGTAACTGGAATTATAACTAAAAACAAAGATTCCCTAGATGCATTTTCGTCTACATTCCCAATAGGAACGCTGATTGGGGCTCCAAAAATTAGAGCTTCTGAACTTATCAATGACCTGGAGCCAGAAGGAAGGGGTCCATACTGCGGAGCAATAGGTTGGTTTTCAAAAAATGGAGATATTGAAACTAGCACCATAATAAGAACAATAATAAAAAAAGATAGAGAAGTTTCATTCAACGGAGGAGGAGGAATAGTATTCGACTCTATTCCTGAGGTAGAATATCAAGAAACCTTAGACAAAATGAAAGCTTTTATATAAATATGATTGTTCTATTAGATAATTATGACAGTTTCACTTATAACCTTTTTCAATACATGATTGATCTTGGGGCGCAGGTCAATGTATACAGAAATGATGAAATAGATATAAAAGAAATTGAATCTTTAAACCCTGAAAAAATAGTTATATCTCCTGGCCCTTCAAATCCAGAAAATGCAGGAATTTCAGAAAAATTAATTAAACATATGGCTCCTAAAGTTCCTATACTGGGTGTTTGCTTAGGACATCAATGCATCGGCTCAACATTTGGGGCAAAAGTTGGATATGCAGGAGAAATAAAACACGGGAAAACTTCTTTAATTACACATGATGGCAAAGGTATTTTTAAAAACATAAAGAATCCTCTTAAAGTAGTAAGATATCATTCACTTGCAATAGATGAAGAAACATTACCTGAAGAATTAGAGGTTTCTGCTAGAAGTGATAGTGGGGTTATAATGGGAGTTAGGCATAAGAAATATAATGTAGAAGGAATACAATTCCACCCTGAATCAATTTTTACAGAGTTCGGAATGGAAATGATAGGAAACTTTTTAGATAAATGATGCAAGATAAAAATATAACAGAAGCAATAAAATTAATTTCAAATAATCAAGATTTATCCTTTGAATTAGCTAATTCAACAATGGATGAAATAATGAGAGGAGATGTAACTCCAGCCCAATTCGGATCATTTATTATGGGTCTAAAAATGAAGGGTGAGACATCTACAGAAATCGCTGGACTTGCTACAGGAATGAGAGAAAAATCATTGAAAGTAGAACTAGATGAACCTCTTTTAGATACATGCGGCACAGGCGGAGATGGATTAAAAACTTTTAATATCTCTACGTCTGTTGCTTTCGTGGTTGCAGGTGCTGGAGTTAAGGTTGCCAAACATGGGAACAGAGCAATATCTGGATCTTCAGGAAGCGCAGATGTTTTAGAGGAAATGGGAGTAAAAATAACACTATCTCCATACTCAGTTAAAAAATGTATTGAAGAAATTGGGATAGGCTTCATTTTTGCTCAATCATTTCATCCAGCAATGAAATTTGCTTCCCCATTAAGAAGGGAGGTAGGAGTTCCTACTGTATTTAATATATTGGGGCCTTTAACAAACCCTGCAGGAGCATCTAACCAATTAATAGGAATATCTAATTATGAAGCAGCTGAAAAAGTCGCAGAAGCACTGAAAATTCTTGGTACTGACAATTCATTAGTGGTAAATGGCCATAACAATCTTGATGAAGTAAGTATTGAAGGAAATACAACTATTTGGCAGGTATCAGGAGACTCTGTGAAAAGAAGAAGGGCAAGAATATCCGACTTTGGGCTCCCAGAATCGAATTTAAATAATTTAGTTGTTGATAGTATTTCTGAAAGTGCTGAAACTATTAAAGATATATTTAATGGAAAGGGTTCTGACCCATTAGATGAAAGTCCAATTGCATCAAGGCGTAATGCGGTAATAATAAATTCAGCTGCAGCATTGGTCGCTTCAGGAAAAACTAGTAGTTTTAATGATGCTGCTGAGATGGCAAAAACTTCAATAGATAGTGGTGGCGCCCAATCCAAATTATTAGAGCTGGCAAATTTGAGTAATAAAATGGACTAATTAATGAAATACGGAGATGTTCTAGAAAAAATATTAGTTCATAAGAAGAAATTAATTGAAGAAAATAAAATTAAATCACCAATTAATGTACTCGATAAATCTATAGAGGATAATTCAGCCCCTGATTTCTTATCAATTTTTAATTCTTCTAATGTTGCTCTAATTGCTGAAATTAAAAGATCTTCAGCTTCGGCAGGAGAAATTAATAAAGATCTCGATCTTGAAAAATTTGCCTTAGATTATATAACGAGTGGGGCATCAGCGATATCAATCTTGACTGAAAAAACAAAGTTCAGTGGTTCGATATCTGATCTAAAAAAAATAAGTAAAATAGGTAAAAAAACTAATACACCAATTTTGCAAAAAGATTTCATAGTTGATGAATATCAAATTTTAGAAGGAGCATTAAATGGTGCTTCAGCTATTCTAATTATAGTTTCAATACTAGAAGAAGATAGGCTTAAATCATTATTGAATTTGTGCTCAGAAATTTCCATGCCACCTCTTGTTGAAGTATTTAACGAAAAAGAATTAAATGTTGCTTTAAAATATGGTGCAAATATTATTGGAATAAATAATAGAAATTTAAATAACCTTGAGACATCACTAGACGTTTTCGAAAAACTAGCCCCAGAAGTTCCTAAAGATAAAATTCTAATTGCAGAAAGTGGACTAAAGAATATAGATGATGTGAAAAGGATGGCTAATGCTGGGGCAGATGCAGTTTTAATTGGAGAATCTATATTAATTAATAATGATATTCAGAACCATATTAAGCAATTATCAAGTGTTAAAAAATGCAAATAAAAATTTGTGGGATCAGAACTATAGAAGCTGCAGAAGCTGCTGTTAAATATGAAGCAAATTACATTGGATTCATATTTGTAAAAGGATCTAAAAGAGAAATACCTCCTGAAAAATGTTTGGAGATAACAAATAGTATAAAAAATGAATTTCCTAGCTCAAAAGTTAAATTTGTGGGATTATTTGGAGACCAAGATTTATCTGAAATTAAGGAAATTTTAGATAAAACTAATTTAGATATGGTTCAGCTTTGTGGTGAAAAAGATTTTGACATCAGCATCCCCTCTATAAGGCAAATAAGAATCAAAGAATCGGATAGTTCGGATCAGATTTTAGACTACGTACAAAAAGCCTTGTTAGTACATAACTATGTAGTTCTAGATAGTTATCATGAAAAAAAACTTGGAGGAACAGGGAATAAATTTGATTGGAACAAGGCAAAAAATGTTATAGGTCTAACTAATGTATTAGTCTCAGGAGGACTAGATACTGAAAATATTGAATCTCTTATAAAGAATTTTTCACCCTATGGAATTGACACTTCCTCTGGAGTAGAAACTAATGGGACCAAGGACTTAGAAAAAATTAAGGAATTTATAAAATTAGCTAAAAATTAAATTTTTTACCTTTATTAAGAATACTTGATTATTCTAGCGTTTCTATAGAGCTTTGATCTTTAAGGTATTTAAATAAAGGGCTGTCAGATGACAGAACAATCGTGTCGCCTTCATTTAAAGATTTAGCATATGTCTCTAAATATCTCTTAAATGCATATAGTTCAGGGTCTTTATTAAGAGATTCAGCCAAAACTGCTATAGCTTCTGATTCCGCCTCACCTCTTAGTCTTGCAGAAGTACCTTCAGCTGTCTCAATCAAAACAGTGACTTGTCTATCAACAAAAGCTCTTATTTCAGCATCTCTCTGTGCTCCTTCTGCTCTAAGACCACTAGCAATTCTTTCTCTTTCAGCCTGCATTCTAGCAAAAACAGAACTTTGAATTGCATCTGGAAAATCTGCTCTTTTTATTCTCACATCAATAATTTCTGCTCCAAATACTTCTTTAAGGGGCAACTTATATCTAATTTCAAATTCCGATAACTTAGATGGGGTTGGAGAATTCTTAAGGTCATCAATTTCTTGATTAGTGGCATATCTTGACTGAGAAACATTATTTTTAGAAATAAGTTCAATTGCCATAGAAGCATTATTCAAGCCATTTGGTAAATTAATTGCTTCATCTCTACTAATATCAATAAGGTTACTTGCTTTTGTAACCTTACCCATAATTTGTTCTCTAACCTCAGAAATTACTTCCTCTTGATCATCTTGTGCAACTTCATCTCTCAGTCTTGAATTAACTATATCTCCCAATTTAGATTCAGCTTGCAGTTCATTTCCAATTGCTTGAAAAAATAGAAGAGGATCAACAATTTTATATCTTGCAAAAGCATCTATTACAAGGTTTTTCTTATCTTTGGTTAATAAACTTGTTGGAGGCGCGTCAATCCTTAATAACCTTCTATCAAATTTAGTTACATTTTCAACAAAAGGAGTTTTCACCTTTAATCCTGGCTGTTGATAATCTCTTTGGAATGCTCCAAATCTAGTTACAATAGCAAGTTCAGTTTCGTCAACAATGAAAAATACTTGAGGTAATCCTATAAATAAAAATACTA